>Ga0070698_100004919_pt1 | contig 14655 bp, 15 predicted proteins | sample KBSK1502metaG_FD_65477 | JGI IMG/M metagenome (GOLD analysis project Ga0070698, IMG submission 65477) | Corn, switchgrass and miscanthus rhizosphere microbial communities from Kellogg Biological Station, Michigan, USA - KBS K1-50-2 metaG | ecosystem: Host-associated > Plants > Roots >...
GTCGGCGCCGCGTCCGCCGGTGGCCTCGCGCACGGCCGCGACGAGCTCGCCGCTAGGATCGACGACCACGTCCGCACCGAGCGCGCGGCAGAACGCTTGTCGTTCCTCACCGCGCGCCGTCGCAATCACGCGTGCGCCCAGTGCGCGGCCGAGCTGGATCGCGGCAGAGCCGGTGCCTCCCGCACCGCCGAGTACGAGCAGCGTCTCGCCCGCGCGTAGCGCGCCGCGCCGCACGAGCCCGACCCACGCGGTGTGATAGGGGATCAGGAACGCGGCGCCCTCGTCGGAGCTCATGTCGTCGGGGACCGGAAAACAGAACTCGTCGTTCGCCCACGCCTCCTCGGCGAAGCCGCCGTGGCCGAGATAGAAGCCGGACACCGCCATCACACGCGTGCCCACGCGCGCTTGCGCGCCCCGCCCCGCCTCGAGCACGACCCCCGCGAGCTCCTGGCCGGGCGTGAACGGTCGCTTGGGCGTCAGTGCGTACGAGCCGCGACACATGAACACGTCGGGCAGACCAACGCCGCACGACTCGACGCGCACGCGCACGAAGCCGGGAGGCGGAGAGCCCAGCGTCACTTCACCGATCGCGAGCGCCTCGGACGGTTCCCCCGCGCCGACCACCTGCCACGCGCGCACGACTAGCGCCTCCGGAAGTTGGGCTTGCGCTTCTGCGCGAACGCGAGCGGTCCCTCTTTCGAATCCTCGCTCGCGAACACCGCCTGGCCGTAGCCCCACTCGTGGCGCAGCGCCTGGTCGAGCTCCATCCCGTCGCACTCGTGCAGCGTGCGCGTGATCGCCTCGACCGCGAGCGGCCCGTTCGCGCAGATCACCGAGGCGATCTCCTTGGCCTTCGCAAGCGCCTGTCCGTCGGGCACCACGTGCCCGATCAGCCCGATCGCCAAGGCCTCCGGCGCCTTGATGTGCTTGCCGGTGAGCAGGATGTCCGCCGCATGCGTGTACGGGATCTGGCGCGGCAGGCGCACCGCGGATCCGCCCATCGGGTAGAGCGACCAGCGCGCCTCCGACACGCCGAAGCGCGCGCTCTCGCCCGCGACGCGGATCTCCATCGCCTGGAGGATCTCGGTGCCGCCCGCGATCGCGACGCCCTCGACCGCCGCGATGATCGGCTTGGTCGGGCGGTAGTGGCGGAACAGCGCCTTGTAGACGAGGTCGGGATCGGCCGCCAGGCGCGCCGGTACGTCGATCTCGTTATCCTCGTTGCCGCCGTCGCCCGACATCGCCTTGAGATCGGCGCCCGAGCAGAAGTTGCCGCCCGCGCCCGTGACGATGATGCAGCGCACGTCGTCGCTCTTCGACGCCTCCTGGTAGGCGTCGTACATGCGCACGAGCATCGCGCCGGAGAGCGCGTTGTAGCGCTTCGGGCGATTCATCGTGATCACCATCGTGTGTTGATCACGCTCTACGATCGCATCGGGCATCGAGGGGCTCCTGGGTTGGGCGCTGTGTGAATTTCAGCCGATCACGCCGGCTTCGCGCAGCGCGGCCCGCTCGGCCGCGCCGAGCGCGAGGTCGCGCGCGAGGATCTCGTCGGTGTGCTCGCCGAGCCGCGGCCAGCGCTGCGCTTCCGGCTCCGCGCTGCCCGACAGCTTGATCGGGTTGCCCGCGACGTGCAGCGGCGGGCCGCCGTCCGGACGCGGCACCTCGAGCACCATCCCGTGCGCGCGCACGTGCGGATCGCGGCGCAGGTCGTCGGCGTCGTTGCTCGGGCCCGCGACGATTCCCTGCTCGGCAAGCACGCGCGACGCCTCGAGCTTGGTGCGCTCGCGCGCCCAGCGTTCGACCGCGGGGCGGATCACGTCGTCGAGGTGCTTGCTCCAGCCCTCGCGCGTCGCGAAGCGCGGATCGGCGAGCCACTGCGGATGTCCGACCGCGGCCGCGAAGCGCTCGAACTGGTGCTCGCGGCCGACCTGCACCACGAACAAGCCATCTCTGGCCGCGAACGACGTGCAGATGCCCGGCCACGCCGCGAGGCTGTTGTCGCGGATCCCGATCGACGGGTTGAACAGCACCATGTCCATGAGCGGCAGCATCGCATCGAACATCGCCACGTCGACGCGCTGGCCGCGGCCGGTGCGGCGCCGGCCCTCGAGCGCCGCGAGCGTGCCGATCGCCGCGAACAGCGCGCTGCCGATGTCGCCGAGCGCGCCCGCGACGCCGATGTTCGGCAGCCGCCCCGGCTCGGGGCGAAACGAGTAGAAGCCGCCCATCGCCTCGGCGACCACCGCGTAGGCCGGCCACGCGCCGTAGGGCGTGGGCAGGAGACCCCCGAAGCCCGAGACCGAGACGTAGACCAGCCCGGGGTGATCGGCCGCGAGCACGTCGTAGCCGACGCCGAGCCGCTCCATCGTGCCCGGCTTGAAGTTCTCCGCGACGACGTCGTAGTGGGGAACGAGGCGGCGCAAGAGATCGACCCCGCGCGGGTGCTTGAGGTCGAGACCGATGCTCTTCTTGCCCAGGTTGTTGCGCAGATAGGTGGCGCCCACCGCGCGCCCGTCGTCGTCGCGGATGCTCGGCTGCGCGGCGCGCCCCGACTCGCCCTGCGTCGGGTGCTCGACCTTCACCACCTCGGCGCCGAGGTGCGCGAGCAGCTGGGTGGCGAACGGCACCGCCTGCATCTGCTCGACGGCCAGGATGCGCACGCCGGCGAGCGGACGATCTCCCAACGCGGAATCTGCTCGGGCCGGCACGGGCCGATCATCGTAGGCGAAGTGCGCGAGAACTTGCGCACGCGTGAGGGGGCCCCGGGCATGGGGGCTAAAGGCCCCGGTCACCTCGACCGATAGGTGCTCTTTGAACTGAGCCATTCGTGTGACCGCCCCGGGACGGAGCGAAGGACGCTCCAGACCGCCTTGCGGACCTGAAAGGCAAATGCCATGTCCCCCTCTGCCCGGCCCGGCGCTGCCCTGCGCAGCCCGTTCGCCCTCCTGGTGCTCCTCGCACCCCTCGCTGTCGCCGTCTCGAACCCTGCGGCAGCAGACCCGCTCTCGGCCTACGGGTCGTACGTCGGAGAAGACCACTCCTTCCACGACCACCACCACGAGAACCTGCGGGGTATCAACTTATCTGAAGCCAACCTGAGCTCGGCGAACTTCACGGACGCCCAGCTCCGCGACGCGATCCTCGTCGACGCGATCGCGGTCGACACGCTGTTCACGAGCGCGATCCTCTGGAACGCCAACCTGAGCGGCGCCGATCTCACCCGCGCGGACCTCACGAAAGCGAACCTGAAGGGAGCGATCCTCTCCAATGCGGTCCTCTGGGACGCGAACCTCGCCGGCAGCGAGCTCAAGAACGCCGACTTCCGCGGCGCCCACCTGCTCGGCGCGAACCTCACGAACGTCCTGAACGGACAGCTCGCCGACTTCACGGGCGCCTACTTCGACGCGCACACCCAGCTCGCGCCGGCGATCGACGACTCCGTGATGTACTACGTGGTCGGCGTCTGCCCGACCAACGCGAACCAGTACTGGATCGACACCGATCGCGACGGCGATGGCGATTCGTGTCAGGGCGCATCGCCGCTCCCGGAACCCGGCAGCATCGCGATGCTCGCGGGCAGCGCCCTGCTCGCGGCTCTCGCGCGGCGACGCGGCTAGCCCCCTCTGGCCGCTCCGCGCCGGGCGGCGCGTCGGGTCCCCCCACCCGGCGCGCCGCCCCCCGTTCTAGAATGCGCGTCACGGAGGCGCGCATGGGAACCAGCTACGAGGAAGCGATCGCGCAGATCACCGGGCCCGGCAGCCCGTTCGAGGTCAGCGAGGCGGTGATCCGCGGCCAGCGACTGCGCGTGTTCAAGAACACGCCGCCCTCGCTGCGCGCGCTCTTCGCCGCAACGCGCGCGCGCGGCGACCAGACCTTCCTCGTCTACGAGGACGAGTCGTGGAGCTGGGCGGAGACGCTGCGGCACGTCGACGCGCTCGCGGCCGCGCTCGTGAACCGCTTCGGCATCGCACCGGGCGATCGCGTGGCGATCGCGATGCGCAACTATCCGGAGTGGATCGTCTCGTTCATGGCGATCACGTCGGTAGGCGGCGTGGCCGTGTCGATGAACGCGTGGTGGACCGCGGACGAGACCGACTACGGCCTGCGCGACTCCGGCACGCGCGTGCTGATCGCCGACCCGGAGCGCCTGGAGCGCGCCGCGGCGTCGCTGGCGGAGCTGGGGATCCGCGCGATCGCCGTGCGCAGCAAGGGCGCGCCCTTGCCCGCCGGCGCGCAGCGCTACGAGGACGCGGTCGCGCTGGGGGATCCGATGCCCGAGGTCGAGATCGATCCGCACGCGGACGCGACCATCCTCTACACCTCGGGGACCACGGGCCGCCCGAAGGGAGCGGTGTCGACGCACCACGCGGTGCTCTCGGCGCTGTTGTGCTTCGGCTGCCAGGCAGCTCTCCGCGGGCTCCTGAATCCAGAAATCGTGCCACAGCGGAAGGACCCGACCAGCTTCATCCTCGCGGTACCGCTATTCCACGTCACCGGTTGCGTCGCCGTGATGCTCTCGTGCGTCGCCGCGGGCTGCAAGCTCGTGATCATGCACAAGTGGAACGCCGAGCGCGCGCTCGAGCTGATCGAGCGCGAGCGGATCACCAACTTCGTCGGCGTCCCGACGATGTCGTGGGATCTGCTCGAATCACCCGACTTCGCGCGCCGCGATACGTCGAGCTTGAAGGCGGTAGGCGGCGGCGGCGCGCCCGCGCCGCCCGAGCTGGTGCGCCGGATCGACCGCGGCTTCCGCAACGCCGGTCCCGGGATCGGCTACGGCATGACCGAAACCAACGCCTACGGCCCGCAGAACGCGGGCCCGGAGTATCTGCGCCGGCCGACGAGCTGCGGGCGCACCGTGCCCGTGGTCGAGATCCGCGTCACCGACGAGAGCGGCACCCCGCTCGCCTCTGGCGCGGTCGGCGAGATCTGGTTCCGCGGACCGAACCTGATCCGCGGCTACTGGAACCGGCCCGACGACACCGCCGAGACGATCGTCGACGGCTGGCTGCGCAGCGGCGATCTCGGCCGCACCGACGACGAGGGCTACCTCTACGTCGAGGACCGCGCCAAGGACATGGTGCTGCGCGCGGGCGAGAACGTGTACTGCGCAGAGGTGGAAGCGGCGATCTACGAGCACCCCGCGGTGTACGAGGCGGCGGTGTTCGGCCTGCCGCACGAACGCCTCGGCGAGGAGGTCGCGGCGTCCGTGTACCTGAAACCGGGCGTGCAGCTCGGAGTGGACGCGCTGCAAGCGCACGTGCGCGAGCGGCTCGCCGGGTTCAAGGTGCCCTCGATCGTCGAGTTCGCGAGCGGTCCGCTGCCGCGCAACGCGTCGGGAAAGATCCTGAAGCGCGAGATCCGCGACGCGCTTGCGGCGCGCACGGGTTGCTAGAGTCGAAATACCCACGGTCGTCCCGCCGAGCGTCGGAGTCCGGATGTACACCCCCTACTACGGCTTCCACGAGAAGCCGTTCGCGCTCAGCCCCGACCCGCGCTTCCTATACCTCTCGGGCTCGCACCGGGAGGTGCTCGGCCACCTCGTCTACGGCATCGAGCAGGGCGAGGGGTTCATGGCGATCACGGGCGAGGTCGGCACCGGCAAGACCACGCTGTGTCGAACGCTCCTGCGCCGGCTCGGCAGCGAGACCGAGGTCGCGTTCCTGTTCAACCCGACGCTCACGCCGCTCGAGCTGCTCAAGGCCGTGAACGGCGAGTTCGGGATCTCGACGTTCGGCGAGTCGCGGCCCGAGCTCACCGACGTGCTCAACGGCTTCCTGCTCGAGCAGCGCAGCGAGGGGCGCCGGGTGCTGCTGATCATCGACGAGGCGCAGAATCTCTCCACCGAAACGCTCGAGCAGCTGCGGATGCTCTCGAACCTCGAGACCGAGAAGTCGAAGCTGCTCCAGATCGTGTTGCTCGGGCAGCCCGAGCTCGACCAGAAGCTCGCGGCGCAGGAGCTGCGCCAGCTGCGCCAGCGCATCAGCGTGTGGAGCCGGCTCGGGGCGATGGACGCGGCGGAGACGCGCGAGTACGTGCGCCACCGGCTGCGCGTCGCGGGCGCCCTCGAGCGGCCGATCTTCACCGACGCCGCGCTGCGCACGATCTACCGGCGCAGCGCGGGCGTGCCGCGCGTGATCAATCTGTTGTGCGATCGCGCGCTGCTCGCGGGATACGCGGATGGGAAGGCGCAGATCGGGCGCCAGCTGGTCGCGCGCGCGGCGAAGGAGCTGCGCCCGGCGCGGCCGTGGCCGAAGCTGCGCTGGGAGCGCGTCGCGATCGGCCTCGGCGCAGCGGGTGTGCTGCTCGCGTTGGGGCTCCTCGCCGTGATCGGCACGCGCGACTTCGCGGGTCCTCGCGACGAGGTGCCGCCGGCCGTCTCGGCGCACCCCGATCCCACGGCGGTGCAGGCACCGATCCCGGCTCCCCCCGCGGCGGCGCAGGCGCCGATCCCGGCTCCGCCCGTGATCGATGGGGCGCTCGGGGCGCAGCTGCCGCTCCTCCGTCCCGCCGACGGGCGCGCCGAGGTATTGGCGGCCGCGCTCGCGCTCTGGCACCAGCCCGCGGCGAGCGTGCCGCCGCTCGAATACGACGAGCTGCGCGCGCGGCTCGCGGGGGCGCGTTTCGAGCTGATGCCGATCGTGCCCGAGCTCAAGGCCCTCCAGAGCGCAGCGGCGCCCGCGCTCGTCTCGCTGCGCGACGACTCGGGCGCGCCTCATATGGCGCTCTTGCGCGCGCTTCCGGGCGACTACGCGCTGCTCGACGGCGTCGCGCCCGGGGTGACGCTGCGGGTCACCCAGAGCGACCTGCTGCGCCACCTCGACGGCGAGGTGTACGCGCTGTGGCGCGACTTCGAGTCGCTCCCCGACGTGCTCGGCCCCGGCGCGAGCGGCGCCGCGGTGAGCTGGCTGCAAAGTGCGCTGACCGAGCTCGGCTTCTACACTGCCGAGGTCCAGGGGCATTTCGACGAGGCGACGCGCGACGCGGTGACGCTGTTCCAGAGGAACCGCGGCCTGCGGTCCGATGGCACGGTGGACGCGCGCACCCAGATGAGCCTCTACCAGGCGCTGCCCCGCTACTCCACTCCGAACCTCGAATCCGATTCGGCCGATCTCGCCCACGCCTCCTGAGCTCCTAGCGGCGAGCCCGTCCTCACGAAGAGATCCACTTTGAGATGACGGGCATCGTGAAGCGTTGGCGCAGCGTGCTGCCTTGGTTGGTCTCGGCCGGGCTGCTCTTCTACGTGTTCGGGTACGCGACCAACTGGCAGCGGCTCGAGCAGGCGCTCGAAAAGGCCGACGTGCCGCGCTTCCTGCTGTTCGCGGCCGCCGACCGCCTGGCGTTCTTCAGCGCCTGGGCGTGGCTCTCCGCCACCGCGCTGCGCCGCTTCGTGGCGAACGTCCCGATCGCCTCGGTGCTGGCGATCCGCGGCGGCTCGGAGCTCGCGCGCGCGGTCAGCTATCCGCTCGCGGACGCGGCCTATGCGGTTGGGTTGATGCAGCTGTGCGGTGGCCGCCTCGACGCCGTGATCGCGTCGGCGCTGATTCCGAGCATCTGCCATTTCATCGTGATGCTGGTGCAGATGACGATCGCGCTGCCGCTCCAGCGGGTCGGCGCGGACCCGCGCGTCGTGACGACCGTTGCCGTAACGGTGGGCATTATGTGGACGCTGCTCGCGGTCGGCGTCGCGAGCGTCGTGCTGGTGCGGGCGGGGCGCCTGCGCTCCAAGCGGCTCTCGGTGATCTCGAAGTGGCTCGAGCGCTTCCCGCCCATGCAGATCGCGCCGTTCCTGCTCGGCTTCGCCGCGCTGTCGTTGTTCGACATCCAGATCCAGTGGCTCGCCTCGGGCGCGTTCGGGGTCGCGCTCGATCGGAGCGCGCTGGCTGCGCGGCTGCCGCTCGTCTACCTCTCGTTCGTGATCCCCACGCTGGGCAACTTCGGCACCCGCGAGCTGACCTGGGCGGCGCTGTTTGGCGAGTTCGGGGAACGCGACGCGCTGATCGCCTACGCCTTCTCGGTCAACGCGATCGTGCTCGTGATCAACGTGCTGATCGGCGTGGTGTTCCTGTCGCACGCGCTCCAGCTGATCAGCGCGGTGCGGCGGGCCCGGCGCGAGGGCGAGTCGATCCCGGGGCTGCGCCGGGATCCCACCGATCCGTAGAACCGCGACCATGGGTGTGGGCGCCCCGTCCGGGTTAGGATAGGGTCCCCGCCCGGATTCCCTTTCCTCCAAGCGGAGATCGCCCATGGCGAGAAAGAGCAAGACCGCGGTCCTCAAGCGGCAGCGCGAGCTGAAGAAGGCGGAGAAGGCCGCGGCGAAGCGCGAGAAGCGCGCGACGCGCGAGGGCGTGTCCGCCGAGCGGTCCGTGGCCACCTACGACGACCTCGCCGGCTACGGGCTGGTCGATCGCGATCGCGAAGGTGATCGTGACGACTGAACGGCCCGACGAGAGGCTGATCGCCGTCTTCGTCGACTATGAGAATCTCGCGATCGGCGTGCGCCGGATGCGCAAGGGCTCGTTCGCGATCGACCTCGTGCTGCGCCGCCTGCTCGAGAAGGGCCGGATCGTCTACAAGCGCGCCTACTGCGACTGGGGCAACTACCGCGACGCTGTGCGCGAGTTCCACACCCAGGGCGTCGAGCTGATCGACATCCCGCAGTCGAAGGCGAGCGGCAAGAACAGCGCCGACATCCACATGGTCGTCGACGCGCTCGACCTGTGCAATCAGAAGAACCACATCGATTCGTTCGCGCTGATCTCCGGCGACAGCGACTTCTCCCCGCTGGTCGCGAAGCTCAAGGAGAATCAGAAGTGGGTGATCGGCTGCGGGGTCAAGAGCTCCACCTCCGATCTCTTGATCGGCAGCTGCGACGAGTTCATCTACTACGACGACCTGATCCGCGAGGTCGAGCAGAAGAAGCAGAAGCCGGTGCCGGTTCGCAAGAAGTCCGACCCGGAGGGCAAGGAAGAGGACCTCGGCGAGAAGCTCCTGGAGGCGGTGCGCTCGCTCGAACGCGACTACGACACCGTCTGGGGCTCGATGCTCAAGCAGTCGATCCGCCGGCTCTATCCGGGCTTCAACGAGGGCTACTACGGCGCGAGCTCGTTCGCCGAAATCCTCGAGATGGGCGAGAAGCTGGGCATGATCGAGCTCGAGTACGACGAGAGCCGCGGCAACTACGTCGTGCGCTCGAAGCGCGCCGCGTAGGCGAGCGCTACTCGCGCGCGCCGCGCAACACCGCCGAGTCGAGCCGGAACGCGTAGTCGCCGAACGCGCGGATCGCGAAGTGGCCGCGCACCTCGTCGGGCGCCGCGTCGCACAGCGCGCGCAGTCCGATCACGGCGTCGGGCGCCGTCCCGATCCGCGCAACCCACGGCTCGAACTCCTGGTGGATGTCGAAGCGACCGAGACAGCTCGGCGCGAGGCCCGCCGCGCGGAACATCGCCTGCCACTCCGAGATCCGGTGGTCGCGCACGTGGGAGGGGTCGCGCAGCAGCTCGAACGCGTTGATGAACGTGTCGCGCGCGGGATCTTCGGGCGCGATCGCGTCGCTGAGCAGGAACATCCCGCCGGGCGCGAGCACGCGCGCCACCTCGCGCACCATCGCCTGCGGATCGGCCACGTGATGGGCCGCGAGCCGCGAGGTGACGACGTCGAAGCTCGCGTCCGGGAACGGGAGCTGTGCCGCGTTGCCCTGCTCGAAGCGCACGTTCCGCAGGCCGCGCTCGGCGGCCAGCTCGCGCGCCTGCGCGAGCATCGCGGGGGTGAGGTCGAACGCGACCACCGACGCCACGCGTTCGGCGAAAGCCAGCGCGGTGGCGCCGGGCCCGCAGCCGACGTCGAGCACGCGCTCGCGGCCGGTCGCGACGCCCGCCGCGAGCATCGCCTCGAGGTCGGGCCCGCCGCGGTGCACTGCGCTTACCGCGTAGCGCGCGGCCGCCGCTCCGAATCGCTCCTGGATCGCCTGGGTCTGGTCCATCGCTCTCCTCGTTCTCGCGCGGCGGTGTTTGCCGGCGGCTAATATTTAACTTACATTAAATAATATGCAAGAGCCGCCCGAGATCCACCAGGCGATCGCCGCGCTGCAACGGCTGTGCGAGCTGTTCGCGCTGCGCCGCCAGCAGCTCGCGGCGGACGCGGGGCTCACCGAATCGCAGTGGCGCCTGCTCGAGGAGATCGCCGACGAGGCGTTCATGCCCTCGATGTTCGCGCGCCGGCGCGACTGCACGCCGGCCGCGATCTCGCGCGGCCTGCGCAGCCTGCTCGAGCGCGGCTGGGTCACCGCGGAGATCGCTTCGGGCGATGCACGCCAGCGGCGCTACCGGCTCACCGCCGACGGCCGCCGCGTGCTCGAGCGCCTGCGGCGCGGGCGCGAGCGCGCGATCCACACCGTCTGGAAGGGCTTCGACGCCGCCGCGCTGCGCGGGTTCGTCGCATTCGCGGGCGACCTGGCCGACCACCTCGACGCCTACGCGCAGGAGCGCAGCAAGTCCAGATAGGCGCGGCGCGCGCGCCTGTGATAGGTAGCCATCGGGAGGCGCGCGTTGCCGACCATCCGCTTCGCCGGCTCGACGATCGAGTGCCCGCACGGCGCGAACCTGCGCGTCGTGCTGCTGCGCGCGCGCCTGCCGCTCTACACGCGCGTCGCCGAGGCGATCCACTGCCGCGGGCGCGGCGTGTGCGGCACCTGCGCGGTGGGCATCGAGGGACCCGTCTCGGAACCGACGCCGGCCGAGACGCGCCGCCTCTCCCTGCCGCCGCACCGCCCCGACTCGGGGCTGCGCCTGGCCTGCCAGTGCGCGGTGCTCGGCGACATCGCCGTGACCAAGCACGCGGGCTTGTGGGGCCAGCGCAGCGACTAGCGATCAGCGCCCGCGGAATTGCGGTGGGCGCTTCTGGGTGAACGCCTTCACTGCTTCCACGTAGTCTTCGGTGAACGCGCTCGCGACCATGCGCTCGGCCTCGACTTCGAGACACGACTGGAGGTCCGCGACGAGCGCGCGGTTCAGGTTCTCCTTCATGTAGCGCAGCGCGATCGGCGGCCCCGCCGCGATCTCAGCCGCCCACGCGAACCCCGCGCTCGCGAGCTCCGCGTCCGGCACGACGCGATTGGCGAGGCCGAGGCGCAGGCACTCGCGCGCGTCGACCCGCGCGCCGGTGAACATCAGTTCGCGCGCGCGCGCGGGGCCGACCAGGTGGGTGAGGAACCAGCTCGCGCCGTAGTCGCCCGAGAGCCCGAGCCGCGCATAGGCGGTGGTGAGGAACGCGCTCTCGGCGAAGATCCGCAGGTCGCACGCGAGTGCGAGCGCGCAGCCCGCGCCCGCCGCCGGCCCGGGCAGCGCCGCGATCACCGGCTTGGCGAGCCGGTGGATCGCCGCGGGCACCTCGTGCTCGCGGCGCAGCATGCGCACGCGCGGCTCGCGCGAAGGCGGCGGGCCCTCGGCCATCACCTTCGTGTCACCGCCCGCGCAGAACGCGCCGCCCGCGCCCGTGAGCAGCACGCAGCCGACCTCGGGATCGTCGCCGAGCCGCGGAACGAGCGCGTGCAGCGCCTCCTTGATCTCGAGCGTGAGCGCGTTGCGCGCCTCCGGGCGGTTCAGGGTCACCAGCGCGACGCGCCGCTCGACCGAGCAGATCACCTGCTTCGTGCCGAGATCGAGCTCACGCACGCCCTGCTCTGCCACCGTCGCCTCCGTTCGCGCGCAACGCTACAACACACTGCCACTGGAGGAACCACGATGGGATTGCCGGAGCCCCCGCCGCTCGGAGCGAAAGCGCTGCCCGACGGCGCGTACGACGGCCAGGTCTTGTTCGTGACCGGGGGAGGCACCGGGCTCGGCAAGGCGATGGCGGTGGAGTTCGCCCGGCTCGGCGCGGCGGTCGCGATCGCGTCGCGCAGCGAGGAGCATCTCGCCGCGGGGGTCGCCGCGGTCGAGGCGGTCGGCGCGCGCGCGCTCGCGGTCGCCACCGACGTGCGCAAGCCGGAAGCGGTCGCCGCGGCGTTCGACCAGGTCACCCTGGCGCTAGGTCTGCCCGACGTGCTGCTCAACAACGCCGCGGGAAACTTTCCGGTTCCCGCCGAGGACATGAGCCCGAACGCCTGGCGCTCGGTGGTGGAGATCGTGCTCTCGGGCACGTTCCACTGCTCGCGCGAGTTCGGTCGGCGCCACATCGCCGCGCGCACGCCCGGCTCGATCCTCAACGTCGGCGCGTCATACGCGTGGACCGGCGGGCCGGGCTTCGCGCACTCCGCTGCGGCCAAGGCCGGCGTGAAGAACCTCACCGAGACGCTCGCCGTCGAGTGGGGGCCCTACGGCATCCGCGTGAACGGAATCGTGCCGGGACTCTTCCCGCACGACGACGAGACGCAGGCGATCCGCTCCGTGCCCGATCGGCGCAAGAACGACGGCGCGCGCTCGCCCGCGGGCCGCGTCGGCTACCCGCACGAGCTCGGCTTCGCGGCCACGTTCCTGGCCTCTCCCTACGCCGCCTACATCAGCGGACACACGCTGGTCGTCGACGGCGCGAACTGGCAGCGCCGCGCGATGCTCTTGCCCGAGTTCGTGCCGATCCGCGAGCAGCTCGGAAAAGGCCCGTTCGAGGGCTAACTCGCTGCGAGCTTCGCGCGCGGGATCTTGATCTCGTAGCGCTCGAGCACCTCGGCCTGGCGTACCTCGCGCTCGGTCGTGTGCAGCAGGCGCTTGCCGCTCGCGTCGTAGATCCGCAGGTAGAGGTCGGGCTGCGTCTCGTTGAAGTCGCGGAACTGGGCTTCCGTGTAGGAGAGCTCGAACCTGCCCTCGGCGTTGGTGTGGGTGTCGCCGAGGCGGTCGTCGAAGATCAGATCCTTGTCGTAGGCCCGCACCAAGAGGCCCTCGAGCGGCCGACCCGATTCCGCCTCGACGATCGATCCAACGACGCGCATGGCGCCTCCTGGAGGATGGGGGGGATCATCGTATGGGCAGGCCCGCGGGCATGCAAGGCGAAAGATCGGGGCCTAGGATGGCGCTCATGACGGACCGCCCCGCGCTGATCGAGCTCGTGCGCGAGCCCCCGCTCGCGTGGATCGTGCTGAACCACCCCGAGAAGCTGAACGCGTGGAGCTGGGAGTCGGCGCGCCAGATCACCACGCACGCGGAGCGGCTGCGCTTCGACGACGAGATCCGCGCCGTGATCGTGCGCGCCGAGGGCCGCGCGTTCTGCGCCGGTGTCGACCTCGGCATGCCCGAGGACCGCATCACCGGCCGCTCGCCCGCGGAGAAGACGCGCAACTACTTCGAGCGCTTCCGCTGGGTGCACGAGCGCTTTGCGCTGCTCGCCGATCTGCCCCAGCCGGTGCTGATGGCGATCCACGGCTACTGCCTCGGCGCGGGTCTCGAGGTGGCGATGATGGGCGACATCCGGATCGCTGCGGACGACGCGCGCTTCGCGCTGCCCGAGCCGAAGGTGGGCGTCTCGATCGACGCGGGCGGCGACCTGCGCCTGCTCGCCGAGATCGGCGCGGGCGCGACGCGGCTGCTCGCGTTCACCGGCCGCCGGATCGACGCCGAGACCGCGCTGCGCCTCGGGATCGTGCAGGAGGTGGTGCCTAGCTCCGCGCTAGTCGATCACGTGCGCGCGCTCGCGCTCGAGATCGCCGCCAACGCGCCGCTCGCGGTGCAGGCAATCAAGCGCACGATCAACTACCGCGTGCAGCAGGGCCTCGCCGAGGCGCTGCGTTTCGAGGCCGCGAGCGCCGCGCCGCTGTTCACGTCCGACGACATGGCGCTCGGCTACAAGTCGATGGCGGCGAAACAGACGCCGGAGTTCGAAGGAAAGTAGGAGGCTACAGCCCCGGCGGATCGAAGCGGCCGTTGCCGTCGGCGTCGACGAACACGGGATTGCTGAACGCGGCGGGGACGAAGCCGGGCGCGATCGCCTCGCTGTAGAGCCCGGGATGGCTGCGGATCCACTGCGCGGGATCCGCGTCGAGCGGCGCGCCCGCCTCGAGCGTGACGAAGCCGTCGCGCGCGAGCGGCAGCTCGAGCGCGCCGGTGCGCTCCGGCCCCGCGTGCACGACCTCGCCGTTCACGAGCACGCGCACCTCGTCGATCGGCACGAAGCCCGCACCGTCGACCTCGTACTCGACGCGGATCCGCCCGTTCGCGGTGCGCACCAGGTCGCCGATCCCGGCGCCGTTCACGCGCAGCGCGCGCACGCGCGGCCCGTTCGTGCCGAAGCTGCGCCCCGCGCGAATCGCCGCGTCGAACCGAAAGGGATCATCGCCCTCGGGACCCACGAGCACGTAGTTGCGCGGATACGCGACGAGCTCCGCGGCGGCGTGGCTGTCGGAGTTCGCCGTGCCGGTGCGGACCACGCCCTGGCGCAGCAGCGCGTACCAATCGGCGCGCATCGCGAGAAACTGCGGCCACGACTCCCCGTTCATCACCTCCATCGCGTCGAAGTCGATCGCCCGGGTCCCGTCGGCGGCCGTGCGGCGCACGAGCGGCTCGTTCTCGGGCGCGTCGAGCGGCAGCCGCGGATCGAACGGCTGCCCGGTGGAGAGGTGCGCGAAGAACGCGAGGTTCTCGTTCCCCTCGGCAACGTCCTTCGGCGTCGGCCGCGGGTGGTTCAGCTGCACCACGCGCGCGCCGTACTGGCTGCGCAGCTGCG
>Ga0070698_100004920_pt1 | contig 14654 bp, 19 predicted proteins | sample KBSK1502metaG_FD_65477 | JGI IMG/M metagenome (GOLD analysis project Ga0070698, IMG submission 65477) | Corn, switchgrass and miscanthus rhizosphere microbial communities from Kellogg Biological Station, Michigan, USA - KBS K1-50-2 metaG | ecosystem: Host-associated > Plants > Roots >...
TCATCTTCCTCTCCTCCCTTTCTTACTCGTTTTCTCTCAGGAAGACACATTTCTGCCGTCTTTGCTAGTTTTTCAGGGTTTTCTCCCCCTTTTGGCTCACTCGTTGCGTATCCCGTGGGCATTGGGGGCCTCTTGGGCGGCAATGGATTGCCCTGCAGACGTGGTTGATTGCTTCTTCGGACGACCCCGTTCACGAGGTTGTGCAAGAAATGCATTCAGCGAGTCCTCGTAAATGAGCCAATCATGTCCTAACTTGACACCTTCTATGCGCCCGCTCTTGAGGAGACGCTGAATGTACCCTCGACTGAAGCCTGTTCTCTGGCATGCGACTGCTGTTGGCAATAACACACGGTCTCCACTGATGCCCTGCATGTCCTCTTTCCTGAAAAATGATGACATATCCCTACAATATACTTCTCCCAAGTATACCACTGACTGCTCGTTCTGACCAGGCTTGACAAAATGGTTGCATATGTATACAATTTATTTTAGAGATAAATGGTTACGTATGTATACAATAATTTAGCGCAAGAAACAGTCTTCAAAAGCGCATGGGGTATTCATGGGGTTTTGGTCAGGTGTTCGTGGGGTGTTGGTGAGGTTTTCCTTCGCGGAAAAGTCACATAAACTAGTAGCATGAAACGCTTGCAGCTGGTAACTACAAGCGCTTCGATAACCCGGTAAGCTTGTGTATTGGTGCAAGTTGTCCAGACCTCTCCAGTACACATGCCGGTTCATCCGGGCCTGCCCGCATTATAGCGCGCCAGGCTCGGAACCGCAAGGAGCCTGGCAGCGATGGCCTCTCTGACTTCCTCATCTCGATGCCCGGTGCATCGGGAAGCCTCTGACATTGCCTCGTTTTGCCATGTGTTCCCTTGCCGTTAAAGCGTACCTGAACAACTTCACAGCGCGTGCCAAACCAAAGGGAGCCCTGTTGATCTATAGGCTGAGTCCGATAGCAAGTTGTGGCGAACGAGCTCAGGTGTAGTCCTAACGAAAGAAGCAAAGCAGGACAGCACGGCGTCTATCCTCCGGGGTAGACAGCTTTCTGACACGCCCAGGCAAGCGGGCGTCTCAGACACCTCTACAGACAGGTGCTTGCCGCTCTGCGGCAAAATCCACCACCTGTCACTTTCTCTCAAGGTTGATCCTGCCTGACCATGCATTGACCCATGTTTTGGCACTATTGCGCTGCAAACAAGTCATGCACGGTAGGTAGGGCTGAGCCTTGAGGCGCAAGGTTCAATCCGTTCACAGTACATCCGAAAGGAGGAAAGCACGTGGAAGTACCCGAAAGTTCTCTTGCGTATGACCCTGAGCAGTTGAGATATACCCTGGTAGGAAGCAATGGACACGTGAGTACATGGCTGACTGCCGGAGATATCCTTGCATTGTCCATTGATGGACAGGACCAGCGGGCGCTGGTCGCATCTGGCGGCTACCGCGGCTGGTATTTCGTCACTGCCGATGGACGCCGCGGACGCTTTGCCATCAGCATGAAAGCGCGACTGCTTACGTATGCACCAGCACGAAAGCAGATTCTCCCGCACGCTACGTCGTTCGGTCCCGCTTGAGCAGAATCAGGCATCTCTGCGCTACGAAACAGACAAAAGCCCAATGTGCTCCAACACATCAGGCCAGCTTGTACCCCGTTGCCTGTTAGGTTCTTGCCTGAGCCTAACTATTTTCCTCAAAAGGAGTACGCTCCATGATAGCACACGCTCTTCTTGAAGAAGAGACGCTTGACACCATATTCCTGCACCTGTTTGACGATCTTGCTGACGACTTCCTGGCCGGCGATTGACGCTCTCTCTCCGATCCAACGAACCCTGATCACCCGGTTGTTTGGCTTGCACGAGGCAGGTACTGCACAGGACATCCGCGAAATCAGTCAGCAGCTCTACGGGGAAAGCAGCAGCCAGGCAATCAGCCGGGCCTTTGTCGTCAAAACCAAGGCATTGAATCGCCTGTACAGTCTGTTGGCTTCACAGTATCCCCATGCAGGGGATAGCGCAACCCTGCCGCAGCGACGCCCACATCAGAACTATGCGCAACTGTTGATCAGTCCAGTGCATCAGCAGCGTTTAGCGCAGGCAGTCGCAGACCTGCAGTCCAGCGGGCAAAAGATCACCCAGAATGCCCTCGAAAAGGCCACCCATATCAGGGGACCCATTGTCGGGGCGTACCTGCAACAACAGGGATTGGCACAACCCGACCGCCAGCAGCGCTTAGAGCAAGCCCTGGCAGAGTTGCAAGGCAGCGGGCAGCATGTCACCCTGGGAGCGCTCAAGTGAACAGCCCATGTCGATACCGAAGCGGCCACCCTCTTCCTGCAACAACGCGGACTGATCGAGACCGCCTTGACGCGCCAGCAGCGCTTAGCGCACTCTCTGACAGGGTTGCAAGAAAGCTGCCAGCACATCTCGGGCAGAGGCCTTGCCGCTGTCGCTGGCGTCTGCAAAGCAACGGCGAGCGCGTTCCTCTTGCACCAAGCAAGCCGCACAACTGCTCAGTAAGCCTCTCACCTTCTTCTGACTGATTTACCCTGTTGCGTACATTTCGTCGCACGGAAACGCTATGCAATGCATTTCAAAGCAGCCTGGCGGCTGCACCACTAGCATGCCAACGAACAACAAGGAGACGTATCCATGCCCAAAACAGCCAAGCGGGTCGCAACAAAACCTGAACCCATTTCACCAACACAACTCTTAACCGCACGGCAAGTCATGACCTGGCTCAACGTGAGTCGGACCGAACTGTGGAAAATGATGTCCCTGCGAGGGCTGCCCTACATCAAAATGGGGACCAATCGCAATGCCGCTTTACGGTTCGATACGCAGTCCATCGAGCACTGGCTTGCGCAGTACAAGCAACACACCTTGCTGTAGCACACAGTGGAGGTGAACACGTTGAAAGAAACACCACAAGAGCGCATGAGCAAGCATCTGGCACTCATGGCAGACACGCTTCAACACCAAAAGGAGCGTCCACCGCATACGTACGAGGCACTGAGGCATCATCAGATGATGGCCGACTCCGCCGTATGTGTGGCGCTCAAACTCGTACATGAGTTACTGCCGGAGGATATCCAGGTTGCAGTTACGCGCCTGGTGGAACTGCATGACGATAGCTGGCACCATCGCATCGAGACACAGGGGGCCATGAGCCATGACGAAGCGATCCCCCAAACCCAAACGAGTCAGAGGCTACCGGATCCACATCTTTCGCGGAGCAGCCTATCAGCCGCCATCGTTCACCACCCCGATCATGTGGCGAGACAGCCCGCCGATGACGGAATGGCAACGAGTGATTGACGATCCGGCGACGCTGCAGGCCTGGATGCTCCGCAGCGGGCGCAAAATGCCACACGTTCAATTTCGTCGCAACGTGTGAGGGAAGGAGGCACAGATGATCGCAAGTCCCTATCAGCAAGCCATTTACGACTGGATCGAGTTCGGGACGGGCAACGCGCTGGTAGATGCCGTCGCCGGGGCTGGGAAAACGACGACCTTGCTCGAAGGGGCCAGACGCCTCACGACTACCAACGCCTGCTTTGTGGCCTTTAACAAGGTGATTGCTGACGAAATCGCGACCCGCCTGCAGGCCGGTGGATCCCTGATGCAGGCCAGTACGATCCACAGCCTGGGCAAGCGCTGCCTGGGCAAAACGCGCGTCGAAGGCAACAAGTACACTAAACTGTGCCGGAACTACCTGCAAGGTATGTCAGAGCTAGCCGAGCTGTTGCAAGACACCCCACAGACCACAGCCGTCAAGCACCTGCGCCTGCTGGTGCATTTCTCCCAGCTTACGATGACCGTACCTTCGGAGGAAAACCTCCTGGGACTAATTGCCCATTATGCCCTTGACGAGCTGGAACGCATCCTTGCGCGTAACGCTCCCCTGTGGGAGGTCATCTGGCGGGGTGTTAGCGTGGTGATTGAAGCGGGCAAGGAACAATACCGGCGGGAACGTATCATCGATTTCAACGATATGGTGTGCCTGCCTACCGTCCTGGGCACATCCATGCCCCAGTTTGACTTCCTGCTGGTAGACGAAGCACAAGATTTGAACCGGGCCCAGCTTGAGCTGGTGCTGGCCTGCAAGCGTCCACAGGGGCGTGTGCTGTTTGTTGGGGACAGGCGCCAGTCGATCTATGGCTTCAGTGGCGCTGATACCCAGAGTATTGACACGATTGTCCGTCGAACGCAGGCCCAGGTGCTACCCCTTTCCATCTGCTATCGCTGCCCGGCACTGCCCATTCAGTTGGCCCAGCAAATCTACGCGCACATTCAGCCCTCGCCTACTGCTGAGCGCGGGATGGTGGAGATCATCGCTCAAGCAGACTTTCTCAGACACGTGCAGCCTGATACGGGTGGTTGTGCAGTCATCGGACGCTGCACAGCTCCTCTGGTGGAACTGTGCTTGAAGGTGCTCCAGCAGGGCAAACGAGCCAAAGTCCGCGGCCGTGATATAGGCGCGGGCATGCTGGAGATCATTGAGCGACTCAAGCAGTCCAAACGTTTTCAGTTTGCCACCCTCTTGGAGATCCTGGACGAGTACCGGGACAGCCAACTGGAGATCCTGGGAGCCAAACCAGACAACGAGCTGGCGATCGATGCGTTTCTCGACAAAGTCGAGACGGTGGGTGCCTTCTACCAGGCCTATAGCAATGAGGCCAAGCGGCAAGCAAGGCCAACGACCATTGAGGATTTCGAGGCATACGTCACCGACTTTTTTAGTGATGAGGATGAGAAGCAATGCATTCTCTTCTCCACCATCCACAAAGCGAAGGGACTGGAATTCAATGTGGTCTATCTTCTTCCTGAGAAGATCCCGCATCCCTTAGCCAAGAATGCCTGGCAGCACGAGCAGGAACTCAATGCCGAATATGTAGCGCTCACCCGCGCAAAACAGGCCCTGTACTTCATTGGGAGGGTCATCAGTAATCTGAAACTTCCCTCCGAAGAGCCAGCCCCTGAGCCTGCGGTCATTGCCGAAGCGGAGGCAGTCGTAGCGCAGTACGATGAACTGCACACGGCCCAACTTGCTCACGAGGAAGCTCCCCAACAGGCAAAGAAAGCCGCCGGGGGCAGACCAAAAAAGCAGAAAGAGCGCTTGCAAATCAAGGTCAGCCGTGACGTTGCTATATACTTACGCTCACGGAAAGGAGGAGATGCCGAAGGTTACAGCGGCTACCTGGAAGCACTGATCCGAAACGATCCGGGTTTCGCTGCCTTCCTGGAACATCCATCCATTTCGTGTGTATGAAACTGCATGACCAGTGAGCGCTTAAAGCGTCGGGGGCCTTGCCATGAGCAGGCTCCCTTTTTGATGACCGTGCTGGCGGTCTTTGTAGCCAGCGAAAGGAGGAAGATGTACCAATTGAGAGAAGCACATACCCTTTCACAGATGACTGAGCAGGCATACGTCGCCGCAATGCTGCGAACCTTTGCCGGTGCTGACGATCAGCGTGAAAAGCTGTGTCTTGGTGGCTTAGGACTCGCAGGGCAATCTGGCGAAGTAGCAGATATGGTGAAGAAATACTTGTTTCAAGGCCATGCCATCGACCGAGCACAATGCTTAGACGAGCCAGGTGATGTGCTGTGGTACTCCATGCTGATGTGCCATACCCTCGGCTTCTCACTGCAGGAGGGAATGCGCTGCACTGCAGGGAACTCCGGCGGCGCTACCCCAACGGCTTTGCAACTGAGCGCAGTAGCAATCGATGAGTTGCTTCTCGCTCACCAAAGGAGGCGCTATGGATTGGATCATTTTATTCGAGAGCAAGATACCCATGATTGCGCTTTGGGTCCTGTGTATGCTTGCGTTTGTGGCGCTCGTGTATTTCGGGCGTCGTTCAAAGCGTTGATTGTGTGCAGTCGTGCAGAACAAAAGGAGAAAAACGCATGGATAGCACCCTTGTATGGATTGCCACTAACTGGATGATCCTGCTTGTGGTTTTCATCGTCTTTGCCCTCATTGGGTACGGGTTGGGGAAACTCTTTTGGAAGCCGTAGTGCAGTCGTCCTAGTGCAGCCTCTGTCCAGGCGATAAGCAGCCTGGATCATCAGGAAAGAAGTGCAACGCATGAATCTGATTATCGTGATCATCCTGGTACTCTGTGCCTATGCATCCGTGCAGTACCAGTTTCGGAGCAGGCGGTTCAAGTAGAGAGGAACCGCCATGAGAAGGAGTTGAGCCTCTTATGCTTGCTAGCAGGTGTAGGAGGCATTCTTTTTGAAAGGAGTGTCATTCACATGCTCTACAAGTCTCCCAAATCACCCATCTCCCCTGGCAAGAAATTGTTCCGCAAGGTCCTGTTTTGGGCAGTCGTGGTGATGTGCCTGTGGCTGCTCGCTTCCACCTGGCCTTACAATCCTGTGGCCTTGCTCCTGCAAGCATTCTTCAATGCCAACCACACCAATCCTTTTGTGCAGATCTTCTGCCCTTTCACCCATCTGGTGTGTAAGTGAAAGGAACACCGATCAGCTATGAGAAGACAGTCATCTCCACACATCTGGAACAATGAGCCTCCACCCAACCTGGTCTGTCCACCAGGCACCTCTCTCACCTTCGACGGGGAAGGCTACACCTGTCAACCGCTGACCCGGCGGGGAGCCAGGAGCATGATCACACATGTGAGCATGGCTGTGGGCATCGTGCTGATCCTCTTCAGTATCGGCACCCTGTTCTACATCGTTTTTGTCATGCCCCATCCGTAGCGGGTTCTCTCCTAATATACCCCTCGTTCTACGTAAAACGGCTCCCCTGGTACGTTTCTCAGGAACGCCAGAAGAGCCATCAACGACGGGAAGCACCCGTAGCCATAGTAGAGCATATGGCTTGGGAAGGCTTCCCATCGAGGAAGGAAGCACCAAATGAACAAGAGCAGGCTCTTTGTGCTTGCCACCCTTGCTGTGGGCTTTGTTGGCATGGCAAGCACGAATCCCTCCAAGAGTAAGGCCCGGACAACAGACACCGCTCTTTCTCCCTATGTTACCGTCTCCAGGCCCCAACATCGTCTGATCCGTATCAGCCAACTGGACTGTCAACAGTATGCCTCCGCAGCGGAATGCACCGAATGGTCCTCTTCTACATGCAGCACTGCTGCGATGATCGAGGTAGCCAACTACTACGACGGTCCCGGTCGCTATCGCATTCACGATCTCCTGGCCGTTGAGTCCCGCATTGAAGCGATCACGCCACAATCGGGGTTGTTTGAAGACGCCGGGATTGTCCGGACCATGGCCTTCTTTGGCTTCCGCACCTCCTGGGGGTATGGTCGCTCTCTTGATCACATCATGCAGCTTGCCAGGCAGGGCGAACCGGTGATTGTCAGTTTGCCCCCGGATCACTACAACGGTGGGCACCTCGTCGTGGTCACTGGCGGTACCAGCGACAATGTGTTTCTCGCCGATTCATCCATCTGGAATCGGCATTCGATAAGCCGCGCTCAATTCCTGTCCTGGTGGGAGGGCTTTTCTGCGGTGGTAACGCGGCAGTGGAGGCAGGGATGAGGCGATTGCTCAAGCGCATTGGTCTCTTCCTCGTGCTGTTCATGAGCATCAGGTACGCGATGACTACGCCCGGGGTGCTGCATACCCTGGGGACAGGGGCCTCCCTGCTTGCCCACAAAGCGCAGGGTTCGGTGCCGCATGCAGCACAGCCAGCAAGCACGAGTGACGCGAACTCCAGCATCCGTGGCACACCGACGATCAGTGCACAACACATCGATATCATTCTTGCTGCGTACCATTCGCCTGCTGCTGGCCTGGGTCAAGACATTTTCAACCTGGGGGTGCAGTATGGCATTGATCCCATCCACGTGCTTGCCATCTTTTTGCATGAAAGCAGCATGGGAACAAGCGGGGAGGCCACGAAAACGATGTCACCTGGAAACGAACGATGCATCAAGGATCGGCCCTGCGTCGATCAGGACCGGGGTGGCTATGCGCAAATGGAGAGCTGGCAGGATGGGTTCGCGCATCTGTTCTCCCTGCTCTCTGACGGCTATATCAAAGGGCACGTCTCTAGTAAATGCCCATGTGTCACCATCAGTCAGATCGTACCAGTGTTTGCCCCCAGTGCTGATGGCAACGATGTGCAGGCCTATATCCAGGATTGGGTGCGTGCAGTGCAGGCCTGGCGCTCCATGGAGGTGCTCGTATGACTGAGAGCGTCTCCCTGGAGCTGCTTCCTGTCGCGCTCGTGATCCAGCAGGCACATCACGAGTTCGGGCGCTTGCTCCGCCAGCAGCCACGAGAAGGTGCTTATGCCCTTGAACTGTTTCGCCGCGCGCTCGTGTTGCAGGATGAGCTGGCCTGGTCGGGCCTCTACGAGCTGTATCACGGGCTGGTCAGCTCGTGGGTCCTGCGTCGGACACATGGATGGTATGGCGATGACCATGAGCTGCTCGTCAACGAGGTCTTTGCCAAATTCTCCAGGAGCATGAGCCCACACAAGCTGCAACACTTCGGCTCAGTCTCGGCCATCCTGGCCTATCTCCGATGCTGTGCTGGCAGCGTCGTTGTCGATCATCACCGTTCACAACAAGCGCGGCTGCGCGAAGAACCGTTCCCGTCCATTGACCAGGAACCGCTGCTTGACGATCCTGCCGAGGTGATTACGACACAGCTGACAACGCAAGAGGTCTGGCAGATTATCAACAGCGAGGTGACCAGCTGGCAAGAGCGGTTGATCCTGCGGGCAGTGTACGCCCTGGGCCTCTCTCCGCGCGAGCTGCAGCAGCGCTACCCGCTTGTGTTTCCGACCGTTGAGGACATCTATCGCATCAAACGCAAGGTGCTCGAACGCCTGCGGCGCAACCGGGAACTGCAGGCTCTGCTACACGGATAAGCGAGATCACCTGTGAAAGGAAGTATGCTATGCGCAAGCAACCGCTCCATCTCCTAGCCGTCTTCGGATTGCTCGTCGTTGTCAGTCTTGGGGCATGTGAACATGCCGCTTCCTCTGGAGCACGTAGCGTGCAGCCGAGAGCCCCAGGATCGATCATTGATCGCAACGCATCGAAGATGTCAGCAACGCACACGCATCGTATGGAAAGGCCTCGCAGCTATGACACCACACGCAGACCGTTCGTTCACCCGCACCCTCCCAGCACTGGAAGCACTCCAACGTCGCCAGCAATGGGTCTGCTGGCGTAAGGAGCAGCGCAAGGGCAAACTGACCAAAGTCCCCTACAATCCCATGACCGGAAAGAGGGCAGAATCTGACAACCCCGCGACCTGGGTCAGCTACGCGCACGCGCACCAGGCGCTGCATGCTGGCACGTACCACGGTGTGGGCTACATGTTCTGTCGCGACTATACCGGCATCGACCTGGATCACTGCGTCAACCCCGATGGCAGCATTGACCCCTGGGCACAAGCCTATCTGGATCGCCTCAAGAGCTATGCCGAATATTCCCCGAGTCACACGGGGATCCATATTCTGGTGCATGGCACGATCAAGAGCGGCATCCGCCGGCGCGTCCCCGATGCACCGCACCCCGAGGCGGCCATCGAGATGTACTGTGAGAAGCGCTACTTTACGGTGACTGGCCAGCACCTGGCCGGCACCCCTCCCACGATTGAGACCTGCCTTGACCTGCAAGCGATCCACGCGGAACTGACTGGATCGAGGCCAGCACCTCAACCCGCTCGAACTGAGCAACCCGGCGATCTCTCCGATACCGCCCTGGTAGACAAGGCCATGCGCGCGAAGAATGGCGCCACCTTTGGGGCCTTGTGGCACGGGGATTGCTCTGGGTATCCCTCTCAGTCAGAAGCGGAGTTAGCCTTGTGCACCCTGCTGGCCTTCTGGACCGCAAAAGACGCAACACGCATCGATCGCCTGTTCAGACGTTGTGCCCTCTATCGTGAGAAGTGGGATCAGCCGGCACGCAGCGGCGAAACCTACGGGCAAGGCACCATTGCGCGCGCCATTGCTGCCTGCTCCGAGGTCTATCGCCCACAGAGAGAGCGCAAGGTGATTCCGTTTCGACGTGGATCTACTCCTTCTGGCGAGGATCGTGAACCGCCTGAAACCGACGTGCACTTCATCCTGGACTGCCTGCGCGACGAAGAAGAAGGCGATGCCAGGCTCTACGCGCACCTCTTCCAGGGCCAGTGTATCTACGACCATACCGAGGGCGCCTGGTATGAATGGCGCGGTCACTATTGGGAACGCGACGAGCGCAAGCATTCGCTCTTACTGGCCAGTGGGCCACTCGCACGCATGTACCTCCAAGCCAGCGCTATGCTTTCTGAAGAGGCAGCCGAGGCCGAAAAGCAGCTTGACCGCAACCTGCTTAAAGGCATGGACAGCCAGCAAGAGCGCTATCACTGGCTCAAAGCCATCACCGGCAAGCTCATCGAACGCGCCAAAGCCCTCAAGAAATTGAAACGTGCTCAGGCTGTCCTCACCTATGCCCAAGCCTATCTCAGCATCACCTCCAGGGAGTGGGATAGTAACCCCTGGCTCCTGGGGACTCGTGAGGGGGTCCTCGACCTCAAGACGGGCCAGCTCCACGAGGGCAAGCCAGACGAGTATATCCGTACCATCATTCCCACCGTGTGGCGCGGACTGGATACACCCGCCCCACGGTTTGAACAGTACCTGCGTGAAATCTTCGCCGATCGACACGACGCAGAACGCGATGCCCTGATTGCCTTTCTCCAGCGTGCCCTGGGCTATGGCATCACCGGCAAGGTCCATGAGCATATCTTTTTGATGCTCTACGGCGAAGAGGGACGCAACGGCAAGGATACCCTCATGACCGTGTTGCATCGCGTGCTTGGGAGTACCGTCGGGGCCGTCTCCAACGATGTCATTATTGCCAGTGGCAAATTTTCCACCCCAGGCAGCGCCAAACCGCACTTATGCGCCCTGCAGGGCAAGCGCATCGCCTGGGCCAGTGAAACGGACAAAGGCGCGCGCTTCGATGTCGGGCAGGTGAAGTTTCTCACCGGCGGTGGTGACATTCCCGCGCGCCAACTCTACGGACGCGACTACACCTTCGAGCCATCCCACCTGCTCATCTTGCTCACCAATAACAAGCCGCATGCTGATGCCAAAGATTCCGCTTTCTGGGATCGCCTGTGCCCGGTCATCTTTAACCTGCGCTTTGTGGATAAGCCGCTGGCACATAATGAACGCCAGCGAGATACGACCCTCGCGCATGCATTGGAAACAGAGGCCAGCGGGATTCTGGCCTGGTTAGTCCGGGGGTGTCTGGCCTGGCAACAACTGGGACTTCAGATCCCAACCTCCGTGCTGCTTGCGCGAAGGGACTACCGGGAGGAAGAAGATACCATGGGTCAATTTCTCAAAGAGTGTTGTGTCATCCATGAACGGGCCCGCGTCAAAGCCGGTCGCCTGTATGAACGCTACAAGGAATGGACCCTTGCCAATACCCTCAAGGCCATGAACGGCAATGCCTTCGGCCTGGAAGTGAAGAAGCTGTACGAGCAAAAACGGAGCAACGAAGGCATGGTCTACTACGGCATTGGACTGCCTGAGGAGTGTGTACCCCCCGTCTACCCCCAGGATGGGCTGCGTGTAGGCAGTGTAGGCACGTTCCAGAAAGTGCCCTCTGGAGAGAGAGAAAACGTACAAAGGGAAAGTGTGCAAGAAATGGGTACACCACCTACACGCAGCTCGTCTCTGCAAAGCGACCAGCCAGTGTATCCCCACGATACAGGGGTACACTCCGATAAAATAGCTTCTGAAGCCACTTCACTCATTATTACTGAGGAGCTTAGTGTAGGCAGTGTAGGCACTTTCCGAAAAGTCCCCTCTAGAGGGGAGAAAAATGTGCAAAGGGAAAGTTTACGAGAACTGGGTACACTGCCTACACTCAGCCCATCCTCTCCTGTGGATAAAGCCGCCTTAGAAGCAGGTTCAGCGGCGTGTAGCCCTTCATCCGGAGGGGAGCAAGGGACTACACGTCCGCACGAGTGGGAGGAGTTCATCTTATGATGCTGATGCTGCTGTTGACGGAACTCGTCCAGCTGGACGTGAAGCTTGCAGCGGAACCCGATGGCTTGCATGTGCAGGCTCCCGCTGGGGCGTTAACCGAGAACCTGCGCCAGGCAATGACCGCACACAAAGCGGCCTTGCTGCGCTTTGCGGCCTGCCCGTATGTGGAGACGATTGATGGCCTGGGCATGCTCACCGGCAACCGCACAGAACAGGATCTCACGTTGGTGGCACCGCAACGCCAGGAGGCATGGCGCTACAAGATTGGCGTGGTCAGTCTCGACAATGGCGTGGAACGCTTCTACTGGCCGCGCATGGTCCTGCTGGCGAGCCAGGAGGACAGCCAGATCCATGAAAGGAGGTGATGCATCGCTTGCTTACTGGACGTGTTGCAAACATGTGATAGACTTCCGGCGAGCGTTTTTGGTCAAAAGTTCTCTCACTTGAAGGGAGATGATCTATCGTTCAATGAAAAAATTCTTGACAAGGAGTGTACAGTAACCTAACATCATTTTTCATGAAAGGAGTACGACCTATGGCAACAAACAACCCAACCAAACTTCCCTACAAACCGGCTGCCTGGATGGTACAGGAGGAGGATCTGCAAGCCTTGGAAGACCTCCTGCACGAGATGCAAGGACGTGTCGATAAGTGCTACCAGGATGGGCATGTCTACCTCATGTCCGTCTATGTGCGCCTGGTCGCCCTGGTCTCGCCGGAGATCGACCGCATCGAGCGCCGCTTCAAGCGTGAGAACCTGGCTGCCATGCGCAAACAGGAAAAACAACTCAAGCAAGAGGCCAAGACTGCAGCGGACGATCAGCATACCCTCTAAGTGATTGCGCGTGAAGGCGAAAGCTGCGACTGGGTCCAACGGCGCCTGGCGACGGGAGAGCGTCGAGGGATCGGCGCCACTTCCGCGCCACAAATCAGTGGCGCGTCCCTGCGCATGATCGCCCATCGTGGGCGCGCAAGTGGCGTCCCTCCCTCACTTTCGTCCCCTGCATTAGGCAGACTTCGGGCGCCCTTGTCCGATGAAACTGAAAGGAAATTAATCCGTGAAGTGGCAAACCTTTAACCCCATACACCTTGCCGGAAAAGGCATTGCGGCGGCCCTGGATAAAATGGGCGACCACGACCCCAACGAGCAGGCGCAGCCGCCCGCTTCAGCTCCGGCACACCCAGCGGCACCGCAAGACACTCCCTCGCAATCAGGTATCCCCGCCGTGCTCGATGAGCACGGCCAGGCGCTTGACGCCGCGCCGGTCGCAAGCGGGATCTGGATCGACGCCAGTCACATGATGGCTGGTGGCGCGGCCACTGCCCGAACGGAAGCATTCAGGCGGATTGTGAACGGCTTTGACGAGGACAGACAGGACACACTGGCCTGGCTTGTCGGGAAGTTGTTCATGGTACTGGCGTATCTCCTGCCGCCCATCCTGGGCTGGTACGCGGGCGCAGCGCTTGGTGATGCGCTGACGGGCCCGTTTTCACTGGCGCACGCCACCAATGTGTTCATCCACCTGATCTCCATTAGCCTGGAGCTCGGGGTGCCGATGATCGGCTATGCAGTGGCTACCACCTTCAAGCGTGCAGCGCGGGATCGCAACCAGGTCAGCAAGTGTGCGGTGTTGCTGCTGGTCTTCCTGGTGGTCGCACTCGGGAGCGCGGTGACGCAGGACGTCTTGCTCTATAGCTCCCTTCCCCAAACCACCCTCGGCCAGCAGGTAGCGGTTTGGTTCCGTTCGTTCGGGCCAAGCATCGTCGATATCTTGAGCGCGGTGTTTCTCTCCGTGATCGGCGTCAAGAACCTCAAGAAGTACCTGGCCGACCAGCGCGAGAAGATCGCAGCCGTGCGCGAGGTGAATCAGGTGCACATTGAGATGGACAAGACCACCTTACAGGCCGCGATAGACCAGCAGAACGCTTTGCAGGACATGCAGAGTAAGGCCAAGCGCGCCCAGACCTGGAACAAAATCGAGGAGATGCAGTCGGAAGCCATGATCGAGCAGGCCAGGCGCAACATGCTCGGTGATGGCAGAGACGGCGGCGGGTACAGGAGGTCACGCTACTAATGGACAAACTGACAGAGAGACACAAGCGCGAAATGGCGGCCTACCAGTTTGAACTCCAAGCCAACCGGCTCTATCTCTCTGTCGTGCGCAAACTGCCAGGCTACACATATGTCGTGACCGATGAAACCACCAACCAGGAGCGTAACGCCCTTGTGCTGGCGACCTCCTGGGACTTCTATGAATATCGTTTGCATCGAGGCCATCAGCACGCCGATCTGTTGATCGTGCAGCGCCATAACGCGGTCGTGCCCCTGGCTGTGATTAGCCTGGACACCGGCAAAGAATACACCCCTGGTGCAGAGCCGGACCTCAAACGTTCCGCAGCCAAACGCCCCAACCATGAGGAAACGATGCTGCTGGTCTCCAAGCTCTTGCTCGGCGTGGACGGTGTGGAAGCCGAGTTAGCAAAGATGTCCCCCCGATCGCGGCAACGCTATTGGCAACGATGCAGACACTATCTGCGGCCTCGCGTCGGGCGCCCCTGGGCCTCATAAGACACATGGCACGCTTCTGCCATGATAGCCACCGGTGAAGTGGAGGTGGTGGTGCTGGCGACCCACGCTGGGCAGGGGGTCGTCTCCAGTTCCGTTCGGCAAGGGG
>Ga0070698_100004924_pt1 | contig 14648 bp, 26 predicted proteins | sample KBSK1502metaG_FD_65477 | JGI IMG/M metagenome (GOLD analysis project Ga0070698, IMG submission 65477) | Corn, switchgrass and miscanthus rhizosphere microbial communities from Kellogg Biological Station, Michigan, USA - KBS K1-50-2 metaG | ecosystem: Host-associated > Plants > Roots >...
TACGACCTCAAATACCACGGGGTGCTGCCGCTGAAGATGGCGATGGGCAACTCCATGAACATCCCGGCGATCAAGACCGAGCTCCGAGTCGGGATCCCGAACGTGCTCGATATGGCCCGCCGCATGGGGGTGACTCATCTGAATTTGCCGGACGACAACTATTCGCTAAGCCTGACCCTGGGCGGTTACGAAGTCACGCCGGTGGACATGGCGACCGGCGCTGCCACACTCGCCGACATGGGCACACGCCACATGCCGGCGCCGATCGTCTCGATCAAGGACGCGAGCGGCCGTGACGTATTCACGTACGACCCGTCAAAGAACACGTTCCAGGCGGTCAGCCCGGAGGTCGCCTTCATCATCGCCGCCATCATGTCCGACGACAGGAACCGCTGCCTCGAGTTCGGTTGTCACGGCGATCTCACCCTGCCCGGTCGCCAGGTCGCCGCCAAAACTGGCACCACCCAGCTTTTCAAGGACAACTGGACGCTTGGCTTTACGCCGACCCTTGCGACGGCGGTCTGGATTGGCAACCCCGACAACACGCCGCTGAGTCATAACTCGACCGGTATCGTCGGCGCCGCCCCGATCTGGCATAAGTTCATGCAACAGGCGCTGGCCGGTACCCCGGACCAGTGGTATGCGAAGCCGGCGGGCGTCCACCAGGTCGGCGCCAACTACTTCCTGCCGGGAACCGAGTACGTCCGCTCGACGGTGCTCGGCTGGCCGACCTGCCGCTTTGGGAGCTACAACCCCTACAACCTATCGTATGCCGACACCCTGGTCGACGGCGTCCCATGCGTGCTCGGTGGCAGCGCCAGGGTGATCACGACCAAGGGCCAGTAGCAGACAGACGGGCGGATAATCGAGGGGACGTGCGCCCCGTATCGCATCGCTCCGGCGCGGCAATTCTGCTCGCCCTCGGTCTCGCTACCATGACCGCGCTCCCGGCGGCGGCCAAGGACACCTACGCCTTCTACGGTCCGCTCGAGATCCGCATCGTCGGGGCCAATGGTGCGATAAGAGACTTCGTCGCCCTCTCGAGCACCGATCGGCGTGGCGCATCCGCGCTCGTCAAGGAACTCGCCGGCGCGATGCAGGGCACGGCCCGGCCAAGCGACGGACCACCGGCACTTCCGTACTACCGCATCGGTGTCAGCCACCTCGGGTTGACCGATGCCACGATGCCCTGGGCCCGCCTTTTGGACACCAGTTTCATCTACTCGCCGGGCGGCGACGTCTCGCGTACCTTGTTGGTGGTCGAATTCCGCCAGGGCGACGCGGCGTTGCAGCAACGGTGGATCGAGCCGTCGCCGGAGGTTGCCTCGTTGCTCGCGCGACACCTGCAGGGCCTGTCGGCGATCGGGACGGAGACCTCCGCCGCCACCGCAACGACCGACCCCTCGGGAATTGCGATCGGGGCGATGGTGCTCGCCGTACTGAGCCTGATGCTGGTCGGGGACCGCCGCCGCTGGCGCCTTGGCGGGGAAAGAAGGAGCGCTGGAAAGGGGACGTAACCAGCGCCAATAGGAAATCGGCCTCCGTAACCCTCGTGTAACCCTGCCCGCTCGTTCTAAAGCCTCCTACTGAAAGCCTCCTAACGACGGGACTCCAGCCAGCGTAAAGTTAGGTTCGATACAGCGCCACACTCAGGAAGTGTGGGCACGCTGATGGGAGGTTGGGGATGAGCAAGCATCTGCCCGAGTCGACCGTTGCCAACGGCCACGACATGGAGTGGCATTTCTTCGCGCTCCGTGAACACACGAAAGGCTGCGAGCTATGCCTGGGCGAGATCACGCTGCTGGCGGTCGCCGCCGTGACGATGGGCGAGCCAGCCATGCCGCCGTGCCTTTGCGATGAAGGCGCGTGGCTGCTGCACCTACTGATGGGATCGCTCGCGGTCAACGAGGCGCTGGCGCACTGATGGCTCGCGATATTTGGCCGAATCCGCTGTGCAGTATCGGGTCGATTGTTCAAGGAGGACGAGATGAAACGTGTAAAGGCGACCGTGATCTTGGAGATGACCGACCAGCAAGCCGCCGTGTGGAACGCGCTGTTCCCAGCACCGACAGCGGAGCGCAAGGCAAAGGCACGAAAGCCAAAGGTCGCACGAAAGCCCGTCAAGCAGAAATCGCGCAAGGCATGGACACCAGCACGGCTGCGCAAGTTCCGAGCGACGATGGCGGCAAAGGCCAGCAACGGGCAAGTGCCGGAGCCGGTGCTGACCGAGGCGTAAAGCGCAAGCGTAAGACGCACTCGCCGATCCTGCGCGTGAAGGAGGTCATGGAGCCGACGAAATCCGTGGCCGATTTGCCCGACGTCATCCGTGAGGATGGCCTCAGCGTTCGCTATCTCCTACCGGCCAGCCCAAAGTCCTCCCCGGAACCTCCGGCTGGCCGGGACTCTCCCACCTTCGGCTACATCAAGGGCTGGTGATTGCGTCTTGCGCGAACCATTCCTCGGGAGTGCGGTTGCCCTTCCACCGATTGCAGTTGCGGCACGCGGGCGCGAGATTCTCGGGAGCAGTGCAGCGACGGATCGGCATTCCACGATCACAACCGCACACTCGGCCACGCGGGATGACGTGGTCGTAGCTCGTGCCAGGCGCGAGGCAATAGACGCACTCGCCCTTCACGGACGATGTGAGTGCAGATCGGTTGCCACGATGCGCCACCGACATCTTGGCGCGTGTCTTGGCGGTGTGCGGCCGTCCAGTTCGCGCTCGGTTGCCTTTCGCGTTCTGATTCCCGAGCAGCTTCGCTCGCTGCTCCACTGTCCAGCGGTATCCCTTCTTCATCGGGGCGAAATATAGCTTGATTGCACGCATGGTGGCGCGGGGATAACCGTCAGCGAAGTCCCGACACAAGGCAGGTGATCGCAAGTACAGAGATAGGCCACCGACCCACCAAAGGAAAGACGAAATGAATATCCGCAACCTCGCGATCAGACTCGCCATCGGCCTCGGCGCTCTCGGCGTAGGAGGCGTGATGGCTACCTCACCGGCATTCGCGGCCAGCTCATCAGCTCCGACAACCTTGTCACTGACGATTCCCGTCGCGCTCTCGATGAGCGGACTGGCGGCAAGCTACAACAACCCATCGGCAGTGGCTGGCACCACAGCCCACATCGTGGCTGGCCCAGTCACCGTGACCACCAACAACGCGCTCGGCTACAAGGTCATCGCGCAGGCCAGCACCGCGACCTTCGTGGGCACCGGCTCTAACCTCCAGACGATTCCCGTCGCCAACGACAGCGTCGTCGTCGTGGCGTGTCCCACTGGCGACACCTGCGCAGCTGCCGCACCGCTGGCGAGCGCGACCAACATCCAGATCCTCAACCGTACGACCGCGACCAACGGCGATGTCTGGAGCGTTGACAACGCCATCGCGATTCCTGGCTCGTTGACGCCTGACACCTACAGCATCGTCTTCAATCTGACTGCGCTCACAAACTGACATGCGGAGATCAGTCCTGATCACACTGATCGCGATGGTGATGGGCAGCAACGCGCTGCCCGTCGCCGCGTCTACGGCACCCGCCTTCTCCCTGTTCCTCTATCCCTCCAAGGTGCTCGTCGGTGTCGGACGGAACGACGTCACACTCGGGCTGCTCAACAACGGCACCGACCCAGTCCACGTCACCGTCAACCCATCCGAGCCATGGCTGGTCCCTGACGTGACGTCCTTCACCCTGGCTCCTTCCGCGTCACGACAGACGGCGGTCCACATCACGCGACCCGATGCCTCTGGCGACCTTGACGCGACCGTGGCCTTCATGGTGGCACCGACCGGCAGCGGCACCTTGCTCGTGGCTCGCGGGCTGGCCGCCATCATCGTCGTGCAGACGGGACAGGGAGTCCGCCACGGTCTGTCGTGGTCTGGCCTCACCGTGCCGTCGTTCATCGACCCGATGGCCGGCAGCGTCCGGCTCAGCGTCACGGCGCACAACACCGGCAACGTCCATGAAGTCCTCGATCCGGTCAGCGGCACCGTCGGCGGCTTCTTCCCGTTGCAAGCGCCGACCGCGCAGCGGGCGCGAGGCGTGCGCTTCACCCCGACGATCCTCCTGCGCGACAGCAGCCGTGTTCTGCTCGCCGACTGGAATCCTCCGGTGGCGTGCTGGTGCAGCGTTTCGGTGCGTGGGCAATCGGTCAGCGTGCTCGTCTTGCCCATCAGGGCCATTCTGGTCGTGATCCTGCTCATCGCCGCCCTGGTCGGCGCATCGCGCCTGATTCGGAGGCGTCGCGCTCTCTCGTCCTGATCTCTCCGCGATCTTCCCTGAGTCAAGACCGCCGTGACCAAATTCCGGCGGTCTTTCTCGTGGCGGGCCTTTATAATTGCGGCTGTGTCAGGGTGCGTGGAGAGGCCGACGGTGGAGTTGCGTGATACCAACTCCTCTGTCGGGCCACGCGATACAAGCCAAGGAGGCGGATCGCTCTAAAGCAGGCGTGTAGTTGAACTAAATCCCGTCCCGTGTAGTTGTCAGCCTGACACACCCACGGAGTATCACAGATGAAGAGACCGTCCAGAACTAAACGCGCGCGTGCGCTATCGCCTGACATCAGCCTCGTGCTGACGATCCACGACACGTCCGCCTTGTTGAAGATCTCCGAGGCATCCGTCTACCGGCTTCTCCGACGTGGGCATCTCCGCCGGTTGCCAGGCATCAGACGCATCCTGATCCCACGCTCCAGCGTTGATGCGTTGCTCGCCAGCGTGCGCGAGGCGTCGTGATGCAACTGGCGCTTCCAGGCATCGGCTGGACGCCACCGGAAACGCGAGGCATGGCGACGATCTATCGGCTGGTGCAACGCGATGAGCGCATCACCCAGGTCACCATCGCGGAATGGCTGTGGGCGTTCGGCTATCCCGATGACGCCGAGAAGTTCTGCGCCATCCCACAGGAAATCCAACTGGCGAAGGCGCAATGGGGCTTCACCCAGACGGAAGCTCGCGTGCTCGACGCCATCCTGCTCAAGCAGTTCCAGTGGTGGCGGCATCGCGGCAAGCCGCACGCCATGGGCAGCGCCGACTTCAAGTTCATCACCCACTTGGACCGGCGCACGATCCGCAATGGCCTGCGTTCGCTGGAGGAAATGCGCATCATCCGCGTCACGCGTCGTGGGCGTGGTCGTCGGAGTTTGTACTCGGTGAATGCACCCGAGGCGTGGTGCCGAAAGTCCTCTTCAACTAGGCGTCGTGCAGCGCCTACTTATATAGGTGCACTTTCGTGATCGTCGCGCATTTCTGGAGAACGACGAAGAGAAGCTGCAACAAGGACGCCACACGCTTCTTCCTGTCTCGTCTATATCCACTATGCCTTGTTGATCTTCTTGTATTGATTCCTGATTTACGTATAGGCGCTGCAGGACGCCTACTACAAGGCGCTGCACAGCGCCTACTTGGAGGGAGAACGCCATGATGCAAGTCTTTGTCGTTCGGAGCAATGACGGTCGCTGTTACCACGACGACTGGCCCACGGCGGTCGTTCATCTCCGGCAACAGATCGAGAAGCACGGCATGGCGACGGTCTGGACGCGGCTGATGGCCGAGGAATCCTTCTTCAACCTGCCGCCCTGGGAGGAAGTCGCCAAAGATGCGCGATACATTCACCGACGCCAAGAGGAACAGCGATGAGGATGCTCACGCACTTCATCAGCAAGCGTCAACATCGGCAGCGCGAGATTTGCGGCAAGTGCAAGGGATCGGGATACATCGCCTTCGAGAAGGCGCAGCTGCTCTGCACCAAGTGCCACGGTCGCGGGAAGTGGAGGCGGCACGCATGAGATGGCCGCGCTCCTTGTTGAACGCCATGCAGGACAAGGGATTGCTGCGCAAAGATGGAGAACGAGGTGACGCGGAGCGCGTCAGCTCACTCAAAGAACTCAACATCGAACGACAGGATGCCTCGGTGTGGCAACGGGCAGATGACGATGCCGACTACGAGGAGGACGACGACGGCGATGGTGTCTTGTGGGATGCAGAAATCCCTTGGTCGGATGATGAGGAATGAGCCTATCGCGCCAGTTCGAAGCGCCGAAGGCGCGAAAGCACGGACTTGGCCGTTCTGCCGGCCATCGGAGCCAGCGATTCCAACTCGGCATCGATCACAAATGCGTCTTGCGTTTCCCGATAGAGAAGGACGGAGAGGCGCGACCGCAGCTCGCCGTATGCGATGGCCGAGTCGGGACCATAGTGCAACCGAAACCCTGGCATGTTGCGCGGCACCGGCAGGTCCACATGCCCGTTGTGTTCGATCTGCCGATGCTTGCACGTGCAGGCTGGCACATGCTTCTCGCCGAAGTGTCTACGCCACACGCCTGGCCCGATGTCGCGGCTGCCTTGGTAGAAGTGCCCGATGACGCCATGTTCCCAGAGGACTTCGGTCTTGCGCATCGCATCCAGTTGTGGACAGCCTTCCCGATGTGCCGGCAAGCATTCGAGGCACGTGGGCTGAGCAAGGACGCGACCATCGCTGTCGCGCTCGAGAAGAAGGCCACCATGCACCTTGCAGCGTTGCAGCGGCAGCGGAAGAATCGTGGCCGAAGTCGTAACGATCGCTCTGGCTTCGACCGCCACTGCTACGGCCACGCCACTCAATGGTACGTCGTGTGGACGCCGGGTGGCGTAAAGTTCACGGCGGTCAAATGGGCTGGCGATGCCCGCGTTGCGGGAAATGGCGAAAGGTCAATGGCTCGGGCAAGTGCGTCTGCGGAGCAAGGCTCACCCTGCGCTGGTCCACCATCGAACGCCGGCAATGGCTGAGGCGCAGACGCCGATGAGATTCGGCATCGTGCAGATGGTCTTTGCCAGATGCATCCAGATTCAGGTGGGTGGTGAACGTCGTCGTCGCTACTGGGCCGACGCGCACGACTTCGCCGATGGTCCCGCCACCATCGCTCGCGTGCGTCCCCACGACGTCGTCACGTTCGACCCCATGCCGAAGGCGCATGGCTGGCGGGCCACGAACGTGCGCCTGGCTACGGACGATGCCGTCACGACGACGCCTACCCTGGCCCGCGAGGGATCAGCGGCATGAATAGCGGCACCGCGCCCATCAGCGCGACCGGCTCAGCCCGACCGAGACTGACGACCCCCCCGCTGGAGGCTGCGACGGTCGTTGGGCGACCCACTTACGCTTTCGTACCCAATTTGGGGATCGTTACGACCCCAGTCGTCCAGCGGCACCCTCGAAGACGATTTCGAGGCGTGCAGGAGCCTGTAGGACCGCCATGAGGACGCCCGTAGCCTTCACCCGCCGACAGCCGTCAACCTCGCATTCACAAGGAGCCACACCATGGCCGTAGCACTCGGCGACATCGTGCTCATCACCGGCAACCCACTCACCTCTCGCGGCAACAGCAACGACCTCGCGATGGTGAAGGCACTGGCCGATGGCAACAACAACGTGCTCGTGGAGTCGCTGGTGAACGGCCAGCGTGTGTTGATTCCGTTCGCATCCATCGCGTCGAAAGTCACGCCCGTCGCGCCGTAATTTGCCGTCAGCTCGTCATTCACGGAGGTAGCACACATGCCTGGCACCAACTACCCTGGCAAGGACAACATCAAGCGCGAGACTCCACCGGCGGATCATCCGGCACTGGGCAAGCCAGCGACACACCAGCCCACATCCGCTGGAAAGGCGACGGGCCAGCCGCAGAGCAAGCGCACCGACGGCGGTCCGCAAGGCTAACTAACACACGGCTGGCAGGACCAGCAAAGGAGGTGCCCAGGTGGCCGACGACCCGATCGGCGATCCGTCCGTTGATCCGACCGCTGGCGACAGCTGGCTCGGGCAACAGAGCGCCGAAGTTCAGCAAGCAATCCGTTCGCTGCGCTCGGAGAACGCCAAACACCGGACCACCAACAAAGTCCTCCAGAGTCAGATCAGCAAGCTCGGCGATTCCGCATCCACGATCCGCAAGTTGTCCATCGACAATCACCTGCTCCAGAAGGGCACCGTCGATCCGAAACTGGCACGGTTCTATCTGAGTGAGGAAGGCCAGCTCGACGACATCGACGTGTCCGCTGAGGACTGGACCACGCTGCTGGATGATCGCGTCAACGACCTGCTTGGCCGGCATCCCGAGTTGAAGGGCAAGGCACCGATGCCCACACGGTCGAGCACATCCGGCTCCACAGGCGGTCCTGGCCAGCCGTCCATGCAACTATCACGCGCCGACGCGCAGATGATGACGCCCGAACAAGTCGCCGCCGCGTTCCAATCCGGCCACTTCGACAACCTGCTCGGGCGGAAACGCTGATGGCCGATGAACTGACCGACGTCATCACGCAATCGGACAACGTGCTCGCAGAGTTCGAGCAATCCCTGAAAGGCACCGGAGAACAGTCCCATGCGGCGTTCCGTTCGTTGCGACAGGCGACGATGGCCTTGCCCTCTGTCGGCACCGCTGCCGCCACATCCATCGCTCGCGTCAAGCAGGGACAGGATGCGAGCTTGCCACCGGAAGGTGTGACGCTGGAAGCGCATCGTGCCGCACAGATCCAGCAACTGACGGGTGATGCGCACACGATCATCGAGAAATTGCGACAGGCTTCTTACTCCGCCGCTGATGCGTTGGAGAACACCTTGCACGACGCCATCCTCCCGACGCCGAGTAAGGAATCGGGCGAGCGAATGCTGCGGCGTGATGAACTGTCCCGCGTGTTGGCTGGCGCGAAGGGCCAAGCGATGATCGGCAAGATGGTGGACACCATCGGCGCGAATCCTTCATGGGACGCAGAGTTGCTTTCCGATCACGGTCGTGCGCTGCTTGCATCCGAAGGCATGAGCAACGAATGGGGCAATTTCAAGCGTGCGGCTGTCGGCAAGCTGATGCAACAGGCTGGTGGCACTGAACGCCAAGTGGCCGCGAAGTCCGCGCTCGCCGCCTTCCATCGCAGCAATGTGCGAGGTCGGATCACGGCATACCACCAAGCGGCACGGATGAGGCTGGGATGATCCAGCAGAGGAGCGAGAAATGACACCAGAAGAAGAACGCAAAGAACGCATCACGGTCTTGGAGAACGCGGCGAGCTTGCCACCAGCGTTGCAACACGCCATGTGGCGGGAGTACGCGGAGAAGCATGGCGTCACTGGGCGCGAGGCATTCGAGATGTACACCGACGCCAACGCCAACGTCGGCGAGAAGTGGCTGGCCTTGCGCACGGCGATTGACGCCGACTACGAAGCCCGCCTCAAGCTGGAGTTCTGCACGTCCCTGCTGAAGGCGCTCATGGAGCCGCCAGCCTGACCTCCCAGGGCGGTCCAGGCGGCTCCAAGGCCGACGCCCACGACCAGCGGCACGACTGACGGCTGGACCAGTTTGAAGACGATTGGGACGACTTGGGCCAGCATGAACCGGCAAGAGCTATAATGATACTCACGGGCGGTGGCTCAGGAAGGGCGACCGACCCGTGAAGGAGTCAAGCAAGTGACCCAAGTAATTCGACCGAAGGTTCGGCTCGTCGGCACCGATGGCAACGCATTCGCGATTCTTGGCAAGGTCAGCAAGGCGCTGCAGGCGGCTGGTCTGAACGATGAGGCGAAGGCGTTTATGACCGAAGCGATGTCCGGCGACTACGACAATCTGCTGCGGACCGCGATGAAATACTGTGACGTCTCGTGAGCAAGCAGGACAGCGACCTCATCACCGTGACGGCGGCGATGAAGGAGTTCAAGCTCGGGAGGTCCACGATCTTCCGAGCTTTCGAGAGCGGCAAGTTGCGTCGCCATCGCGGTGGTCTCGGCGACACGAAGGTCTACGTCAGTCGGAAGGCGCTGCGTGCCTTGACGGCCACGCAGGAGGAGAGGGAATGAGCAAGAAGCGTGGCGAAGCGCGAGAGTACGGGAGCATCACGCTGCGTCCGAACGGCACGCATCAGGTGCGGATGCAGGTCAGCGAGAACGGCAAGACCGCACGCAAGTCGTTCGGCTACTTCAAGACGCGACGGGAGGCAGCGAGGGCGCTCGCTGATGTGCAGACGCAGTACGTCGAGAGCAGTGGTCGGAGAAGGCGGTCGCGCCACGTGCCAACCGTGACGCAGCTGGGCGAGCTCTGGCTGGATAAGGCTGTCGCGCCAGGTCGCGTCAGCACCCACCGGCTGTATGCACGGCTCTGGACGAAATACATCGTGTCGGTCATCGGCGAGAAACGACTGGATGCGCTGACACGGGCGGATGCGGAGGAAATTCAGCGACGGGCGCACGCCACGCTGAGTGCCAGCAGCATCGAATTAGTGCTGACCATCGGCCACTCGGCGCTGGCCTACGCGGAGGAGAAGGAAGAGATCGTCGGCGTCAAGAATGTGTTCCATCGTGCGACACGGCTCTATCGTGTGAAGCGCCGTCAGTACGCGATTGTCAGCGCCGATGAAGGGATGCTCCTGCTGTCTGCGCTGAGCGAGTCCCGCTATCAGCATGCCTTTACGCTGATGCTCCTGCTCGGGCTGCGTATTTCGGAAACACTCGGGTTGCGCTGGCGCGATGTTGACCTCGACTATCGCAGTCCCGAAGGGCGTGGGCGGCTGACGGTGGACGGACAGTTGACGGTGGAGGATGGCCGCCGATTCCGCACCGACGACACCAAGACCGAGTCGTCGCGGAGGATCATAACGCCGCTGCCCGAGCAGGTGATCGCGGCCTTGCGGGCACAGCGCAAAGCGCAGATGGCGGAGATGGCGTCGGACTTGGTGTTCACGGCACCGGAGTTCGGTGCGCCCGTCGGTGAGCGGAGTGTCAGTCGGGATTTCCATCGGTTGATTGCGGCTGCGGTGAATGCTGGCGCTCTGCCAGCTTTGCTCGGCTGTGGTGAGCCGATTGCCGACATGCGCCTGCACGATCTGCGCCATTCCTGCGCCACGATCCTGTTGGCGCTGGGCATCCCGCTGGCTGTCGTTTCCGCGATCCTCGGGCACAAGAACCCTGGCATCACGCTCCGCGTGTACAGCCATGTGCTGCCGCAGATGCAGATGGCCGCAGCCGACGCCATGACGCGAGCTTTCGCGGTGAAGTAAGTGCGTAAGCGTTCGTCGGGAACAGGAGCCTGAGCCATGCGTTCAGGCTCCTGTTCTTTGTAACCCTCGTAACCCTGAAACTTGAATGATGGGGATGTATACAGCTATGCACAGCACGCTGCTGACGGGAGTCAAAGAAGGAGCGCTGGAAAGGGGACGTAACCAGCGCTCCCGGAGATCGTCGGCGGCTAGTGGCTCACCTGGAAGCAGGCCACGTCGTACTGCGACACGCTGTTCGGATTCGTCGAATTCTGCGGAGCGTTGCCGGCGTAGACCGTGCCCGCCACGCCGCTGGTGTTGAACGCCGAGCCGGGCGCGGTTGCCGCATTTCCCGGGGTCGTCGTCTGCGCCTGACAGGATTGGCCGGGCTGACCGGGAGTGCCGGTCGTCGTGTCGGCAAAGGCGGTACCGGCACCCGCCAGGACGATCGCGGTCGACAGGCTAACGCCAAGCATGAGTTTGCGGATCATCGTCTGTCCTCCTTTGTCTGCTAACGCGCTTGGTAGGTAATTCGGTCTGGGGTTACGCCCGACTCCGGTAGCCTTTCTGCGTGAAAGCCAGGCGCAAGGTCAAGCCGCGGTCGGTCTTCTCCCTGCCCCGGACCGGCTACATCCGCACCTCGGAGGCCTTGCGCAAGCCCAAGCCACCGGCGCGCCTGCCCCAGCGAAAGGGCGAGAGCGACAAGGAGTACGCGGCGCGGCTCGACGCGGCGCGAGAGGAAGCCTACGAGCGGCTGCGGCGTCTCCGGCTGATGCGAGCGAAACGGGCGACCTCGTAGTACACTGCCGCGTGCCATGCGCCGACTCCTCTATCTAGGCGTCGCCGTCTGCGTCGCGGGCTGCGGTCCGCAACCCAGGGTTGTCGGACAGTTGGCGACCGCCCATCCGACCCCGGCCTCGGCCGCGGCGCCAGGGGCAAGTGCTCCCGCGAACGCGGCCGAAGAGGCGGTCCTCGGCCCGGGTGGGATGACACTGCGTCAGGAGATCGGTGCGGTCATCATGGTTGGTTTCAAGGGCCCACTCACACCAGCGATCGTCGCGGACTGGCGTCAGCACCAGTTCGGCGGCTTGATCGTCGTGCCGATCAACCAGAATGCGACGGACCCGGCGGCCATCCGCCAACTGATCCAGTCGGTGCGCAGCGTCATGGCGCATCCGGTGCTGACCGCCACCAACCAGGAAGGCGGAACCGTCTGCTTCAAGGAGACGCGCGTGTCGTGCATGGCCGGTGCGCGCCAGGTCGGTTCGCAAGGCCCGGCGGCGGTCCAGTCGGCGATGACCAGCATGTCGCGGGGCCTGAAAGCGCTCGGCTTCGACATCGACTTCGCCCCCGTCGCGGACGTCTGGGATGGTGTCGATCCGCATCTGCGCGAGCGGAGTTACGGCCAGAATCCGCAGACCGTGGCGCAGGACGTGGCTGCCGCCATCGCGGGCATTCACGCCGCGGGAATCTATGCCGTCGCGAAGCGCTCGTCAGTCCAAACGCCGCAGACCCGGGACTGGGTTCCCTTTCAGGCGGCGATCGCGTCGCACGTTGAATTCGTGATGATGGCGTCGTCAACCCCGCTGCAGGTGCTGCGGACCGAGCTGGGCTACCAGGGCGTCATCATCTCGGGCGACCTGCAGATGGGCGCGCTCAGCCCGGAATTTCCGCCGCCAAGCGCCGCGGTGCGTTTTCTGGCGAATGGGGGCGACATGGTGATTGTCTCGCACGACATTGCGGTCGCCGATGCTACCTACGACGCTATTCGCGCGGCGGTGCTCAATGGCACCTACCCTCGAGCCCAGCTCGACGCCTCGGTCCAGAAGCTGCTGAACCTCGGCCTGCGCTACATGCCCTAATCCGGCGGTTCGGCCGGGACCTCGCCGCCCATCGCGTGGTAGCCGCCGTCGACATGGACGATCTCTCCAGTGGTGGCGGAGCTGTAATCGGAGAGGAGCACGCAGGCCATCTTCGCGACCGGCGTGCGATTCGTGCTGTCCCAACCCAGCGGTGCGCGCTGTCCCCAGGTGCTCTCGAAGCGCTCGAATCCCGGAATGCCTTTGGCGGCCATCGTCTTCATCGGTCCGGCCGCCAGGGCGTTCACGCGGATCTGCTGCTGCCCAAGGTCGCGCGCCAGGTAGCGCGTGACCGATTCGAGCGCCGCCTTGCAGACGCCCATCCAGTCGTAGAAGGGCCAGGCCTGCGTCGAATTGTCGAAATCGAGCGTCACGATGCTGCCGCCCTCCGTCATCAGCGGGCTGAGCGCCTGCGCCATCGCCTTCAGCGAGTAGGCACTGGTCTGGAAGGCGGTCTGTACGCTGGCCCACGGGGCGGTCATGAAGTTGCCGCCAAGCGCATCCGCTGGTGCGAACGCGATGGCGTGGACGAACCCATCGAGCCGGCCCCATCGCTGCTTGATGCTTCCGGCCAGCGCGTCCACCTGCTCCTGGTTGTTGACGTCCATCTCCAGGATGTCCGGCGTGGGGTCCATCCGCCGGGCACTCTTCTCCGTCAGGCTCATAGCCCGGCCGAAGCTGGTGAGGACGATGTCGGCACCCTCTCGCTGCGCCAGGTCGGCAATCGCGAAGGCGAGGCTGGCGGGAGTGAGGACGCCGGTCACCAGGATCTTCTTCCCCTCGAGGATGCCCGGCATGGCGGTCCGATTCTATCGGAGCCGGCTATCCGCCTATGAGCTCCTGTCGGCGCTTCTTGAACTCGTCGCTGTCGATCTCCCCTCGGGCGAAGCGCTGCTCGAGGGTCACCAGCGCGCTATCGTGGCGGACCTTCTGAATAATCGCCGGGACGAAGAAATAGGCCACGACGCCGAAGGCGGCGCAGAAGAGGGCAAAGAGCAAGAGTAGGAAGATGAACCCGCCGATCGGATAAAGGTCCATTTATGTTGTCGTCAAGGACCGACACATGTAGCCCATTACCACCGGCCAATACTAAATGGACTCGATCGGGGGTGGGTCTGATGGGCGTCGGAATCCCGACTCCGCCACGTCATGTGGTATGAAATGGCTGAGGTCATAGGAGCCAAGCTCTTGGCCCTTCTGATAGGAGCAGGAACCTGCGCAGTTGGCTTCTGGATAATGCGGTTTCGCGAACCGAATGCTCGCCTCCCGTTTGAGTTTCACTACCCGGTATGGTGGTACCGCTTTACCGGTGGTTTGTTCGTGGGCTTCGGCCTGCTGTTTGCTATAGCCGGACTGGTATTCGCTCAACGATTGCCATAAAAGCTCTGCACGATGACAGATGGGGGACGGGACCCCGCCACGTCTGCTGGAGTGCTGTGAAGTGGTCCGATTCAATGAGCTTGAATCGGTACGGAGTGAGGGACGGAAGCTGTACACCCTTGCTGGCGTTGCGAGCCAGATAGCCGTCCGCGATGCCCCAGTTGACCGCCCCGCTGAGCATCGCGTGTGCATGCCGTACCAATTTCGGTCCGAGCGTCTTCCCGCTGGCGTTGACCAAGGCCTGTCAGAAAAACCGCCCGGTCAGGAGCGGTTTTGAGATCGAAAGTGAGTCCTGTGATGGGTGGCTTGAGGGATTTGAACCCTCGACCCTCAGATCCACAATCTGATGCTCTAACCAGCTGAGCTAAAGCCACCGCAGGTGCACGATTATAAGAGGTTACGGGATCGCTCCCGT
>Ga0070698_100004925_pt1 | contig 14647 bp, 12 predicted proteins | sample KBSK1502metaG_FD_65477 | JGI IMG/M metagenome (GOLD analysis project Ga0070698, IMG submission 65477) | Corn, switchgrass and miscanthus rhizosphere microbial communities from Kellogg Biological Station, Michigan, USA - KBS K1-50-2 metaG | ecosystem: Host-associated > Plants > Roots >...
CCCATAAAGAGCATCAAGAACAACAACGGTAGTAACAGCCCAACCTCACGCGAATTAAGATCCTTGAGCTTGGCGTTTTCGCTATTCGTTACTTTCCCAAAAACAACTCGCTGCAACATCCATAGCATGTAAACCGCAGCCCAGATCACGCCGGTGCCTGCAAGCATCGTTGCGACATAAGGGTGCGCAACAGCACTTGACGTCCACATGCCAATCATGATGAAAAACTCGCCCACGAATCCGTTGAGGAAGGGCAAGCCAACAGACGAGAGTGAAGCAATTACGAAGAGCGTAGCGAACCATGGCATCGGCGTTGCCAAACCACCAAACTCGCTAATCAGACGCGTGTGTCTTCGTTCATAGATAAAGCCCACAAACAGGAACAGCGCACCTGTTGAGACTCCGTGATTCAGCATCTGATAAAGCGCACCTTGCATTCCCAGCTCAGTAAACGAAAACAATCCGAGCACCACGAAACCCATGTGGCTGACCGATGAATAAGCCACGAGTCGCTTCACGTCGGGCTGAACCATAGCGACTAGAGCGCCATAGATGATGCCGATGATTGCGAGGATCACTATGTAGGGTGCGAATGCGTGTGCCACCTCTGGGAAGAGACCGAGATTGAAACGCATTAGTCCATAAGTACCCATCTTAAGCAGTACGCCGGCAAGAATTACGGATCCAGCAGTGGGTGCTTCGGTGTGTGCGTCCGGCAGCCACGTATGGAACGGGAAAAGGGGTACCTTGATGCAGAAAGCTAAAGCAAACGCCCCAAACAGCAAAAACTGATGAGGACGTTGCGGTAGCGGGTTCGTGGCCATGGCCTGTATTAGAGTCGCGTAGTCGAAAGTCTGGTAAGTAAAGTAGAGAGCAATAATCGCTACCAACATCAAAAGACTTCCGACGGCGGTGTAAATAAAGAATTTGATTGCGGCGTAAATACGACGTTCGCCTCCCCAGATTCCGATCAGGAAAAACATTGGAATCAGGGACGCTTCAAAGAAGAGATAGAACAGCAGCAGATCGAGTGAAACAAAAACACCCATCATTGCCGACGCAAGGATCAGCATGAAAACGTAATACGCGAGCTGCCGTTTCTTGATGGCTTCCCAACTGGAAAGGATTGCGATGGGCATTAGCAACGTGGTTAGTAGCACCAGCCACAAGCTGATCCCATCAACGGCTACATGGTAGCGGGCTCCGATCGAGCCAATCCAGTTTGCGTTGTCCTCAAACCTGAAGTTGGCAGTATCGCCACCCAAAGCAGTCAGCAATACCAGCGAGAGACCGAAAGTCGAAATCGTAGTGAGCAGCGCTATCCATCTGTAATGATGCTCACGGCTGCTCGGCATGAAACTGTAAAGCACCGACGCAATGGCGCCGATCACGGGCAGCAGAATGAGAGTGGTCAGAAGGTGCGGCATAACTTAATGTGGTAGCCGAAAGCTGAAATACGCAAAGAACGCGATGAGCACCAGCGCTCCAAAAAGAATGATGGCTGCATAACCGCGAACGAGACCTGCTTGCAGATAACGTCCGAGTCTTCCGGCTTCAGTTACTGCCTCGCCGATAGAATGTAAGAGTCCATCGATGACGCCAACGTCAAAAATCCTCCATAGTCCTTCCCGAGAACCCGCTTCGATGGGGTGAATAAGAACGGCATCGTAGATTTCGTCGACGTAGTATTTGTTTTCCAGGATTCGCGGGAACTGCAGCAACGGTCGCTTCTGGAAAGTGAACCATCCGATTGCTATGCCCGCGAGAGCAATGATTATTGAAGTTAGCGCCAGCCAACGCTCGGCGCTAATCTCTTGAGCTGAGTGAGTCTCGTGTGCTCCCGCTATTTCGAGTCCACCTAACTCATGCACTGGAGGTGCTGCATCTGTCTCCTGAGGCGGCGCCGAGAGCGGCTGTGGACTCTCGGCTTTTGTTTCTTGACCAAAGCCATGCGGTGCCTTTGCTACTACCGGTTCCAACGTGCGCTCAATGACGTTGACATCCTTGTTACTGAAGAACGAACTCAGCGCATAAGGGACGCCGATGAATCCACCAATGGTTGAAAGCACGGCCAGCACAATCAACGGGACCGTCATGATCCATGGAGATTCGTGCGGTTCAACGCTTCCGTGATGACCGTGTTCCTCATCGGGGTTTTTCCTAAATCGCTCGGTACCCCAGAAAGTCATCACCATCATTCGGGTCATATAGACGGCCGTCAGCAATGCCGTCAGCGCGCCGATTCCCCAGAGAATCTTGCTGGAGCCTCCCGGAATACTGAACCCCGGTGCACTCCACGTCTTCCAGAGAATCTCATCCTTCGAGAAAAAGCCGGCGAAAATCGGAATCCCCGAGATCGCCAGCCACCCGGTAAACATCGTGGCAAAGGTGATCGGCATGTACTTCTTCAAACCACCCAATCGTCGCATGTCCTGTTCGTGATGCATGCCATGGATAACAGAACCCGAACCTAGGAAGAGAAGCGCTTTGAAGAACGCGTGGGTGATGACGTGAAAGATCGCCGCGACGAATGCTCCGACTCCGCAGGCGAGGAACATGTAACCGAGCTGCGAGATTGTTGAGTACGCGAGTACTTTTTTGATGTCGTTTTGCGCCAGGCCGATAGTGGCGGCAAAGATAGCTGTGGCGGCGCCAATAATCGCGACGATGAACATCGCAGTCGGTGCGTTCACAAAAATTGCAGAACACCGGACGATCATGTAGATGCCGGCGGTCACCATAGTTGCGGCGTGGATCAGCGCCGACACGGGCGTTGGACCGGCCATCGCGTCAGGCAGCCATACGTACAAAGGTATCTGTGCACTCTTGCCCACCGCGCCGATGAAAAGCAGTAACGCGATGGAGGTTGCTCCCAAACCAGTGATTGCTCCCCAGGTAAACGGGTCGGCGGCGTGATTTGCAAAGTACTCGAAGGCTGTGTGAGCAGAGCCAGCGGCCGGATTCGCGAAGAAGCTGACTGAACCGGTCACCGCGAACGTCAGCATGATTCCGAGTACAAAGCCCCAGTCGCCGATTCGATTAGTGATAAATGCTTTCTTGGCGGCGTCGCCTGCTTCTTTCTTGTCGAAGTAGTAGCCGATTAGCAAATAAGAGCAGAGACCAACGCCCTCCCAACCGACGAACATAAGGACAAAGTTGTCGCCCAAAACCAGAGTCAACATCGAAAACATGAACAGATTCAGGAACGCGAAGAAACGATAAAAACCCTCCTCGCCATGCATGTATCCGACGGCAAAAACGTGAATCAAGAGGCCCACGAAGGTGACAAACAGAGCGTACGTGCCACTCAATCGATCCATACCGAGGGCAAAGTTGGCTCGAAAGTTTCCTACCTGTAGCCATGTCCAAATGTGATCGAGAACCGGTTCCTCGCTGCGTAATGCTCCATGTGAATTGAAGGCAAGATAAAACGCCACGATGGTGGAAACCGCGATTGAGCCGCAAGCAACCGCTCCGATAAACCGTTCGTCCCGGACGCGACGCCCGATAAACCAATTGATCGCAGCGCCGGCAAGCGGGGCAAAGATGATCAGGCTGAGGAGATTGTTTTCCATTCTTGAGTGGTCTTTGGCCTTTGGTCTTAGGTCTTTGGATTTCTGGTGCTAAATCCAGTCTTCCAAAGTCCAAAGTCCAAAGTCCAAAGTCCTATAGCTTCAAAATACTCGCATCATCCACATCAAGCGATTCACGATTGCGGAAGATCGAGATGATGATGCCCAAACCTACCGCTGCTTCGGCCGCAGCCACGGTCATTACGATGAAAACAAACAGTTGACCTGTGACGTCTCCAAAGAAGCTCGCGAATGCCACAAACGTCAGATTCACCGCATTAAGCATTAGCTCGATACACATGAACATCGCGATTACGTTGCGTTTGATGATGACGCCGACCACGCCAATTGTGAACAGCAAGGCCGACAGAGCGAGATACCATGAAAGTTGTGGTCCCATATATTTAGTCTCGCTTCGATTGATCGCGTTTTACGACACCCAGAATATGAGCGGCTTCGTCTGACGTTGTGGAGCTGATTGGAGTCTGATCCTCATGCGATGCGCTTGGATCGATGTCACTGACCGCCAGCAGTTGCGCGCCGGGAATAACGCGAGCACCAGGCGAAAGCACTCCGGTCCGCCGCGCAAGAGTCATCGCGCCTACAATAGCCATCAGCAAGAGGATGGAAGTGATCTCGAATGGCAGCAGATAAGTCGTAAACAAAGCGTCGCCGATCGACTTGGTTAACCCGATGTCTGTTGGTTGTAGTGTCGGATTGGGCTCAACCGACCACAGGATGAAAGCTACTTCGCCAATCAACGCAGCTGCTAAGACAATTGCTACCGGAACCAGAAATCCCAGACGAATTTTTCGCCTTTCTTCCTGCTCAACGTTCAACAGCATGATCACAAACACGACGAGCACCATAATGGCTCCGGCGTAAACAATGATCTGTACGGCTGCTATAAAAGGAGCCGCAAGCATCAAGTAAAGAGAAGCCAACGACACGAACACTCCGATCAGAGAGATCGCGCAATAAAGAGGGTTGCGCTGCGCTACGACGTTGATTGCACAACCGATAGCGAGGCCGCCGAATAGGATGAATAGAAGGACCAGCATGTATCTAAATATTTCAGATTGCAGATTGCAGATTGAACTCGATGGTGGAATGCCTAATGAAACTCTGCAATCTGCAATCTGCAATCTGCAATTCTCATGAGCTCATATCACGTTCAAAAATATCAACGTTGCCGTAATAAAAATGCTCACCAATGCAAGTGGCAACAAAAATCTCCAGCCGAAGTTCATCAGCTGATCAAATCTGAAGCGCGGTAACGTTCCGCGAATCCAGATATACATGAAAAGGAAGAAGATTACCTTTACAAGAAACGCCAGTACGCTGACCAACGCGAACGGGAAGCTGCCGCGTTCAAAAACCAAATCGGCGAAGGGGCAATTCCAACCTCCAAGGAATATCGTGGTCGCGAGCATCGACACGGTAAACATGTTGATGTACTCAGCGAGAAAGAAGAGAGCAAACTTCATCGCACTGTATTCGGTGTGAAACCCAGCGACGAGTTCCGTCTCTGCTTCGGGAAGATCGAAGGGCACACGATTCGTCTCGGCGATCGCGGCGATGATGTAGACAACGAAGCTCAGCGGTGTGAAGAGAATTAGCCATCCCATTCCGTGCCAGCGCGATTGCATTTCTACGATCTTTGTTAAGTCGAGAGTTCCCGCAAGAAGAATTGGGCCGATCAAGCTGAGACCAAGTGCTAATTCATAAGAGATCATCTGCGCAGATGATCGCAGCCCTCCCATCAAGCTGTACTTGTTATTTGACGACCAACCCGCCAGCGCGATCCCGTAAACCCCTACTGAAGTGATCCCCAGCACATACAGAAGACCAACATCGAAATGAGCAACAACCAGGGGAATCGTCTTAATTACTGGAAGTGTTACTTCCGGCCCGAACGGATAAACAATCATGGTCATCAACGCGGCCATCGTGGCGATTACAGGAGCCAGGAAATAAACAAAGCGCGTCGATTTGTCGGGGACTATGTCCTCTTTGAGTATGAATTTGAGCAGATCCGCAAAAGGTTGAAGCAAGCCGCCATATCCAACTCTATTTGGACCGAGCCGACCCTGAATGAAGCCGAGGATCCTGCGTTCAGCCAACACTGTATACGCGACTATCAGCAATACGACAGTGAACACCACCGTAATGGCTACGAACTTAAGTGTGATGTCGATGATGGTTTGCAGATCCATTAAGGTTATTGAAGATTGAAGATTTCAGATTGCAGATTGGTGTGTTTGGGAGATTCAAGTTCAATCTGCAATCTGAAATCTGCAATCTGAAATCTCTTTATTCTCCCGCTACGGGCGCCTCTTTCAAGCTGGCGTCAACCGTAATGTGATACAACGGTGAGACCCTTGTAGTTTCAGGCCGCGGATTTCCTGAAGCCAATAAATGAAACTGTGGAACTTTATCTGTCAGTGTCCCAATCTTAAACAACTCGTGACCGACCTTGCCGGGAACGTCCAACTTTTCTCCTGTCTCAGCCAGTGTCTCCACGTGTTTGCGAAGCGACTTCAAAATCGTCCCGAGATCCTCAGATCTCGACACCTGGTGCTTAACCTGAACCGGACTAGTCTCATCTTTCAGCAGCGGATATCGAATTCCTGAATACGCCGGAATCTTTTCGCCAATCTGTCTGAAGACTGTGCTGGCAGACATTTCAAAACCAAAATCCAGACCCAGTTCCGCGGCAAGTTGAGCAGTGATCATCCAATCAGATTTTGCCTGATGAAGCGGCGCGATCGATTGACGAACACGCTGGACGATTCCGTCGTTGTTTGTAAACGTTCCGTCAACCTCAGCGTAGGATGCGGCCGGCAGCACCACGTCGGCGTATTCAGTGGTCGCGTTTTGAAAGAGTTCCTGCACAACGAGGAAATCGAGTTTGCTCAACGCATCTTCTCGTCCCTTGAGATGTTGCGGCAGAAAACCGCCCGCAACATAGAGCGCGCGGATTTCAACGCCGGCGGAATCCAAAATTTGGCCTAGATTGGTTGAGGTTTCCATCATGCCCATGTCGTGAGCGCCGATGCTGTTATTAAAGAGCGGCAGTGGATGCAGAAGGAATCGAGTTGCTTCTTTAGTCAGAACGGAACCGAACTGAGCAGCGACGGCCTGGGCTTCTGCACCGAGCTCACCTCCAAACATGAAAACCACATTGCCAGTTGTATTTGCAATCAACTGGCGAACAGCATCGATCTCGGTCGGATCGATTCCAGCTTTTTGGGCAGCCAAGTTGTCGTTACTCGAATCAGCCAGCGCCAGAACGATTGATTCTTCGGAGCCGGCCCTTACGTGAACAAATTGAGAAGCTTGTTCGGTTAACCGAATACGCACCGAATTGACGATCGCTAACTTGGCGCCACCGTTCCGAACGGCCTGGCGAACTTGTTTTGCAGTCAGCGGTTGTAACTCTTCCGGTTCTCCGCCAATAATCACGATCGTCTGGGCGTATCGAATGTCGCGATGGGTTGCGAGTGGCGCTCCGAGGTTATCGAAGAATGGCTTCAAGCTGAATGCATCGGTGGTGGTGTAGTTTTGGGTGCCGACCAATTCAGTTGCGAATTTTTGCAGGACAAACAGCGCTTCGTTTGTCAGCCGTGGACTGCCAACCACACCAACCGCATTTCTTCCGTGTTCATTGGCGACCGTATCGAGCCGTTCAGCAACGTGCCGAATTGCCTCGTCCCAGGTTGCCGGAATCAACTTGCCGCCCTTCTGGTAACGGATGAGCGGTGTACGAATTCGATCTTCGTGATTGACAAACGGATGAGCGAATCGACCTTTGACGCATAGAAACTCGCCATTGATTCCGTTTACATAACGGTCTCGCGCGACTACGCGCATCAGTTCCCCACCGCGTGAACCGAGCGACATCTGACATCCATCTGAGCAGAAGTTGCATGTCGAGATTGTTTGGGCGAGTTCCCATGGACGCGTCTGGTGGCGATAAGTGCCGTCGAGTAGCGTTCCGGTTGGACAGACTTCAATGCAGTTGCCGCACTGTGAGCAATCAAGCCAGCCCATGTACGTACCAATGACCGTGTGGGCTCCGCGGCCACCGGCCTCGATTGCATCTTCTCCCATCCATTCGTCGCAGACTCGCGTGCAGCGCTTGCAGAGAATGCAACGCTGTGGATCGTTGGCTACCATCGGAGAAAGATATCGTTCTGCGTGATAGTTCTTCTCCTCAGTGAAGCGTTCTTCGAGACCACCCCAGTCGAAAGTCATTTCCTGCAACTCGCACTCACCGCCACGATCACAAACGGGACAATCCAGTGGATGATTAGCCAGCAAAAACTCAGTCATGGCGCGTTGGGCTTTTTCGATCTCTTCGCTCTGAGTCGTAACAACCATTCCGTCAGTGCAGATAATCGTGCAGGAGGTTTGTAGTTTGGGCATCTTCTCAATACGCACCAAACACATTCGACACGACGCTTGCAAGGCCAGATCGGAGTAGTAGCAGAACGAGGGTATGTCGAATCCTTTGTCACGACACACGTCGATGAGGCGAGCTCCTTTTGGTACCTCGAACCCGCGACCGTTGATTGTAATGTTGATGAACTCAGTGGACATTGTTTCGTGAACCTTGTTATTGAAGATTGCAGATTGCAGATTGCAGATTGTCATTCGACTTTCCGCTAGTGTCGGCAATCTGAAATCTGCAATCTGAAATCTTCAATAGCCTCATTCGCCATTCCCAGCCAGATGCTTCTTAAAGTCTTCCGGAAACCGCTTGATCGCCGACTGGATAGGCCACGCGGCGGCATCGCCAAGCGGACAAAATGATTTGCCTTCAATGTTGTCGCAGAGGTCAAGCATCAATTGCGCATCCTCTGGTCGTCCATCACCGTCGGCAATGCGCTTGAACACTTTGACTAGCCAGTCGGTGCCTTCGCGACAGGGTGTACACCACCCGCAAGATTCATGTTTGTAAAACTCAGTCAGGTTTTTGGTTGACTCAAAGATGTCGACCGTTTCATCCATCACAATGAAACCACCCGAGCCAACGCTCGAGCCGGCGGCAACAAGACCTTCGTAATCCATGCGCACGTCTTTGCCGATGATGTCTTCGGCGCGCATGATGTAGACCGATGAGCCTCCGGGAATCACTGCCTTGAGCTTTTTGCCATCCAGGATCCCACCGCAGTCTTCGATGATGAATTTCTCCATGTCGTCGTAGCCCATGGGAAGTTCATAAACCCCCGGCTCCTTCACGTGACCTGACACGGACCAGACCTTCGTTCCACCACTCTTTTCAGTTCCGAGCTTCTGATAAGCTTCGCCGCCCATCTTGATGATGTCTGGTACAGCCGTCAGTGTCTCGACGTTATTAACCACCGTAGGTGACGCATAAAGACCTGACACGGCAGGGAACGGCGGTTTCATTCTCGGATGTCCGCGCAAGCCTTCAAGCGAGCTTAGAAGCGCAGTCTCTTCACCGCATATGTAAGCCCCTGCGCCCGTGTGTGTGTAGACTTCGCACGAGAAATTAGTGCCAAGAATATTTGTCCCAACCAAACCAGCGGCACGCGCTTCCTCAATGGCGACGTCCATGATGTCGATGAGATAGCGGTATTCGCCGCGCGTATAGATGTAAGTTGTTTTGGAACCCAGAGCATACGCTGCGATCAACATGCCTTCGATCAGCATGTGTGGATCACGTTCCATCAAATAGCGATCTTTGAATGTGCCTGGTTCTGACTCGTCTGCGTTACAGACTACATACTTGGGTTTTGGTGAATCCTTCGGGACAAAACTCCACTTCATTCCGGTTGGAAAACCGGCACCACCACGACCTCTCAGGGCCGATTTCTTTACTTCGTTGATGACTTCGTCCGGCGACATCCCATCCAGGACCTTCTTTATCGCCTCATAACCGCCGTTGGCGCGATAGACGTCGAGCTGTCGCGAGTTCTCAAGATGAACTCTGCGAAGCTGTAGTGGCTCGCATCCGATGGCTTTTATCTGCATGTCTTTGTGTTCGATAAACTTCAGTGTGTCGTGTCTCGTCTGAACGCTTCTAAGCTGGAATCACTGCAAAGCCATGACGCGCCTCTGATTCAACCGTCGACAAACTAAAGTTCGTCGGACATTTCAAGGCAGCGCGTCCAATATTTGATCGACTTTCGCCGGAGTCAGATTTTCGTGGTAGTCGAAATTCAGCTGGAACATTGGCGCGGTGCCACATGAACCAAGACACTCGACCTCAGACAAAGTAAAACGACCGTCGGACGTTGTTTCCCCAGGCTTGATTCCGAGTTTCTTTGAGCAGTGCTCCGTGATTGTTCCCGCGCCCCTAATCTTGCACGAAAGGGTTTTGCAAACCTGGATGTGATATTGGCCAATCGGTTCCGTGTAGATCATGGAATAGAACGTGGCGACTTCCCAGATATCTGTGACCCGTAAGGCCAGACGATTAGCCAGATAGAGCACGCCCGCCGGATCAAGATAGCCACGTTCACGTTGAACGATGAACATGAGTGGCAATATAGCTGACCTCGGAACTGGATACTTGGCCAGGTGGCGATCGATCTCAGCTTCGACTTCTGGGGAAAAGACGGCCGGCGCCACATCGAGTTCGACGGGCTGTGACAGCGGTTGGATTTTTGTCAGCTGTTGACTCATTGAAAGAACGGTCTTTGGTCCAAAGACCAAAGTCCAAAGACCTTCCTACCTGTCTATCTCCCCCAACACAATATCAAGTGATCCAATTATCGCGACGATGTCCGCAACCATCTCGCCCTGGGCCATGTCAGGCAAGGCGGACAGATTCACAAAACTGGGGCCACGAAAGTGCACGCGACTCGGTTTAGGGCCACCGTCGGACTTCATGTACACGCCCAGTTCGCCCTTCGACGCTTCGATAGCGTGATAGACCTCTCCAGCGGGTACGTCGAATCCTTCCGCCACAATCAGGAAGTGATGAATCAACGCGTCCATGTGGCTCTTCATCGCTTGCCGATCGGGAAGTACAACCTTAGGTGCGTCAGCTTTAACTGGACCCGGCTTTAATCTCGAGAGTGCCTGGACGGCGATTTTGTGCGACTCCTTCAACTCACGCATTCGCACCATGTATCGCGCCCAGACGTCGCAGTCTGGTTCTGTGGGGATTTCGAAATCGTATTTTTCGTAGCCAGTGTATGGGTTGGCTCGGCGGATATCGAGAGCCACCCCGCTGCCCCTCAAACAGGGACCAGAGAGGCCCCAGTCGATGGCATCTTCGGCGGATATGTAACCGACACCCTGAGTGCGCTTCTGAAAAATCTTGTTTCCCGTCAGCAGTGTGTGAAATTCATCGACGGCATGAAGAAAACTCGCAAGGAACTGCTTACAACGATTATCGAACCCGGCCGGCAGGTCCATCATTAAACCGCCGATGCGAAAGTAGGACGGCGTTAGACGACCTCCTGAAGCTGCTTCTATCAAGTTGAGGATCTTTTCGCGCTCTCGAAAGCAGTAGAAGAAGACCGTCATGGCACCGATATCGAGCGCGTGTGTACCCAGCCAAACGAGATGTGAGGCAATGCGCTGCAACTCGCACATCAGTACACGTATCGTTTGCGCGCGTTCGGGGATTTCGAGGCCGAGCAGCTTTTCGCCAGCCATTACGTAAGCCAGGTTATTGCCAAGCGGATTCAGATAGTCCATCCGATCGGTAATAACTATGCCCTGCTGATACTTCTTGTATTCAAAGAGCTTCTCCATTCCGGTGTGGAGATAGCCAATATCAGGAACCGCTTTGACGACCATCTCACCGTCTAGCACCAATTCAAGACGCAACACTCCGTGAGTCGACGGATGCTGTGGACCCATCGAGATGGTCATCTGCGTGTCGAGCGGTCGGTCGACAACCTCAAACTGTGGTGGGATGGTTGCAGCCATGTTTATTTCAGATTTCAGATTGTAGATTTCAGATTGTTATTAAGACCGTCGCTCAACCGATGCTCGGCCGCAAGCTGAAATCTGCAATCTTAAATCTGCAATCATTTCAGGCTATACGGTTCATATCCACGCAAGGGAAAATCCTTACGCAACGAATAGCCCTGCCAGTCTTCCGGAAGCAAAATGCGTCGCAGGTCCGGATGGCCATCGAATATCACGCCAAATAAATCGTACGTTTCCCGTTCATGCCAGTTTGCCGTACGCCACACACTCGTCACACTACCAACGTGCACGTTCTCTTCGTTGAGCAACACTTTCAATCGCCAGCGGTGATACTTGGTGGTGGAGAAGAGGTGATAGTTCACTTCAAAGCGCGGCTCTTCTTCAACGCCCCGATCGGCGCCGCATAGGTCGGCGAGAAAGTCGAAGCGAGTGTCGGACCATGTTTTTAAAAACGAACAAATGGCGAGGATGTGCTCTCGAGGAACAATCACTGTGGTTTCACCCAGTGCTTCAACGACTTCGACCACCCATTCGGGGTGCTCACGTTGGAACGCCGTCACGACCGGTGACGGCGTCTGCTCTGTAGCTTCTGTTAAATCCGGAGAAACCGCTGTCTTGTCTGACTCTGAGGCCATCCGTTGTTTACGCTCGATTCCTTAGGAAGAACGACGACGCTCGTGTCTTGAAGCGATCGTATAGGGGCGTGATTCGGGCAACGTTTTTTGTCGAGCAGTTGAGCCATCGGTCACTGGCAGCGTGCCCGGCACCACTGCCTCGCGTGCCTCTGCCTCGAGAATGTCGCGTCGATCACGGACGCTCTCCTTCATGACTTTTTCCTGCAGCATCATGACGGCGTGAATCAACATTTCGGGGCGAGGAGGACAACCGGGGATATAAACATCTACCGGAACGATTTTGTCGACGCCCTGCACGATGGCGTAGTTGTCGAAGACACCCCCGGACGTCGCACACGCTCCCATCGAGATTACCCACTTTGGCTCCGGCATCTGATCGTAGATGCGCCGCAGCACTGGAGCCATTTTCCTTGATACACGTCCGGAGACGATCATTACGTCTGCCTGGCGTGGGCTGGCCCGGAACACCTCAGAACCGAACCGGGCGAGATCATTACGGGAAGACGTAGCGTTCATCATCTCAATCGCACAACACGCAAGACCAAACGTAGCGGGCCACAACGACGACTTTCGAGCCCAATTAATCAGGGAGTCGAGCCGAGTGGTCAGGACTTCGGGTAAGGCTTCAGCAATTACATTTTCCAGTCCCATTCAATTACCTCTAAGCCGCAGTCCTCTTTTGCTTAACCTGGCGCGCTTCTAAATCGGCGAGAGCGCGTCCTTCTGCTTCAGCCTCCCGACGTGCTCGGTCGCCCCAATCAAAGGCACCCTTCTTCACAACGTAGATATAGCCAGCCAGCAGCAAAAAGATGAAGATCATCATTTCGACATACACAAAGGTTCGCATGCTCGGTCCCTGGGCGCCCAGAGATTTTGCGACTACCGCCCAGGGCACCAGGAAGATTACTTCAATATCGAACAGGATGAAGATCATTGCGATCAGATAGAACTTTACCGAAAACCGTTCACGAGCAGATCCCACCGGATCTTTTCCGCACTCATACGGCATCAACTTTGTTCTGGTTCTTTTACGTTGACCGACGAATTGGGAAAGTAGGATATTGCCGACAGCAAAACCTGCGGCGACGATGAACATTAGGAGTATCGGCAGGTAATCGGAAAGCTGAAACGACATCTCGAACTCAACCTTCACCTGTCAGAGAACGATCGCGATTGATAACGATCATTCGTGGCGAGCGCCGCTCTACTACGAGATTGAGAATCATTGTACAAGCTGATGCTAGTCGATGTGATCAAGGGTGTCAAGCAACGTTCTGGCGCAGGTTTCAAGGGAAAAAATGCACATTGACCGTGAAAAAATCCCTGTGCTACCGTTTGAAAAGAACTCTTCGACAGCGAAAGATTTGGGTTCAACGGAAACTGTAGACCGCTAAGCTAAGTGATTACTGGATTCAATACAGATATCGAACATGATGGCGTTGTCTATCATGTACAAACGGAAGATAAAGGCCTTGACACGCCGATAATCCTCTCACTTGTCTATGTCGGCGGGGCGATCCTTGCGAGCAAGAGAGCGCCTTATCAAGACTTAATTACAGAGGGTTTCAGTGATGAGGTGCTCGCTGAGCGTTTGAAGCGACAACATCGTTTGATTTGCGCCGCAATCAATTCCGGACGTATCAACGACCTCAAAAAGATGGGTGCACGGGCGGTTGAGGAAGAAGAAGCCATTGCGACACAAACCACTCAAGTGCCCGAACAAGTGGAAACCGATCTGGCCCAAACTGTCGAGGCACCGCCTGTAATACCGCAAAGTGCGGCGCCGGTAGAGGACGACTCGGCCCAGGCTGAGAGAACAGTTCCAGGTGATGAGTTTGATTTCGAACTCGAGCCCATACCCTCACAAATCTGGGCTCCACCCGAGAAGGTAGAGCCACCGCCACCTCCGCCAGAACCCGAAGTCTTGGCACCTCCGGTTGAGGAACCTCCTCAAGAGCAAGCCGATGCGGAGCAAGATACGCTAGGTTATTCACAGTACGCAGGCGCGGCTCCGCAAGATGGACTGACAATATTGCTGCTGGATGACGCGGAATTTAATTCTGGCGATTCTCGTACCTTGCGTGTGTTTGTCGTAGATCGCGAGGGCAAAAAAGAGACGCCCGTGGGTGGAATTGCAGTTTCCATCAAAATACTGGGAACGACTTTCCGGCCCTTGATCTATTCACTCAAGACTGATCGCGACGGAGTAGCCACTGTCGCCACTCAGATTCCGCAATTCACTTCAGGCAGGGCTGCCGTGCTGGTGCGCGTAGTGGCGAAAGATCAGGCTGCCGAGCTGCGGCGAGTTATTCATCCCGGTACCTAGAGGATCGATACGTTTTGCGGGTCCACGTAAATGGCGAAAGCAAGGAGCTTGTTGAGGGACTTTCGTTGACGGACCTCATAAGACAGCTCGATCTTCCGGTACAAAGAATTGCCGTTGAACTAAACAAAGAAGTGGTTCGGCGCTCAGCTTGGGATCAGACGGTTCTGAGAAATGATGATCGGATTGAGGTAGTGCACTTC
>Ga0070698_100004926_pt1 | contig 14646 bp, 9 predicted proteins | sample KBSK1502metaG_FD_65477 | JGI IMG/M metagenome (GOLD analysis project Ga0070698, IMG submission 65477) | Corn, switchgrass and miscanthus rhizosphere microbial communities from Kellogg Biological Station, Michigan, USA - KBS K1-50-2 metaG | ecosystem: Host-associated > Plants > Roots >...
AGCAATAAGCGTGAGTCTCCACGGCACAAGGCCGTGGCATCCGCAAACGCTGCTGACCTTTCTTTGTAGCCGCGAGCGTGAGTCTCCACGGCGCAAGGCCGTGGCATCAGTTTGAGTTTTCACACGGTCTTGGTAGCGGGTGGGTCTCGCTGCGCAACTTTCTAGATTCGTCCTTGGCACATTGTCAATTGCGAGCAGGACCCACCCACTACCCGCTCGAGGCTCTGACATTGAGTGTTATGTGAACGACTTGGTCGTTACCAATCACAGTTCTGCAAACACAGCCTTCGCCCTGTAAGCCAATCCTTCAATATCCGGCGACTTTGTGTCATTTCACAAGTTAATCCTCCTGTCATCTTCGTGAATGTAGACTGGTCGACCGTAGATGGACAGGTAGCACAACAGTCGCCTGCTCACTTGAACCAGGAGGTTAGACATTGAAGGAGAAAGTTAGTATGAAAAAGAATTTTGTGTTGGCAGTTCTTATCTCAACGTTCTTAGCCGGAGCTTCGTTCGTTCCGGCCAGCCCGGCATCCCTTGCTCGGCAAGATCAGGAAGCTCGCGACCAGGAGAAACTTGCGCGCGAAGCCAAAATCACGAAAGAACAAGCACAGGCAACGGCTCTCAAACGAGCACCGGGTACTGTCGAGGAAGGTGAATTGGAAAGAGAACACGGGAAGCTAGTATGGTCGTTCGATATCCGAAACGCGAAGGGGACCATAGACGAGGTCCAGGTCAGCGCCATCACGGGAAGGATTGTGCGGGTAGAGCACGAGACCAAGGCTCAGGAAGCGGCTGAGAAGAAGAAGGATGAGAAGAAAGAGAAGCACTAGAATTAGACTTAAGTGATCTCTCAGGTGATATATGAAAAATGATCTGGTCCACTCGACCTGAGACGGTCTGGGAGTTGAGCGGTTGATCCCCTTAGAGAACTTGGCGCGAGGATGTTAAACTCCCCAAACCCCTTGTCTACAAATCGAAACTAAGACTGCGAAACTGGTAATGCAGCGTTTGTACTGTCTGCCGCGCGCGGACCACCAATCGTTCAAAGCTTTACTAAAGATCGGGTTGTGGCTGGGGATTGCCCTTGCGGGCGTATATTGCACTCCGGGGCAACAGCCTGCAGGGCAACAACCTGCAACGCCAAAACCTTCTCAGCCCGGTCCATCTCCGCAATCACAAAACCCCTCGCCATCTCCCTCTAAGCCCCCTACACGATCGCCCCAACCAATAGCGACTCCGCCAGCAACACCGTCGCCGCAATCCACTCCGTTTGCCGTACCTGGCTTACCTGGTCCATCGCCGGTTCCTGCTAGTCCCGTTTCACCTACAAGTTCTCCATCGCCATCTCCTTCGCTTGGGATGCAGGGAGCTCAAAGCACGGGGACACTTACTCTTGCTGAAGCACTGCGTCTGGCCAATGCTCAGTCTTCGAGTTTTGTGAGCGCGGGTTTCAACGAGCGAATTGCGGCCGAGGATGTGAAGCAGGCCCAGGCTGCGTTTCTCCCGAAAGTAAGCGCGCCCTTGAGTTATATCTACACCTCTCCGGCATGGGGTCAGGCGCCCGGCACACCACGAACTCCGAGCTTTATCGCCAACAATGCGATTAGCGAGTACGAGGCTTTTGTGAACGTTGCTGGAGACCTTGATATCGCGGGTCGTTTGCGCGCGACCTTAGCTAGAAATCGCTCGCTACTGGCTGCGGCGCACGCGGGAACCGAGGTTGCTAGACGCGCTCTGGTCCAGGCGGTGATTGAAGCGTACTACGGTTTGGCGCTTGCGACCGCGCAACGCATAGCTGCTGAAGAGAATCTGATCGCGGCGGAAGAGTTCGAACGAATCACTTCACTACTTTTGAGTGGTGGTGAGGTTGCTTCAGTGGATCTGACGCGAGCGCAATTGCAAACGATAGCGCGGCGCGATGAGTTGGAGCGAGCACGAGCGAATGAAGCAGTGGCTGCGGGGTCCTTGCGCGTACTCGTCGGATATGATTTCACACAGCCCATAACCACGACAGACCTTGCACAAGCTGCCCCCGTGGCTACGGACGTTCAGCAGTTCAGCGCTAACGATATTTCTCGCCGCCCGGAGTTTACTCAATTCGAAATGCAGCTACGCGCCGCCCAACAGGAAGTGAGGATTGCACGGGCCGAACGCTTGCCTCAGCTGTCTTATTCCCTCAATGGCGGCTTCGACACAGATTCGATGAAGGGTCCCCGACTGAAAGAACATAGCGGACTATCTGCGGCGTTTTCTCTCACTATACCAATCTTCGATTGGGGAGCCAGCAGAAGTAGAGAAAGACAAGCACGGCTGCGTGCTCAGATCGCGGAGAACGAGCGTGCTGTGGCCATACGCGGTTTTACTCAGCAGTTTTATGCCGCCAAGACGCAAGTGGCCGCCGCTGCCGTCCGCATCAAGCTGGCTGGCGATGGCGTCACCCAGGCACAGAGCAACCTCAGCGCCTCGATTGCTCGATACCGCGCCGGGGAAGCTCAGATAATTGAAGTTACCGATGCGCTGACAACTCTTGCTGCGCAAAGATCTGCTCTCTATCAAGCCCTTTTTGACTATCAAACGGCGCTCGCGCGCCTTCGACAGGCGGCAGGACAATGAAACAGGATGAACCGGGAAAGTTGTCTGGCACAAAATTGAACCATGAGATTCCTTCTACTGGTGATTCATATCTCGAGGATGAACGACGACTACGAGCTCAGCGTGAACGGCGCTACTTGATCATTGGGGCATCAGTCGTGGTGCTCTTTCTGGTGGTGATCGTGGTCATAGTTTGGAAGTGGCGTTCCTCGTCCTCACCTGCGGAAGCAGAGCCAGTGCCCATCGTGAGCGTACGCGTGGCTAAGGTCACGCGAGAGACCATCTCCGCCTCAGTGTCCGCGGTCGGCACCATTTTCCCACGCGAGCAGGCGACCGTCGGCGCAAAAATCAGCGCCCAGATCAAGCAGATGGCGTTGTTAAAGAACAAGTTGGTCAAGGCCGGTGAAGTGATCGCCGTGTTGGAATCGCGCGATCTTGTGGCCCAGCGCAATGAAGCAATAGCGACTTTAAATCAAGAGCGTGCAAACGAGCGGAGCGTGACGACCGGGACCATCCCGCAAACAAATGCACAAGATCAAAAGGCCCTGCGCGACGCTCAAGCCAAGGTTGCGACTGCCAGCGCCACCTTCGAGCGCCGCCGTGTGCTCTACGCAAAAGGAGGTATCTCAAAGAAAGACCTTGAAACCTCGCAATTCGATCTAACGACAGCTGAAAATGAATTGCGACTCACCGAACAAACAATCGCGCTGCGGGCGAAGTCGCTCAATCCAAATGATCGTGCGCTTGCAGCCGCGCGTGTACAGGCGGCACAACAGCACGTGGCAACGCTCGATGCTCAACTCAGTTATGCGACGATTCGGGCCCCCATCACCGGCATCGTTACAGATCAATTCCAATACGAAGGAGAGTTCGCCGCCGCAGGAGGCAAGCTCTTCAATATTGCCGACGTCAGTCAAGTGATCGTCAAAGCTCCGTTTGCTGATACCGTTGCCGCGCAACTCAAGGTAGGCGACCCGGCTAGTGTGCTCCCAACCGATTCCCCCGGCGAGCCCATGAACGGGCAGGTAAGCCTCGTCAGCCGCTCCAGCGATCCTCTTAATCGGTCAGTTGAAGTTTGGGTGACACTGGCCAACGGAAGTGGCCGATTGCGCGCTAATGGCGCCGCTCAGGTTACTGCGGCAACGTTAACTAAGTCCAACGCGATCGTGGTGCCGACTTCCGCTGTCACGCTCGATGCAAGCAATGGAAATGAAGGAACAGTGATGGTCGTCGATGCTACCTCCGTAGCGCACGAGGTGAAGGTTGTCATCGGTATTCGTACCACCGACAAAATGGAAATTTCCGAGGGATTGAAGGGCGATGAGACTGTCGTCATCGAAGGGAATTACGCGCTGGCAGACGGAACGAAAGTTGAGGTGACGGAAGACAAGGAAGCCGAGCCAAAGGCCACGGCAACGGAGGAGAAAACGAAAGCGCCATGAGACTCGCCCGCCTTGTCTCCAACCAATCGCGTGCGGTACTCGTGATGGTCGCTTTGCTTTGCGCGGCAGGGCTGTATGCCGCGTGGCAACTGCCAATAGCGATCTTTCCCTCGACCGACTTTCCGCGCATCGTGATCATTGTAGACAACGGCGTAGCGCCGGCGCCGCAGACGCTGGTGTCTGTTACGCGTCCCATCGAAGAGGCGATGAATGGTATACCTGGTATCCAGCGTATTAAGTCGAAAACCTCGCGCGGCTCGTCGGAGATAAGTCTTTTCTTCAGTTGGAGTGTAGATATCCGGCAATCGCTGCAATTGGTCCAGGCACGCCTCTCACAGCTTGCATCGTCGCTGCCGCCCACAGCCCAGATTCGCAACGTCGAACGTCTTACTTTCGCCGTCTTTCCTGTAACTGGTTATAGCCTCACCTCAGACACGCGCGACCTCGCTAGTTTGCGAGATATCGCAACCTATACCATCCGCCCACAGCTCGCACGACTGCCCGGTATAGCAACCGTAGGCGTGGCTGGCGGCAAAGTGCCTGAATTCCACGTCACGATCGATCCCGACCGTCTGGCGGCCCATAACGTTTCGGTGCAGCAAGTCGTCGATGCGGTGCACAACTCAAACATCATTACCTCGCCAGGTCTAATCGAGGAAAACCATCAGCTCGAACTTGCGCTGATTAGCGGTCAAGCGAAGAAGCCTGAAGAGCTAGACGGCATTGTGGTGGCGACGGTCAACAATGCTCCCGTAACACTTGCTGATGTGGCAACTGTGGGCGCTGGGGTTGAACCGCAATATACCCTCGTGACTGCTTACCCTGGTAAGCCCGCGGTGCTGCTCAACATCAATCGCCAGCCTGATGCGAACACTGTCGCGGTCGTTGATGAAGTAAAGGCCGCGCTGGCGGCGATGCGCGGTCAAATTCCGAAGGATATCAAGATCGCACCCTACTACGATCAATCGCTGCTAGTGCGCGACTCGATGAACTCAGTCCGCGACTCGATCCTGATCGGTTTGCTGCTCTCCGTTGTAATTCTCTTTGCCTTTCTGCGGAACTGGGGCTCAACGTTCGTCGCGGTTCTGGTCATTCCAGTAACGGTGCTCGCGACGTTTCTGGCGATGTGGCTTGCGGGCCTGAGTTTCGATCTGATGACGCTGGGTGGCGTCGCGGCAGCCATTGGTCTTGTGATTGATGATGCTATTGTCGTCGTGGAAAACATCTACACCCATATGGCTCGTGGTCAATCGCGGCGGCAGGCCGTACAGGACGCAATCTCAGAAATCACAGTGCCGATTATCGGCTCGACGATTACTCCGGTTGTAGTGTTTCTGCCCCTAACGTTATTGACCGGCGTAACGGGTAGCTTCTTTCGCTCGCTCGCGCTCACCATGGCGGTGGCGTTGCTTACTTCATTGGTTCTCGCCCTGTCGTTCACACCCGTACTCGCCGAGCGACTTGTTAGAGCCAAACGACGTGGAGGAGAGAACGAGGATCTCGATCAGCAAACTAATGAGGAGTCGCTCGCCAATGGGCGTGAAAAAGAAGAGGAAGAACGCGGCCGGATTCTGGGCTCGATCATCCGGCGTTACGATTGGGTTCTGGGCCACGCCCTCGATCATCGTTTGCTCGTTCTCATTATTATCGCTGTCGTTCTCGCAGGCTCTTATCTGCTTTACCGGTCACTGGGCTCAGAGTTCCTGCCGGCATTCGATGAAAGTGCCTTCATTCTCGATTATTGGGCGCCGGCGGGTTCGTCACTGTCAGAGACAGATCGCATGCTTCACCACGTAGAAGACTTGCTGCGACAGACTCCTGAGATCGAGAGTTACTCACGCCGTACCGGTCTGGAATTAGGACTGTTTATAACTGAGCCCAACAGGGGTGACTTCGCCGTCAAACTTAAGCCGGGACATAAACGTGCAACTGAAGACGTGATTGCCGATTTGCGCAAACAAGTTGCCGAGACAGAACCTGCCCTGGAGGTAGAATTTGTTGGCATTCTCTCGGACGTGATTGGTGACCTAACAAGCTCGCCCGAGCCAATTGAGATCAAGCTGTTCAGTTCAGATGAGAATGCTTTGCACCAAAAGGCGGATGAAGTGGAAGAGGCGATCAAGAAGGTTCAAGGCGTCGTCGATACGAAGAACGGTGTAATCGTGAGTGGGCCGGCCCTCACCTTCAACATCGATCCGCAGCGTGCTTCAAGGTTTGGCGTCACGGCCACCGACGTGGCGAATACGATAACGACGGCAATGTCGGGCGACGCGGCTTCGTCGATTCTGCAGCAGGACCGGTTAATAGCAGTACGCGTCATCTTTCCTCCTGGAGCGCGCAAGTCGCTCGAAACAGTTCGTGCCTTGCGAGTTCGTTCCACATCCGGCGCGCTGTTTCGACTCGATCAGGTTGCCGACATCGAGTACGACAAGGGGCAGACCGAAATCGAGCGGGAAGGGTTGCGCGAGACAGTGGCGGTCAGCGGCCGCCTGGAAGGTAAAGATCTTGGTACCGCAATCGCGGAGATCCAGACTTTACTTTCCAGGGGCGTCAAACTTCCACCTGGTATGACAATCGAATATGGTGGACTATATCACGAGCAGCAGTCGAGCTTTGCCGAGCTGGCTCTTTCACTAGTGCTGGCTATAGTGCTCGTCTTTCTAACCCTGTTGATCGAGTTCCATTCGTTTGCACATCCGATATCGATTGTCACAGGAGCGGTGCTTGCTCTTGGGGGCGTGCTCCTTGGACTGTTTATCACAGGCACGACGCTGAACGTTGTTTCGCTAATGGGCATGATCATGGTCGTGGGTATCGTGGCGAAGAACGGCATTCTGATGCTGGATGCTGTAGAGGACCATCTGGCCGCTGGTGACACACTTCGCGAGGCGCTGCTGAGATCCGGACGCCGGCGCTTCCGGCCCGTCTTGATGACCTCGCTGGCCGCAATTCTGGGAATGCTGCCGCTCGCATTGGCGCTTGGTTCCGGCGCTGAACTCCTGCAGCCTCTGGCAATCGCCGTCATTGGCGGCTTGGCTGTTGCTCTGCTGCTCTCTCTTGTTGTGACACCGACGGTTTACGCGATGTTAAGTGGCGAACATCGGCAGTCCGAAGAAGAGGTCAAGCCATGAAGGGGCGACAACTAAACTCAGCGACATCTCAGGTCAGGATCTCCCCAGCCCTGAAAGCCACTCACCACGAAACTAAATTACACAATCTCAGCCACCTTCCCAACCTGTGAGGTGGCTAATGGTGAGTTGTGTTTGAATGTTGAATGGCTTTCAAACTTGGGCGGCAGGCGGGAAGGTCGAATGATTTACCCATTAACTCTAAAAGGAGGCGCTCATGAAATATCATTCGTTCTTATTACTCGTGTTCTGCGTCGTGACTGTTTCCGCAGTCGCTGCCGCGGGCTTTGTTAGTTCGGGGCCTGGTTATCACATTGCCAAGAAGACGGTGCTGGGTGGTGAAGGTGGTTGGGATTATTTGTATTGCGACAGCGCAGCCCGTCGTATCTACCTCTCACGATCGACTCACGTGATGGTTGTCGATGCCGATTCGTACGCCATCGTCGGTGATATTCCTAATACACCAGGCGTGCACGGCATCGCAATCGTTTCTGATCTTAACAAGGGCTTTATCAGCAATGGGCGTGATAACTCCGTCACGATCTTCGATCTAAAAACGTTAAAAGAAACTGGTAGAGTCGCTGTCGGGAAAAATCCGGATGCCATCATGTACGATCCTGCCTCAAAGAGAATCTTTACATTCAATGGCGGCAGTCAGGACACAACGGCGATCGATGCCAGCATGGGTAAAGTCGTCGGCACAGTCGCCCTCGGAGGCAAGCCCGAGTTTGCCGTGTCAGATGAGAAGGGCCACGTCTATGTAAATATCGAAGACAAGAGCGAAGTGGCGCAACTCGATGCCAACAAGCTCGCCGTTGATGCGCGCTGGTCACTGGCGCCCGGCGAAGAGCCTTCCGGGCTGGCAATCGACCGCAAGAATCACCGGCTCTTTTCCGTCTGCAGCAATAAGTTGATGGTGGTTTTGAATAGTGATAACGGCAAGGTCGTTACTACGTTGCCGACCGGCAGTGGCACCGACGCTGCCGCATTCGACCCCGACACGGGGTTTGCTTTTAGTTCGAATGGCGAAGGAACGCTAACAGTCGTGCACGAGGATTCACCGAACAAATTTACAGTGGCCGAAAGTGTTCCAACCCAGCGAGGCGCCAGAACCATGACTTTGGATCAAAAAACCCATCGCTTGTTTTCCGTTTCCGCAGAATATGGTCCAACACCAGTTCCTACGACCGAACGACCACGACCGAGAGCGCCTATGATACCGGGTACTTTTACGCTGCTGGTTCTGGAGAAATAACGACGCTGGGTAGTCGTTGCGAAAGACGGTAGCGGCGATTTCCATCTTTCATTTTCTCAAGTTTCGGAACCTATCTCCTTACGGGGTGGTTGTTTGCTGACTTGCGCGCGAGTCTGCACCAGCCGTGAGCAACAACTTCATCTCAACCGCGAGCCCGCCGCCGGGAGCATTAACCGCTTTAATCGTGCCTCCGTGCAGCCGCACTGCTCGCTCGGTGATAGCCAGACCTAGTCCGGTTCCACCGCCACTCTGGCGGTCGCGCGCATCTTCCGTGCGGTAGAAGGGGCGAAAGATTTTCTCGAGCGACTCTTCGGGCACACCCAGACCGTGATCGCGGACGCTGATGACCGCGAAGTTATCGCCTGCGCCATTCTGTCGCCGCAGTGCGACTTCCACTGCGGTTCCTTCTGGTGCGTAACGCAATCCGTTTCGTACAACATTCTCGATAGCGCTCCGCAGCAACTCTTCGACACCGGATATCGAACAGCTGTCGGCTGAGACTACCTGCACTTCACGGTTCATACTGCGTGCTTCAAAATCAGCGTCGTCGGCAACTTCGCGCAGCAGGGAGGTCAGGTCCACAACAGTTCTCTTGCGACCGTCCGTACCGCTTTCGAGTCGGGTCAGAATAAGCAACTGGCTGATCATTTCATTGAGGTTTTCCGACTCACGTTCAATGCGATCCAGTGCGCCGTTCGCCTCTGCACCAGAACGCTGCCGCGCCAGACCCAGCGCGACCCCCAGACGCGCCAGGGGAGAGCGCAACTCATGTGAGATGTCTCCAAGCAAACGATGCTGCACTCGCACCATCGATTCCAAACGTTCAGCCATTAAATCGAAGTCACGCCCCAGCTGACCTATCTCGTCGCGACGCCGGGATAACTTCGGAGTCACGCGAGCTCCGAGGTTCCCTTCCGCGAGCTCATTTGTCGTTGTGCGAAGTTTTAGAAGTGGAGTAGTGAGATACCAGGCCAGCCAGTAGCAGAAGAGACCGCCTATCAATAATACGGCCAGCAGTCTGAGACCCTGCGTGCGCAAGCTGACGTTATAAGGAGTGCGCGGAATGTGCGCTATATAGATGTAATGATGGCCCTGTGACGTAACAACAGGCTTTGCTACCAAGGTATTCCGGCCAGCAAAATTGAATTCCGTATCACCGCTCTTGGCTGCTTTCGCGGCAAGCTCGCCAGCACCCGGAGGTGTCACTGTTCCCGACAATTCCTTTCCGTTGTCATCGAAGAAGACTGCCTTAGTGCCAGAAGATCTTTCAACTTCCTGCAAGTAAGCGGCGAGGGCCGCAGATCCTCGCTGGTCGTACGTGTCTCCCGCCTTCTGGGCGTTTGGACCAACCATCGTCAGGTCGCGCCACGATCTGCCGGTAGGCGTTGGTCTTGTGAGTGCAACGGCGGCAAACAGGGCGACGTTGATCACGATCATAGCGAGCCAGAACCAGATGAAAATTTTTAGAAAAAGACTGCGCACAGGGAGTTTCATTCCGGTCTTTCCGATGCTGCGCCGTAAATGTAGCCAACGCCGCGAATAGTCTTGATTCTTTCCAGACCACCGACCTGATGGCCCAGCTTCTTGCGCAGGTTGCTGACGTGCATGTCTATGCTGCGATCGAAAGGCGAAAGTTCACGACCAAGCACTTCCTTCATCAAATCCTCTCGTTTGACAATCTGGCCTGCGAAACGGAGCAATATCTCAAGGAGGTCGTATTCGACTCCGGTGAGCTCGATGACTTCGCCTGACCGTTGCACGTTACGCGTGTTGCTGTCCATTTCGATGTCACCCACCACGAGCATTTCCCGGTTGACGGCAGCTGCCGCTTCAGTTGGCTGCGTGCGACGCAGCACGGCCCGTATGCGGGCCACCAGCTCGCGCGGGTTGAATGGTTTCGGCAGATAATCGTCGGCGCCAATCTCCAGCCCAACGATGCGATCTACATCGTCGCCACGGGCCGTCAGCATCAATATAGGAATACGTGATTTCGCCCTGATGCGACGAAGAACATCGAAGCCGTTTGTGCCGGGCAGCATCACGTCCAGCACTACGAGCGCGTGCTCGGCGGAAAGGGCTCGGTCGATGCCGCGCTCTCCATTATGGATGGCTTCAACATCATAGCCTTCCGGCTGGAGATACTCTCCGACCAGCTCGCAAAGGCCGACGTCGTCGTCTATTACCAGCACTCGCTCCATCTTTTGTTCAAGATAATTGAAAGACATCTCGCAGTTCGAGGCAAGCCGCGCCGATCCTACAACATTGGCTATTTCCCCTCCGTAAAGAAGTGTCAATCGGTAATATGAGCAAACTGACAAAACTTTACAATGTATTGACAGACTCTTGACGGCGGTTTGGTTACAATTTCAGTCTGTGTGCCGGGACATGTGCCCACCTATGCGCGCTGGTTCAAGAAGCAGGCTGAAGGAGTTCTCCGAATGAAGAAGTTATTGTTAGTACTCGCCTTGTGCGTCAGTTCGGCGTTCGCACAGCAGCGCACGGGTACGTTAAGAGGACAGGTGTTTGACGAACTTGGCGGCGCGATTGTCGGCGCGAAAGTTACGGCGATTGATGCAAAGGGCGTGGAAAAAAACGTCGTGACAAATGATTCAGGCTCCTACACTATCAATGGGCTTGAGCCAGGCAAATATACCGTGCGTGCTTCAACAGCGGGATTCGGCATTTATGAAAACACTGGGGTCGACGTAGTTGCTGGGCGCAGCGAGACGCTCAATATCACCCTGAAAGTTGCGATCGAAGAGCAGAAGGTAACAGTTGCCAGCGATAATCCATCATTGAGCACCGAACCTGAGAACAACGCCGGCGCAGTTGTTTTGAAAGGCGCCGATATCGACGCGCTTCCCGACGATCCTGACGACCTCGCAGCTGCTCTGCAGGCGCTGGCTGGTCCATCGGCTGGACCAAATGGCGGACAGATCTTCATCGACGGATTCAGCAATGGGCGTTTGCCACCGCGGTCTTCCATTCGCGAAATTCGCATTAACTCAAATCCCTTCTCCGCTGAATATGATCGCTTAGGATTTGGCCGCATCGAAATCTTAACGAAGCCCGGCAGCGACAAGTTTCGGGGCTCCGCTTCGTTCGGGTACAACAACAATGTGTTCAATGCGCGAAATCCATACGCGTTAACCCGTCCGCCATACCAATCAAGGCAGTACGGCGGTAATTTTAGTGGACCAATAGTTAAGAAGAAGTCTTCGTTCTTTTTTGACTTTGAGAAGCGCGATATCAACGACCAGGCAATTATCAACGCCATCATTCTCGATCCCAAACTGAACATAGTTTCATTCGGCGAAACGGTTCCTACACCCTCCCGCCGGTTATCTGTGAATCCTCGCGTCGATTACCAGATCAACGCCCACAACACACTGGTCGCCCGCTATAGCTACGAACATACGAGCAGGATAACCGGTGTGGGTGGATTTAATCTTGACTCGCGAAAGTATTCGAACACCGGTAGCGAGCAGCAAATACAACTAACGGAAACTGCGATCGTCAATAAGACAGTGGTCAATGAGACGCGCTTTCAGTTTCGTCATGAGCCCACCGCCTCAATCGCCAATAACACGATTCCTACCATCAATGTTCTTGAGGCGTTCGTTGGCGGAGGTTCACAGGTTGGCCTGGCGTCCAACACTCAGAATTTTTGGGAACTGCAAAACAATACTTCAATGACGCTGGGGCGACACGCATTCAAGTTCGGCGTGCGCTTTCGCCACATAAGTATCAGCGACATATCGCCACAGGGTTTTGGTGGGACTTGGACATTCGGTGGTGGAATAGGTCCGGTGCTCGACGCCACCAATCAGGTAGTTGTCGATCCAAGCACAGGTCAGCCTGTGTTTACGCAGCTTACTAGTATTGAACGTTATCGACGCACATTGCTGTTTCAGGGGCTGGGCATGTCGGGACAGCAGGTCAGAGCGCTTGGTGGCGGTGCTACGCAGTTTTCAATTTCGGCGGGCAATCCACTTAGTACAGTAGGTCAGCTAGACTTCGGTGGCTTCGCTCAAGATGATTGGAAAGTGCGGCCTAACCTGACGCTGAACCTGGGTTTGCGTTACGAGAACCAGGACAATATCACCAGCAACATGAACTTTGCACCGCGAATTGGTTTTGCGTGGTCCCCAGGCGCCGCACAACAGTCGAAGATGGTAATTCGGGGTGGCTTTGGCGTGTTCTACGATCGCGTAAGCGAGAACCTTACATTGACGGCGGAACGTTTCAATGGAACCAATCAACAGCAATTCAGCGTCGTAGATAACAACATATTGAATCTGTTCCCCAACGTACCATCTGCCGCGAATCTTGCGGCTTTTGCCGCGCCCATCAGCACTTATCGACTTGCTGCCGACCTTCAGGCGCCTTACACAATTCAGTCGGTATTGAGTGTGGAACGACAGCTAACAAGAAGTTTCAAGCTGACCGCCAGTTTTATCAACGCGCGGTCACTCCACTTGTTGCGAGGGCATGCCATTAATGCTCCCTTGCCTGGAACATTCGTGCCGAGTATTCCCGGCAGCGGCATACGTCCACTAGGTGACATAGGCAACGTGTTCCAGTACGAATCAACTGGAAGGTCCACGCAGAACCAGTTCATCGTCCAACTCAATCACAGCCTGACCCGCACTGCGAGCATCAACGCCTTTTATGTGCTATCCAAGACAAACAGCGATACCGATGGCACAGGAACCTTTGCGGCAAATCCATACGACTTCAGTGGAGAGTATGGCAGATCGTCTCAGGATGTGAGGCATCGATTTGTAATGTTCGGTTCATTCCGCCTGCCCTGGGGCGTGAGCTTGAATCCCTTTGTTATCGTTAGCTCCGGTGCTCCATTCAACATCACGCTGGGAAGAGATATTAATGGTGATACTTTGTACACGGAGCGTCCTTCCTTCGCTCCTCCGGGTGCTGATTGCTCCGCAGTCAACATCAGGTGCACGCCATTTGGTAATTTCAATTTGACGCCGGTAGTCGGAGAGACGCTGATACCACGTAACTTTGGGCGTGGACCAAGCTCCCTGACAACGCGCGTGGGATTCAGTAAGACCTTCGGGTTCGGCAAAGAAACCAGCACGGCTCAAAATAACGGTCGGAGCGGTGATGGTGGAAGACGTGATGGTGGTGGTAGACCGGGAGGCGGTGGTCTGCCAGGTATGGTCGGCATAGGTGGCGGAAGACCTGGCGGTGGCGGCGGCGGTGATAGAGGTGGCTTTGGCGGCGGCGGTGGCGACCAGAGCAGGCGCTACAGCCTGACGTTTTCGATAAACGTTCAGAATGTGCTGAACCACACTAATCTCGGAAGACCGACAGGCAATCTCACTTCAAGTTTCTTTGGCAGGTCGAACAGCGGCGGTGGAAACTTCGGCGGCGGTGGTCTTGGCGGTCCATTCAATCGTCGCATTGATGCGCAAGTGCGCTTTAACTTCTAACGACCCGAGGGGCGTGTCCTAATTTTCTGTAAGGGCGTCCCTCCGTGGGCGCCCTTTTACGCGCGACTCAGGGCGCCCACGGAGGGACGCCCCTACAGTTTAGTTGATTGCTTGTCTCATGTCGCCCACGAACTTGTCCGTATTGGCAATACTGAAGAGCACGACCCTGATGGCCTCGTCAGGAAACCCGGACTCGAGTGTGAATGTATAGCCGGTGAAGATATCGCCGCTCTCATCCGCTCCCCAGTAGAGGAAGTTTTTGTCGCTGAGTCTTAGCAACTGTCTCATCAAGGCCTGACCGTCTCTCGCTTTGTCGACGTTTATGTAACTGTTTCTGTAATGAGGAAAAATTCGGAAACCAATCGTCGCGTTGTCAGTCACGCCTACAACAATTTCTAAATTGTCGCAGAAAGTAAGCCCGTCTTTCATAATGCCGACAAAATTAAAGGGCTGCTTCTCGCTTTGTCGGAAACTAGCCTTTACCTCAGGTCCTACTCGTTGCAAAAGTTGAGCCAATCTGTCTCTAGTTTTCTCGCGTGCGGTCGGAGCAGAACTCTGTTGAGAGTAAACGACAGGCGCGCTCGTTAGTAACAAAACGAATAGTGAGAAGCGGATGATCGGAATTCTGGGCATTGATTGGATCTCCTTCATACGACTTGGAATGATCGTAACGCGTTTTATGTGAAGTGGCTGGCAAAGTCAACTTATTTGCCAAGCCCTCACTCACTCCTTATAGTTGGCGTTTATAAGTGTGTGCCGAGAACAATAGC
>Ga0070698_100004927_pt1 | contig 14644 bp, 13 predicted proteins | sample KBSK1502metaG_FD_65477 | JGI IMG/M metagenome (GOLD analysis project Ga0070698, IMG submission 65477) | Corn, switchgrass and miscanthus rhizosphere microbial communities from Kellogg Biological Station, Michigan, USA - KBS K1-50-2 metaG | ecosystem: Host-associated > Plants > Roots >...
AACGATCAAAGCCTTGGTAGGCCATTACCCTACCAACTAGCTAATCGTGCGCGGGCTCCTCCTCCGACGACTTACGCCTTTCAGTCCAAAAACCGAGGTTCTCGGAATATTATGCGGAATTAGCTCGCCTTTCGGCGAGTTATTCCCCATCAGAGGGCAGATTACCCACGTGTTACGCACCCGTGCGCCGTGCGCCATTCCGTATTGCTACGGAACGCGCACTCGACTTGCATGTGTTAAGCACGCCGCCAGCGTTCGTTCTGAGCCAGGATCAAACTCTCGTTTGAAGCCTGTCGCTCGGGCGAAAAAAAATGCTCCGATGTGAATCGGAGCCAGCCTGCCCAAGCAAATTGTTGATCGCTCGATGTTACTCAACCATTCGGGCTCGAATAAGGCCGAATGGTTTCGAACGGATTCTGGCACATCGTATCGGTTGTCAAAGAGCTACGGCCTCCCTGTCCAGCAGAGTGGCTTCCAAACAACTTTGCAACTATAGCGGGGACCTCTCTGAATGTCAACACCTAGAAACAGAGAAATTTGGGATTTCCACAAACCTTCCGCACCCGGCTCTAAGCTTCTTAGAAAGTGGCACATGCAGGCGATTTGAGACCGCGCGCGGAATCTTCCCGTGCCGAACCCAACCCGCTAACGAGCGCACACGTCACAATCGCGATTCGAGAATCTGCCGCGACAGGCTGCCCGTTCGGGACATTTCTCTCGCCATTCGCTCCTCACGCCCATGACTCGCCCGGAAGCAGCAGTGCGCGATTGTTCCTGCGTTTTAGCGCAAAGAAAATCTCCGCCGCAAGATTTGTGAGCGAAAGCGGAAACCAGACCCGTAACAGCCGCGTCATACTCCTGAGGCAACGAGACTTGAGAGCTTTCCATCTCCGGGTGCGGGATGGCTCCTGATCTGTGTGTCTTACCCCTCCATGCGATTACCAGTACGTACCGCCAGAACATTTTATACTGAAGGGTAATACAAATTTCAGAAGAGATCTTTGCTTCGCCGTAGACACAACAGAACCCGGGAAATATAAAGCCAGCGTAACTGCGGGATAAATAAGGTCTTTATCGAAGGTCGCCGGACTGGCATTGCGTTTGCAGAGTGCTGTCAGGCCAGGGTAGTTCGATTCGGTACCGCGAAGCTGTTTGATTAGCGAACCGTAGGTCCTCAGGAAATCTAGGCCAGGCTCGCGGTACAAAGCAAAAAAACCGACGGAGACGGAGAACTGCGTGAAAACAGGCTTCACGCGAAGGCAGTGGTGTGTGTCAACGCCCGGCTGCATAGGGCGGAGTATCGAACGACAAGGAGAGAAGCGCCGAGTGTACGCGTGCCGGGCGATAAGTGGAATTCACAAATTCAAGGAGAACGAAAGACTATGAGAGGCAAGCAGTACCTCAAATACTTGGTTCTGTATTCACTGATCCTTCCCGTCATTTGCGGCGCGGTAAAGGCGCAGAGCATTGTGACGGGAGGAATCAGCGGCACGGTCACGGACGCTTCCGGAGCGGTGATTACGGACGCGAGGGTCACGCTCGTCAATGAAGCGACTCAGGAAACGCAAGCGGCCATCACCGGACTCGCCGGAACGTACCAATTCCCTTTACTGAAGCCCGGGAAATACAGCGTGACAGTGGAGAAGGCGGGTTTTCGACGCATCGTTGACAAATCCGAGGTGTTGTTGGGACAGACCACGACCGTTAACGCAAAGCTCGAAATCGGCGAAGCTACACAGACCATTGAAATCACCGGGAGCGCACCTTTGCTTCAAACAGAAGACGGCAACATTGCCTCGAACATTGATCTGCGCACGCTAGAGAACATTCCGAATCCGGGCGGTGACCTGAGTTACGTCGCACAGATTTCTCCCGGCGTGACGATGAACACTTCAAACGGCGGCGGGTACGGAAACTTCACGGCATTCGGACTTCCGGCAACCGCGAATCTCTTTACCGTTAATGGAAATGATTACAACGATCCTTTCCTCAACCTGAACAATTCCGGCGCGAGCAACCTGTTGCTTGGCTCGAACGAGGTGCAGGAAGTCGCGGTGGTGAGCAACGGCTACACCGGCCAGTACGGGCGGCAAGCTGGAGCTCAGGTTGACTACACGACAAAATCGGGGGGCAACGCCTTCCATGGCGACGCCCTGTACTACTGGAACGGGAGCGCATTGAATGCCAATGACTTCTTCCTGAATGCGGGCGGCTCGCCCCGGCCATTTGAAAACAACAATCAGTGGGCGGCATCGCTCGGCGGACCGATCAAGAAGAACAAGGCCTTCTTCTTCATCAACACGGAAGGATTGCGCTACACGTTTGGATCCAGCACGCAGGTTTTCGTGCCGACCCCGGCTCTGGAAAACTACATCCTGACGACCAGCCTGCCAGCGAGCAACGCGGCGGCGATTCCCTTTTATCAGCAGATATTCAATCTTTATAACAGCGCGCCCGGCATCGGAAACGCGCAGCCAGTCGCGCAGAATCCCGGCAGCAACACCTGCGGCGGCCTCGGAACGGCGGGCCAACCCTTTGCCACAACATCGTGTCTTGAGCAGTACCGCGTGTCGGTGCCAAACGGAAACCGCGAGTGGTTGCTCAGCGGCCGTGTGGACTATGAATTCAGCGAGAAGGACAGAATCTTCGGCCGGGTGAAATTCGACCGTGGCAATCAGCCGACTTACACCGATCCCATCAATCCGGTATTCAACATTCAGAGCAACCAGCCACAGAACGAAGGCCAATTGAACTACACGCACGTTTTCAGTCCGCGCGTGGTGAACAACTTTATCGGTTCCGTGCTCTATTACTCCGCGCTGTTTCAAAGCCCCAACCTCAGCAGCGCGCTTTCATCGTTTCCCTTTATCTTGAACACGAACGACACGAGCCTGACGCCACTCGGCTCAGGATCGGGAGCCGATCCGTTTTTCGCGTTGTATCCCCAGGGTCGCAATGTAACCCAGTGGCAGCTTGTGGATGACCTTTCAATCGAGCGCGGCAAGCACACGTTCAAGTTGGGTGTAAACTTCCGTCGCGACGACGTGAGCTCCTTCACCGCAGGCGAAGGAAGCTTCCCTGCGATCCAGTCGAGCATGCTGGACTTCGCGAACGGATCGGCCGACGTAATTCGGCAGAACTTCGCCATTCATAATTCACAACCGCTGGCCTTCTATAGCGTAGGCTTCTATTTCCAGGACGAATTCAGGGTGAATTCGAAACTGAAACTTACTTTGGCGTTGCGCGCCGACAGGAACTCCGGTGGCAGCTGCCAATCGAATTGTGTCGCGCGGCCAACGTGCCATTTGATCAACTGAGCCACGACGCGGCAATTCCCTTCAACCAGATGGTATCCACGGGAATCAGCCAAATTCTGCCCGACGTCGAACGGGCGGTCTTCGAACCGCGCGTGGGATTCGCCTGGAGCCCGGTGGGCGAGAAGACCGTGATTCGCGGCGGAATCGGTCTTTTCTCCGATTTGTATCCCGGACAAATTCTGGACCAGTTCACGACCAACTTTCCGCAGGTGACGAGTTTTTCGCTCTCCTCGCTCGGAACGATCGATCGAAGCAGCAACCCCAACAGCGCTGCGGCACTCGTTGCACGGTGCAATACCGCATTCCAGAACAATTTCATCAGCGGCGGCACTGCGGCCGGTTTCCTGAGCGCCGCGCCGGCAGGCTGCGCCGCGCCAAACCTGAACGACGTAGTCGGCAGACTGCAGAATCCCAAATACGTGGAATGGAATCTGATGGTTCAACACACCGTCGGAAAGCGTACCGTACTATCGGTCAACTACGTGGGAAATCATGGCTATGATGAACTGTTCGAGAATCCTTACTTGAACAGCTTCGGATTCGGCGGGCTGCCTGCTGCCGCAGCGGACACCCGGGTGAAGAATGTTCTGCAGCTGACAAACAAGGCAAGGTCGAACTACAACGGCGTCACCGCCGCAGTGAGGGAGCAGCTGGGGCACGGATTCACCGGCCAGTTCAGTTACACGTTCAGCCATACGCTGGACGACGTGTCGAACGGCGGCATCGATCCGTACAGCTTCAACAACAGCCTGCTGAACCAGATCAGCCCTTTCAGCACCAGCCTGAACTACAGCAACTCGGACTACGACGTGCGTCACAGCTTGAATGCCAGCTATGTCTGGGAGCTCCCCGTACGGACCGAGAATCATGCGTTGAACGCGCTCGTTGGCGGATGGACGGTCTCCGGAACGTTTTTCTACCGCAGCGGTCTGCCTTTCAGCGTCGTGGACGGACAAACGATCGCGAAACTGGTTGACGGCGGAAAGAACCTGCAAAACGTGACCGTACTCGGTCAACCCATCGGCGCCGTGCCGTTGTCCTGCGGAGGGGCAAGCGTCAACACGGCGTGCCTTTCGGCCTCGCAATTCGCGAGCGGATCGGCAGTCAACGGTTTCGGGACAATTCCCCGTAATTCGTTCCGCGGTCCCGGCTACTTCAACACGGACCTGGGACTGAAAAAGACGTTTCATTTCCACGAGCGGCTCGCGTTCACCGTGGGCGCGAATGCCTATAACGTGCTGAACCACGTGAACTTCGCCAATCCCATTTCGAACCTTGCCAGCAGCGGCAACTTCGGCATGATCACGAACGCGGTGCAGCCGCCGACATCGCCCTACGGAGCGTTCGCCGCAGCCGCAACCGATGCCCGCATCGTTCAGGTGATGGGCAAGATCACGTTTTAAGCAATGACCGATTGCGGTCAACGGAGAGGCAGCCCCCGCCGGCTGCCTCTCTTTTTTTCCCCAGGGATCGCCGTTGGGCCTCTTTCCAGGCCCCGCGCATCGCGTCGATTTTTGTGGGATGATGCCACCGAAACGAGGCAAAGCCTTGCTGAGAGCAGATTTTGGGGGAAAATTCGAGCGCCGGCTGGCAGAGTCCTTGAAAAAAATGCCGTGGTTTCGCGCCGGGCTGAAAATTGGCGCCGGAGTTTCGGGCGGCGCGGATTCCGTTGCGCTGCTTCGGGTGCTTTGGGAGCTGCGCCCGAAACTGGGGATTGTCGTAAGCGCGATTCACTTCAACCACAAGCTGCGGGGGAAAGCGTCTGACGCTGACGAAAGGTTTGTCGCCACGCTGGCAGAAAAGCTTGGGGTGACCTTGCACGTTGGCCGCGCCGACGTGGCTCGAAAGGCGCAACGCGAAAAGGCCAATCTTGAAGACGCCGGGCGGCGAGCACGGTATGAATTCTTCGAAAGGCTAGCCGGACAAGGCGTCGTGGACATGGTAGCTACGGCCCATACGATGGACGATCAGGCCGAAACGGTTCTGGCGCATATTCTGCGCGGGACGGGAATCGCGGGACTGGCCGGAATTCACCCGGTCGCTCGACACGTTGCGCGACCGTTGCTCGGATTTCGGCGCGAGGAGTTGCGAAGATACCTGCGCGGAAAGAAACAGACGTGGCGCGAAGACGCTTCAAACCGCGATATCACGCGCACGCGGGCGCGCATGCGCAAGAAACTGTTGCCGCTGCTTGAAAAACAATTCAATCCGGCGGCCATCGAGCACCTCGCGGCGCTGGCTGAGCGGGCCCTCGAACAAACCTCTTTTGTCGAGCAGCTCACAGAGCAGCTCTTTCTGAAACACGTGGCGTTCAACGGGAACGGCGCGCAGATCGGCGTAGCGGAACTGCTAAATCCCATGGAACTCGAAGAATTGGACGCCGGCAGAGTGCTGCGAGCCAGGCTGATTCAGGAAATCATCGAGCGAATCCGGCAACGCCGCGGACAAATTTCCGCCGGGCACATCGAAGCGATTCTTGCGCTTGCGAAATCGGGCGAGCCCGGCAAGCGTTTGCAGGTGCCAGGTGGAATTGACGTGGTGAGAGAAAGAACCGCCCTGGTGTTCAAGGCAAGACAGTATTGAAGATGAAAGTTCCCCAATTCCGCTCGCAGGCGTCGAAACAGCGACCCTCCCGATGGGGGAGCATTTAAGGAACAAAATGGTTTTTCTACTTCAGAGCGATTGACTGGCCCTGGAACAGGCGAGACACTATTAGTAGGAAGGGGCAGAAGCGCCTGCGTGGGCACCTGGGATACGTTTCCGAACGCAATCTGGAGTGTGCAAAGTGAGCGCTAAGCGAGTTTCTTCCTACTCGGCGAAACGCATCTCAGCGCGCGTTGCCGCGCTCGGCAAGCAGATTTCGCATACCTATGGCGGGCGCCGGCTGGACGTGGTCGTCACGATGGATCGCGGCTTCGTCTTTGCGGCGGATCTGCTGCGCAGCGTGACGTCGCCGACGGTATGTCATTTCGTGGCGGAACAGGTTCGCGACGTGAACCAGGGGAACCATGCGCGGCGTGAAGTTTTATTCGGTTCGAGGCCGGACTTGAAGGGACGCGACGTTCTGGTGCTGGATGCGGTGATGGACAGCGGCGTGACGCAGGAATTTTTGTTGCGGCGCCTTGCGGAATCGCAACCGCGGTCGCTTCGTTTGGCGGTCTTGCTGGACAAGACCTCAGGCCGGCGCGTGGATCTAGAGCCGGATTACTTTGGGTTCCAAACCGCATCTAACCAAGAGTGGGTTGGCTACGGGTTGGGTGATGGCGCGGGCAAGCGCCGAAACGAACGCAACCTTTCGGCGGGGGGTAAGCCGTCGTCAGGGAGCATTTCGGCGTCTAATCATAAGAAGCGGAAACCCTAGAGAAAGCGCGATGGCGCGAGTGTTTGAAAAGATTTTCGGAAACAGTTGAGAGAGGTAAACGTGAATCCCAGTTCTACAGCGAAAACAATTTTATTCTGGCTCTCGATCGTGCTACTGGGCGTGATGCTCTGGAGGCTCGTCTCGGCAAACGGCCAAGCGGCTCGCGAGGATACACCAAGCTACAGCGAGTTCATGGCGCATGTGGATCAGGGCGACGTCAAAGAGGTCACCATGTACCTGTCGCCGAATAGTTATGAGTTGCAGGGCGAATACGTCAAGCCGGCGAACAAGAAGTTCCACACGACGATTTTCAAAGAGGACGCCCCGAACCTCAGCAAGGTGCTTCGTGAGAAATCTGTCCTGATCAATGTGAAGGAAGTTCGAAGCGGCGATTGGCTGATCATTCTCCTGAATGCATTGCCGTTACTGCTGTTGGTGGGATTCTGCTTGTTCCTGATGAGGCAGATGCAGGCGGGCGGCAATAAAGCTCTGAGCTTCGGAAAGTCCCGGGCGCGATTGCTCTCCGCGCAGCAAAAGAAAGTTACCTTCAAGGACGTCGCCGGCACCGATGAAGCCAAGGAAGAACTGCAGGAAATTATCGAGTTCCTGAAAGATCCGCAAAAATTCCAGAAACTCGGCGGACGCATCCCCAAGGGGGTGTTGCTTGTCGGACCTCCCGGAACGGGTAAGACTTTGCTGGCGCGGGCCATTGCGGGCGAAGCGAACGTACCGTTCTTCTCGATCTCGGGTTCAGATTTCGTCGAGATGTTTGTCGGCGTTGGCGCGAGCCGCGTGCGAGACCTGTTTGAGCAAGGCAAGAAGAACGCGCCGTGCATCATCTTCATCGATGAAATCGACGCCGTTGGACGCCATCGCGGCGCCGGACTTGGCGGCGGTCACGACGAACGCGAGCAGACGTTGAACGCCTTGCTGGTCGAAATGGACGGATTTGAATCAAACGAAGGCGTGATCCTGATCGCCGCAACCAACCGGCCGGATGTGCTCGACCCAGCCTTGCTGCGTCCGGGACGCTTTGACCGGCGCGTTGTTGTTGCGCGTCCGGACGTCAAGGGCCGCGAAGAAATTCTTCGCGTGCACACGCGCAAAAAGCCGATTGCGGATGATGTCGATCTTTCGATCATTGCGCGCGGCACGCCGGGGTTCTCCGGCGCGGACCTTGAAAGTCTGGCCAACGAAGCCGCTTTGTGGGCGGCGCGGCAGAACCGTAAATTCGTGCTCATGGCCGACTTTGAAATGGCCAAGGACAAAGTGTTGATGGGCGTTGAGCGCAAGTCCTTGATCCTGTCCGACGAGGAAAAGAAAAACACCGCGTACCACGAGGCGGGCCACGCGCTGGTGGCGGCAATGACTCCGGGCGCTGATCCCGTTCACAAAGTTACGATCATTCCGCGCGGCATGGCGCTCGGTTTGACGATGCAGCTGCCGACCGACGACAAGCATTCCTACACCAAGGACCATCTTGAAGGCATGCTCGCAGTCCTGATGGGCGGCCGGACCGCTGAAGAGATTTTCCTCGGTCATATCACCACGGGCGCCGGTAATGACATTGAACGCGCCACCGACATCGCTCGCAACATGGTTTGTGAATGGGGCATGAGCGAACTGGGGCCACTGGCGTTTGGCAAGAAGGAAGAAGCGATTTTTCTTGGCCGCGAAATTGCGCAGCACCGCGACTTCAGCGAAGCGACCGCCGTGGACATCGACAAGGAAGTGAAACGGATCGTTAACGAGGCGTACGACAAGGCAAAGAATATTCAGAACACCCACCGCGACGTCCTCGAACGCATCGCGCAGAGCCTTCTCGAGCGTGAAGTGCTGGATGCCAATGAGGTTCGTTTGCTCATCGAAGGCAAACCGTTGCCCGAAAAGCCGCGGACGCCCCCAACGCCGCCACCGCAAGGCTCGCCAGCGACGGATCCGAAAGTGGTGCGTCCGGAACTGCGCCCTGCGCCAGGGTTCACGCGGGGAGACAGCCCGGCCAAGGCTTAGCGGCGGTCGTAACACGTTAGAAGGGTTCGGAAAGACCAAGGGGAGAATCGGGGCACGAGCGATCGTGCCCCTACTTTTTTGGCCGGCGGGAGTACAATGAAGCTATGGGATTGAAGGATGGCGAAAATCTGAATGTGATTTGCCCGTGCTGCCACGCGAAGCTCGTGGTCGATCCGGTTTTCGGCGCGGTGTTGTCTCACGAGGCGCCGGTGAGACCGGGACCGGACGTGGACCTGACGCAGGCTTCCAGCATCCTCGAAGAACAAAAGCGCCAACGCGAAGACAAATTTGCCGATTCGTGGTTTCAGGAGACCAACAAGGAAGACATCCTGGCGAAGAAATTCGAAGAGGCGATGAAGAAGGCGAAGGATGCGCCCGCCGGTAAGCCGATCCGGGATTTCGATCTCGACTGAGCCGGCGGACAGAAAATAGTGAATGGCGAGTGAGTCATGTTCGCGGCATTCCCGCGCGAGCTGTTCCGCCACCCTTAGATGATCCGTAAAAAGATATTTCAGCTGAAACTGCGTTCGCAGAGGTTGCAACTCGGTGAACGCACGCTCCTGATGGGCGTGCTGAATCTCACGCCGGACAGTTTTTCTGATGGAGGAAAGTTTCTTGACGCGAAGCGCGCCGTAGAGCACGCGCTGGCGATCGAGCGCGATGGAGCGGACGTCATCGATATTGGCGCGGAATCGACGCGACCCGGTTCCCTAGAGATTTCCGTGACGGAAGAATTGGGCAGATTGCTGCCGGTCCTCAAAGCGCTGCGCGGCAAGCTGAAAATTCCGATCTCCGTGGACACGCAAAAGGCAGCAGTGGCCGAGGAGGCCCTCGGCGCTGGCGCGGAAATCGTCAACGACATTTCGGGCTTGCGCAATGATCCGGAATTGGCGCGCGTTGCGGCGAAGCACGGAGCAGCGCTTATTCTGATGCACATCCGGGGGACGCCACGGACAATGCAGCAAGGCCCTTTCGCGCGCGATGTGCTGCGCGATGTCCTAGGTGGGCTGCGACAATCGATCGCGACCGCAAAGAAGTACGGTGTACCGGGCTCCCGGATCGTGATTGATCCGGGCATTGGTTTCGGAAAGAGTTACGCGCAAAACTATGAGTTGCTCACCAAGTTGCCGGAATTGGCGAAACTCGGCTATCCGTTGCTCGTGGGAACCTCGCGCAAGGGTTTCCTCGGTGCGACACTCGCGAAAAACGGAAAACCGGCGGCGGTCGACAGGCGGATCTGGGGAACCGCGGCAACCGTTGCGGCAAGTATCTTGAACGGGGCGCACATCGTGCGAGTTCACGAGGTCGAGGAAATGAAGCAGGTCGCGATCGTGACGGATGCACTGCTGTCTTGCGAACCCGAAACGTAAAAGCCTGGACAATTCCCGCGCTATACTTCAACTCTCTGTTCTGTTCATAAGAGCAACGTCCATCGGAGTATGTGCCGAAATGCGCTCAACCTTGCGGTGTTGGTTCTTGCCGGTGCTGCTTATCGGAGTTCTTTCGCGAGCATCATTCGCGCAATTACCACCGGTGAAAGTCGACCCCCTGCACGCGCCACCCGGAACGCCTGGAACGTCTGCGTGCTCGGCGACGGAAACGTCATCGTGCGCAGAAGCGGCAGGCAAGCTGACCCAGCTGATTCTCGGCGAGTCGCCGATGATCGAAAATCTGCGGCGGCTGACGGATGAAATTGGCGGCCGCGTGACGGGCTCGCCCGAGATGGCCCGGGCTGTTCAGTGGGGCGTGGCAGGATTTCGCGCGGCGGGCGTGGATGTTCACACCGAAAAATACACGTTGCCGGTGACCTGGAAGGAAGGCGCGACGCGGCTGACGATCACATCTGAGGCGGCGAGCGGCGAACAGCTGCGCGCGGTGTCCGAAGGCTGGGGACCGGCAACACCGCGCGAAGGAATCGAAGCCACCATCATTGACATCGGCGCGGGTTCGAATGCCGACCTGGGGCAGGCGGGAAGCCTAAGGGGCGCGATTCTGCTGGTGCACAGCGGAATCGGCTCAACGTGGCCTGATCTTTTCCAAGAGTACATGCGGCCGCCTGCGATCATCGCCCGCGCAGTAGAAGGAGGCGCAGCGGCGATTTTGTGGACCAGCGCGCGCGAACGCCTGCTGCTTTATCGCCACACCAATGCGCTAAATGGAACAATCGACAAGATTCCCCAAGCGGTCGTGGCGCGCGAAGACGCGCTAAGGCTGGCGCGTCTGGTCGCCGCAAACCCGGGAGGGGTTCGCGCAAAGCTCATCATGCCGAATGAAGTCGGCGGGGCGATCGAGCAGGACAATGTGGTCGGCGAAATCCGCGGCTATGAGAAGCCCGACGAGGCCGTTATTCTCGGCGCGCATCTCGATTCGTGGGAACTGGGCATGGGCGCGCTCGATAACGGCTGCAATGCAGCTCTGGTGGTTGAAGCGGCGCGCGCGATCAAAGCAACTGGGCTCGTTCCAAGGCGCACGATTCGTTTTGTTCTGTTCACCGGAGAAGAACAAGGGACCGTAGGCTCTTATTCGTACGTGAAAGCCCATGCGGCCGAACTGGACAAGATTCGTGGCGTAATCATTTTCGATTCCGGCAGTGGCCGCGTCTCCGGTTATTCCCTTGGCGGTCGGCGCGACACAGAAACTGGCATTCGCCAAATTCTTAAGCCGCTTGATGGGTGGGGCGCCACCGAGCACACAAGCGACGCATCATTTGGCACAGACAATTTTGACTTTCTGCTCGAGGGCGTTCCGACATTCGTCGCCAACCAGGAAATCTCGAACTATCTTGCAAACTATCACGCGGCATCGGACACCTTCGACAAAGTGGATCAGCGCGAACTGAAATTGAACACGGTCATCGCCTCGCTCGCGGCCTGGGGCATCGCCGACCGCAGGGAACCAATTGGCAAACGCCTGTCGCGCTCCGAACTCGACGCCCTGGTCAAAGAGACAGGTCTTGACGAACAAATGAAGCTCTTGGGTTATTGGAAGCAATGGCAAAGCGGCACCCGGGGCCGCAAGCCATAGGCGATATAATGGAGGTGTGAGCCGCGCACCCCTATCTCCGGGACTCTCCGCACCCAACCTAAGGACCGCCGGAAAAATTCTGGCCGTCGACTACGGCCGTGCGCGCATCGGACTCGCCATCGCGGAATCCCGGCAGGGAATCGCGCAGCCGTTGGGGACACTTGCGCGCGTCAATCGCAATGAGGACATGCGGCGCCTGCGCGAACTGGTTCGCGATAACGCGGTGAAGTTGATTCTTGTTGGACTGCCGTTGCGGCTCGATAGTTCTCGCGGCGAAATGGCCGAAGAGACCGAACGATTCGCACAACGCATGCGCAAACAGATCGGTGTGGCAGTAGAAATGGCGGATGAACGTCTCACCAGCTGGGAGGCCGAGCGGCTGCTTGAGGAGGAATTCGGACGCAAATCGAAACAGATCGATAGCGCATCCAAGAAGAAGAAAGACGCTGGGAAGATTACGGTAGATTCCGTGGCCGCAACGATCATTCTTCGCGGGTATCTGGAACGCGTCAACAGCGTTTCAGAAGGAGGCCCGCTCTAGATGAAAATCCTGGCGAAGCTTCTGTTGCTCTTATTCCTGGTTGGCGGAGCAGTCGTCGGATGTCTGGTGTACTCGATCGAGAAGCCCTACGGCGCGTACGCTGGCGAAGGCATTTTCGTGGATGTGCCGCATGGCGCATCAAGGCGAGGAGTTGCGCGATTGCTCCAAAAAAACGGCGTGATTCGCAACGCCATCGCGTTCGAAGTGTACGCTAGGAGGCATCCGCGGCGCACTCTCCAAGCAGGCGAGTATCATTTCGACCACCCGGTGAGCAGCAAAGACGTTTTCTGGGCCCTCGCGAACGGTAATGTGTACGAACGGCCGTTCACTGTCCGGGAAGGCGAAACGATGTTCGACATCGCGCGGGAGCTGGAAAACGGAAAATTTCTGGCGGCGGATGAATTCCTGACTGCGGCAAAAAATCCGGAACTTATTCATGATCTGGCTCCGGCGGCCAAAACGCTCGAAGGGTTTCTCTTCCCCGCGACGTATCATCTGCCGCGGCATATCGCGGCGAACGAACTTGCCGCCCAAATGACACAAAAGTTTCGCGAGGAATGGTCCCAGATTACGCCGCCAGCCCCGGACAAAACGGGCCAGGCGCTTGGCCGGCCGTTGCTTTCCACCATCACCCTCGCTTCGCTCGTCGAACGCGAAACTCCGAAGCCCGACGAGCGGCCGCTTGTCGCGGGAGTCTTCGAAAACCGCCTGAGAAAGGGCATGCCCCTGCAATGCGACCCCACGGTGATCTACGCGCTCGAGCAACAGGGCCGATACGATGGCTCGCTGAGCCTCAACGATCTGCGCGAAGACTCGCCGTACAACACTTACCTACACGGAGGACTGCCTCCCGGACCGATCGGAAATCCCGGTGAGATCTCCCTCCGCGCTGCGCTCGCTCCTGCGGACACGCAGTTTCTCTACTTCGTCGCGAATACCCAGGGCGGCCATTTTTTCAGCGCCACGCTTGCACAGCATAACCAGAACGTGAATCGTTACCATCGGCTCTTGGCAGGTCAGCCGCCGGATCCTCCGCCAGCTCAAGCTGCACGCAACAAATCACAGGGAAAGAAGCGCAGAGGCTCAGGCAAATGACCGAAACGCTCGAAACAAAAAAGGCCATGATTCTGCGCGCCGCGGCAGCCATCGGCGCGGAAAAATGGACGCCCGCCGAAATTGATCAGCTTCGCAGAAAGCTCCTGGCAGACCACGGCGCGGAAGGCAAGACCGGTTCTGATTACATCGCCGACGTTCTGCAATCGGCGGGATGGAGGGTGGTCCTTACGCAGCAGGAAGAAGCCGAAGACCAGTTTGAAGAGGAATTTGAGGACTTGCTGCATTTCAAGACACTTAGCGACGCGGAAGTCAGCCTGATGCGCTTGGATGAATTGCTGCGGAGGTTCAAGGCGCATGGCGAAAAGGCGGCCGCGGAACGCGTGATGGAAGTTGGCCGTCTCGGAAAGCGCCGCGCGGAAATGATCGCCCGCAATCACAAAGTGGAAGCGCACAAACGCACGGAAAAAGAAGAGATCGCCAACTGGTTCCGCATCTGGCTCGAGAATCCGGACGCGTTCTTTGATTGGCTTGACGTGCGCAAGCAGTCGCCCGATTTTCGCGAGAAATTTCCCAAGATAGAAGAAGAGGAATGAGCGGTCTCGCAAACGGTTCAGCCGCAAAAGATGCCCTCGATCTTCCGGCGTTCTCGCTGGACGTGGAGGCGCTCGACCTCGGGGCGGACGTCAAGGCAGTAAGCATGGAAATCCTGGAAACCGAAAGCCGCGAACCGGTTCGCGGGAAGCAAGCCACGGACTTCTGGGCGGCGGTTTTTCCGCTGCTCGCGGGCGATGAGCCATTCGTACTTGATTTTTTCAGCCATCTCGATCGTGTACGCGACTTCTGCGCGGCAAAGCAAATCGGTTTTCGTCTGGCCGGGCCGCGCTCGATTGTGATTCCTCAACCGTCGCACGAACAGCTGAAACAAATCTTCGAGCGCTTCGAGGCCGAGACGTTTGCTTTTCGCTCCGGCGATCGAGTGAAAGAAGAAGACCTTTCTCTTACCGGCGAGCTTTCTCAGCGTGGCCTCGACGCATATCAGTCCGCCTACCAGCGCTATTCTTTCTGCGCGGTCTGCGAATTTGAGGACGGCTGGGTGACGCTGCTAAGCCAAACACTTTCTACCAGCGAGGTGATACGTCGCGTCCGGCCCGCGGCGCGGTCGTTTGATGTGTATATCGCGCGACCGCATTAGGGTCGCTGCGACATCTGGATTTTCTGCAGTTCAGACACTAGCGCATATCCGGCTGGCGCCCAATAGGGGGGCGGGTTTCGCTAGCCCCTCCGTACATTTTTGGGTCAGCCTACGATTTTGTTTGTTGACCCGCGCTGTGCTGC
>Ga0070698_100004928_pt1 | contig 14642 bp, 10 predicted proteins | sample KBSK1502metaG_FD_65477 | JGI IMG/M metagenome (GOLD analysis project Ga0070698, IMG submission 65477) | Corn, switchgrass and miscanthus rhizosphere microbial communities from Kellogg Biological Station, Michigan, USA - KBS K1-50-2 metaG | ecosystem: Host-associated > Plants > Roots >...
GTGAGCGCAGCGCCGATCAAGCCCTTCGCCAGAGGCGTGAGGCCGGGTTTCTTGGTGGTCGTGGTCATGTTGTCCTCCTCGCGATGAAGTCGCGCAGCGCGGCGAGGCGAGCTGCCTCGGCACGCGTGCGTTGTTCCAATGTCGTGAGCTGCTCGCGATCGCTCGCGTGCTGCGCGGCAACGCCTTCGGTAACGGCGGCGAGCTCTTTCTTGAGCGTCGCGATGCGGTCTTCCATCGTCTTGATGTCAGCGTTGACCTTCGCGGTCGCGGTGCTCAGCTGCTGTCCGCGCGTCGTCTTGCGGTCGGTGACGCGCTGCTGCTCGACGACGATCGACGCCTCGAGCGCAGCGAGCCGCTGGCCCAGGGTCGTCGCCACCGAGGACAGATCCGCGCCGATCGCCGATGCCGTCGCGAGCAGGGCAATCTGCACCTGCGCCGGCGGCAGTGCGGCGTGCATCGCCTCGAACGCGGCGAGCAGCTGATCTGCCTTCGGGTCGTTTGTCGTGACCGGCGGCGCTGCGGGCTTGGCCACCGGCGGCGGCGCCTGTGGTGCCCAAAACAGCGATTTGATCTTCGTTCCAACAGCCATGACCCATGCAGTCAGCAGCCGGTGTGCCTGCGTAGGCCCGCGAAACATGGACCTCGCGTTCCACGGATCTTCGTAATTGATTACGGATCGCGCAGAAGATTACGGATCGCGCGTCAGCTATGCTTTCTGGCGTGAAGCGTTGGCTGCTCCTCATCGCGCTCGTCGCGTGCAACGACACCTCGCCGCAGTCGGCGGAGCACACCGCGCTCGAAGCGAAGCAGAAGGCGGTCGACGAAGCGCGCAAGGCGGCCGATGAGGCGCAGCGCCAACTCGAGCAGGCGAAGCGTGAAGCGGCGGAAGCGTGGAAGGCGGCGGACCAAGCGCGCGCCGAAGAGGCAGCCGCAAACGCCGAGCACGAGGAGATGCAGAAGAAGCTCGAAGAGGTTCACGCCGAAGCGCAACAGACGCTGAAGGACACCGACAAGACGCTCGCCGATCTCGCCGTGCTGCGCGGAAAGCTGACGAAGAAACTCGACCAAGCCAAGCGCGACAAGGACACCGCGGGGATCGCGAAGTACACGAAGGAGCTCGACGACGTCGATGCCAGCGCCGCGCGGATCAAGAAGCTCAAGGCGGAGATCGAAAGCGCGCCGAAGTGATCACTCGATCGCGTGGATGAGCGTCAACGTGTTCGTGCCGCCGGTGCCGGTATCGCTCTGCACGGTGACCTCGACGGGTGCGAACGCGAGGCCGGCCTTCGTCGCCGTGATCGACACGCCACCGAGCGGCACGTTGAGCGCGAGTGCGTGAGCGAACGGCCCGATCGTGCCGGTCAGCGTCTGCGACGGCGTTCCATCGACGGCGGTGTATTCGAGTCTCTCGGGCGCAGGGATCACGTCGACCGCGACGCCCTCGATGATGTTATCGGCGCAGTCGCGAACGGCGATGTTGAGCGTGCCGAGTGACGGATCACGCGTGACGCCCGCCGCCGCGTAGACTGCATCCACCGCTGTGCCGTTCCACAGCGGCCCATCGCCGAGCGACCAGCGCGCTGCATTCGCCCCGAGCACGTCGCGATCGAGTGAAAGATCGGGATACAGCACGGTCGCGAAATAGCTCGCATTGGAATACGTGATCGCGACGCGCCTCGCGACGCCGTCGATCGGTACGTCGACGCGGTAATTGCCTGCCGCATCGCTCGTCGATGTTGCATCGACTCCGTCGCCGGAGATTCGCACCTGCGTCGCCGGAATGGTTGCCGTCATGTTGTCGAACGACGTGTAGCGAAACGTCCGGCCGCCAAACGAGATCGAGGCCGGAACTTGCTCCGCGCGACGACAGGCATCGGAGAGCGGATCAAACGCGATGCGGCCGCATCCGACGACGAGCAGCAGCCCCCAGCGCACCGACTGATAGTACTCAGCCTTGGCGCAGGATGATGGCGGTGTCGATGAACATCGACGCCTCGGCGGTCATGTGCATCTCGCGCGTGTCGACGCGAACCGTCGTGTCGTTATCGACGAACACCGGGACTCCGGTTGGATACGGAGCGGTGATCATGTCGCTCGCGGTTCGCCGGCGAAACCGACGAGCCCCCGAGGTATGCGCGCTGCGCAGTGGCACCGTGGGCTAAGTGGGGCGACTGGGGGTCGTGGTTGCAGAATTCGTCCAACCGCCTGAAATCAGCCGCGCTACTTCTCGATCGCGACCTTCACCGGCGCGACCCACGTCTTGTCTTCCGCCGTGTAGTAAAGGTACGCGCTCGTCGCCGGCGCTTCGTAGCTGCCCGGCGTCGTCGCGAGCAGGTCGAGGTCGACATCCTTCTTCGCCGACGGCGCGAGCGCACGCCAGTAGAGGATGACTTCGCGCGGCCGCGTCTCGTAGAAGTCGATCACGCCCTTCTCGCGGAGCTCTTTGAGCTGCCACGTCTGGAACGTGAGGCCACCCGGGATGCCGACGCGCGCGAGCGTCATCGGCAGACCATCCTTCGTCTTGTTCTCGATGCGCGCGCGGAGCTTGACGCCCTCGCCGAGCTTGATGTGGTCCTTCGCGAGCTGCGTCGACACGACGACCTTCGTCGCCGACGAGGACTGCGGCCGCGCCGAGCGGTAATCGACCGCGATCGAGTACGGCAGCTGCGCCTGACCGACGAGGCGAACCTCGATCGTGTTGTGGCCGGGCCGGAGCTTGCCGGCGAGGTCGTTCCACACGAGCGCGTCCTTGCGGCCCTTCTCGAATGCGATCGTGCCGGCCTCCTGGCCATTGACGATCAACGTGGCGGCGCCACTCGACGACATCTGCTTCGCGTACGTCGAGTACGCCGTCAGCGCCTTGAGACCGAGCACCGTCGCCTGCGTGTTGCTCCACTCGCCGTAGCCGCCGCGCTTCTTGTTCATCCAATCGACCGCCGCGCGGATCTGGCTCTCGTATTCGCTCTTCGGCGACGCCTTGATGAGCGCGAGCGTCGCGAGCGCGGTGGTCTCGATCGTCAGCGATTCGCCGCCCGACATCGTGATCGATTCCTTCGCGCCGGTGAACGAGCCATCTTTGGCCTGCAGCGCGACCAGCTTCTTCACGAAGCCACTCGCTTCGGGCATCTGCGCGAGGAGCGCGGTGTTCGTCGCGAGCGCGAGCAGGTACGGATCCTGCGTCGACGCCGCGAGCTTCTTTTGCGCCGCGAGCTCGGTATCCAGGCCCTTCGTGCGCTTCGCTTCGGCGAGCGCCCACATGATGTACGCGTTCGTCGTCGATTCGTTCGCGCGACCGAACGAATCGATCGCGGCGCTCGAGCGCAAGAAGCCGCCCTTGCCGTCGCGCCGGCTCATCAGCCAATCGGCGGTGCGCTCGACCATCGAGCGATCGACGTCGTAGACGTTCGCCATGTCGGCGAACTCCATGAGGCCGTACGCCGTCAGCGCTTCGTGACCCGGCGTTTGCCCGAACCACTCGAAGCCCTTTTGCTTCGTCTCGTACCCGGCGAGCAGCTTGTAACCGCGATCGAGCTTGTCCTGCGATTTCTGCACGAGCTTGGCATCGGCGCCATCGCTCGTCGCGAGGTAGCTGAGGATCATCACGTTCGGATAATTCGTCGCCGACGTCTGCTCGAAGCAGCCGCCGGGCTCGCGAATCATCGCTTCCATGCCTTGCGTCATCGACGCGACAGGCGACGGATACATCGTCACCGACGCGCTGATCGATCCGGGCAGCGCACCCGCGAGCTCGAAGTCATGCTTCGCGAGCTTGCCCTGCGCCGCGGTGCCGGATGCCGATTGCTCGAACGGAAAGCCAAGCGGCACGACGCGGATCTTCTTGTCGAGCTTATCCTCGAGACCGCGCGCCTTAACGGCGATCGAAACATCCGCCTCGCCCGCCGTCGCGATCACCTCGAGCGGGAAGAAGAAGCTCTTCTTCTCTCCCGCGCGCAGATGGATCTTGCCAGTCGGTTTGTCGCCGAGCTTGAACGCGTTGCCAAATTTCGCCGTCAGATCGGCATCGAGCTCGCCGTCGGTCTCGTTCGTGAGCGTGACGGGCAACTTGATAGAGTCACCGGAAGTGACTTCGACGGGCAACTTTGCATCGAGCGACAGCGGCAGCTTCGATTTGATCACGGCTTCGCCGACGCCGGGCAGCCCGCCCGCCGAGACACCTTCGGCGGTGGCGCGGAACGATGTCACCGCATCAGAAACCGGGAACGCGACGGTCGCGGTGCCATCGCGGCCTGTCGCGACGCTCGCGTTCCAATAGATCGTCTCGCGAAAGTCGGTGCGTGGCCCATCGTACGCCTTCGTGTATTGCGGCACCGGGAACACGCGCACCGGCGACCAACCCGCGACTTGCTTCGCGTCCTCGCCGTCCCAATCATCGGCACGAGCGACGGCGCCAGCACCGGCGCGCCGCTCGCGCGCGACGACGTTTTTCTCCTTCGCCATCGCGACGGGTTTCTCCTCGGCCTCTTGCTTGTCGACGGGCTTGGCTTCGTTGCGCGCCATTCCCTTCTTCGCATCGCGCTTCGGCTGCTGCGCGGGCTCTGGCATCGGCGGCGCGGCCGCTGCCGGCGGAGGCGGTGCGGCCGCCGAGCCAGCGGCGGCCTGGAGCTGCATCCGTCCTTCATTCATCATCGCCTCGGTCGTCGACACCGGCTGCGGTGGCGCGAACACGGGCTGCCACTCGAAGCGGCGATAGCCGCGCGTCGCGAGCAGCGCATCCATCGCCGCCGCGACCTCCGGCTTGCCACCGAAGTAGTAATTGGGCTCTTCGATCGGATCCTCGAGCGTCGCACCGAGCTCGGGCTCGAGATAGAGCTTGCTGAGGATCCGGCCGCTCTTGTCGTCGGCGTACGACAGCACGGTGTCGTCGACGACCGCAACGCCGACGTTCGCGGCAACCGGTTTACCGGCCGCGTCTGTCGTCTTGATGTGTAGCTTCACCGGATCGCGCGGCGTGTACTGCTTCTTATCGGCCGTGACCGCGATCTTCAGATCCTGTCCGCGGCCGTGATAGACGAGCCGTTCGGCGAGCGGTTCCTGCTTCGTCGAGAACAGCGTCACGCGCACGGCGCCTTGTGCTGCATCCGCGACCGGAAGCTCGATCACCGCGGGCTTGCCCGCCGCCACTTCCACCGCCGCATCGGCGATCCGCTTCTCGCGCAGCACGGCCTCGACGAGCACCGTGCGATCGCTCGAGCACAGCGCCGCGACGCGCAGCTTGCTGCGACCATCATCGACGCTGCGCACCACGCAGCCACCTGACTTCGCCGCCGGCAGCTCGAACTTCTGCGTGATGCCGACCGGCTTGGTGATCTCGACGTGGTACGTGCGGTCGGCGCCGGGCTGCACCTCGAACTTGCCGAGGCCATCGTGGATCGACGCAAACTTCGCGACGGTCTGCCCGCGATCATCGACGACGCGGCCTTCGATATCGGCCGGCTTGCCGAGCGTGTTCTTCGCCATGAAATACACGCGCCCGGGAACGCCTTCCACGAGATCGCCGCCTTCGGGGAACAGCGACAACTGCATCGTCTTCATCACGATCGGGATGCGCTTCTGCATCGACTCCATCGCGCCGCCGTCGTCCGCGAGCACCGTCAGCAGACCATCGCCGCGCGCGATCTTCGCCGGCAACTGAAACTTCGCGGTCACCGCGCCTTCCTTATCTGTCTTGAGCGGTAGTCGCGCGACCTCGACGTCGTCGATCGTGACGACACCCGTGACCTGCTTGTCGGCAAACGCCTCGCCCGTCGCGCGCTTGATCTCGATCGCGGCGCTCACCTGATCGCCTTCGCCGTACGCCTTGCGCACGAACTCGATGCTCTTCTTGAGCCGCGGCGCTTCGTACGTGTTGATGACGATCTTCTTCGTCTGCATCGTGCCGTCGTCGCCGACGAGCGCGATCGTGTACTCGCCGCCTTCGATATCCGGCGACAGCGCGAAGTCGTTCTGCGCGATGCCATCTTTCGCGAGCACGCGCTTCTGCGCGACGACCGCGCCGCGCGGCGACGTCAGCGTCGCGTTGATTCCGAGCTGGCTGCCCTTGAGCGTGCCGGTGTCGCGCAGATCGCCGCGAAACCAGATCGTCTCACCGGGCTGATACAGCGGCTTGTCTGTCATCACGTAGCCGCGCTTGCTCGGGGCGCGCTGGAAGTGCTCTTCGATCTGCGTCGACATCTTCGCGAGCTTGTCGTTCTTGACGAGCCGTGCCGCCGGCAGCCCCGCGATCTGCTTATCGAGCTCGCTCTGCAGCGGCGCCATCGCGCCGGGGTCTTTGGCTGGCTGTGAAGAGGACGCACACGAGGTCACGAGTGCGAGGACGAACGGGGTCGGATTTTTCATGGCCTCGGGTTGCAACGCCGCGGCCTGTAAAAGGATCTAGTCGCATCACGAGACACCGTGAACGTGCGGTCCTTGGGTCCGATCGTGTTACGGTGAAAGGATGAGCGCAGCTATCGCCGCGATGGGCGGGACGCTCGTCGTCGCGCTCGCGTGGCGCAATGCGTGGGCACCGGCCGCCGGCGCGTTGCTCGGCGTCATCATTGCATTCGCGGGCGGCGCAGCGGTGATCGGCGATGCCGAGCACGCGGCGCGCGAGCTGTGGCAGCCGATGCTCGTGATCATCAGCATCATGACGACGGCGACATGCGCCGGCGAGCTTGGCGTGTTCGCGCACTTCGCCGCGTGGATCGAGCCGCGAACGCGCGGCCCGGTGCGTCACGCGTTCCTCGCCGTGTTCGTGCTGTCGGCACTCTGCGCGGCGCTGCTCTCGAATGACGCCGCGATCCTGATGTTCACGCCCGTCGTGATCGAGCTCTTGCGGCAGGTCTATCCCAAGCGCTTCCCGACGTTCGCCGTGCCGTTCGCGTTCGCGGTGTTCGTGGCCGCGGGTGTCGCGCCGCTGCCGACGGGCAACCCGATGAACCTCGTCGTCGCGCATCGCGCCGGCATCGGGTTCAACGAATACGCGCTGCACATGATTCCCGTCGCGATCGTCGGCTGGGTCGTCTCCTACGTCATGCTCGTGCGCTGCTTCAAGAAGACGCTCGAGGATGAGAAGCCCGCGCCCGGCAAGTTTCGCAAGGTGCTGCCATCGGACTCATCCGCGGCGGTCGTGATGATCGTCGCCGGCGGCAGCATCGTCGCGTACCCAATTCTTGCTGCGCTCGGCCAACCACTCTGGATCGTCGCGGTGCCGACCGCGATCGCATGCGCGGCGATCGCGAATCGCAAGAACGTTCCGCTGCGCCGCATCCTCGGCGGCGTCAGCTGGGAGCTCTTGCCGTTCGTGTTCGGCGTGCTCATGCTCGCCACGGCGCTGTCGCGCGCCGGCGTCACGAACGCGCTGCACACGCTGTACAGCGAAACGCCGGTACCGATGTCGACCGTTGGCACGGTCGGCGCCTTCGGCTCCGCGTTGATCAACAACCACCCGATGGCGCTGCTGCACTCCGTCACGCTCGCCGACGCACCCGACGCCCTCGTCTACGCGGCACTTGTCGGCGGTGACCTCGGTCCGCGCCTATTGCCGATCGGCTCGCTCGCGGGCCTTTTGTGGATCCATCAGCTGCGCCGAGCCGGCGTGCACGTGCCGCTGTCGCTGTTCGTGAAAGTCGGTTTCGTCGTTACGATCCCGTCGCTCATCGTGTCGCTGGCGGTGTTGTGGCTCGTTACCTGAGGAATTCACCGTCGTTTACGTCGGAATACCGACGAGGACATAGCCGGTTGTGAGAGTTGCCTACATGGTTTGTGTGCTAAAAAACCAGCGGAACCTCTAGGGAGTCATCCCATGGCATTCGCAACGCAACATGCACGTCCGATCCCAGGCGCCGTCGCTACCGTCGGCGTTAGTGACCGCGTCAACTTCCTCCGCAAGACCTACGGCCTGCTCGGCATCTCGCTGATCGTATTCGCAGCGATCACCGCCGGCATGATGAGGTTCGCGACCAGCACCAGTTGGGGCTTCTCGAAGTGGGCATGGAGCGGGCCTTGGAACTGGATCCTGATCCTGGTTCTGTTCATGGCCGTCGGCTGGATCGCGCAGAAGCTCGCCTTCTCGCAGACATCACGCGGCCTACAGCTCACCGGCCTAGGCCTGTTCGTCACGGCAGAAGCGCTGCTCCTACAGCCGCTGCTCTGGTACGTCATCATTCGTTTCGGCAACCGCGCCGAGATTTTTCAGAACGGCGTGCTGCAGCCACACCTGAGCTCGACGGGCGCGTCGCTGATCCTCGAGGCCGCGTTGATCACGCTCGTGATCTTTATCGGCCTGACGGTCACGGTCTTCGTCACGAAGAAGGACTTCACGTTTCTGCGTGGCGCACTGATGATCGGCTCGTTCGCGATGCTCGGGATCATCCTGGCGTCGGCGATCTTCGGCTTTCACCTCGGTGCGCTGTTCCTCGGCTTCGGCATCATCGTGCTGTCGGGATACATCCTGTATCAGACGTCACTCGCGATGAGTTACTTCCCACCGACGGCATACGTCGCGGCGGCGCTGATGCTGTTCTCGACGGTGGCAACGCTGTTCTGGTACGTGCTCCAGCTATTGATGTCGCTGCGTAGCGATTAAATCCCAAACCATGTAAGGACGGGGATCCTTTGGGTCCCCGTCGTGCGTTTCGGGGCTATAATGGTGCGAATGCCTGCTGTGGTGGCGCCAGCCCCGCTTTCGTCTATCGACACTGTCCGGATCGGGGCCGTGAAGAAGCTCGAGGATGCGGTCGCGTCGGTGATTCGGGGAAAGCCCGAAGCGATCCGCGCGTCTATCATCGCGCTGCTCTCGCGCGGGCATCTCTTGATCGAAGACATTCCCGGCGTCGGCAAGACGACGCTCGCACGCACGCTCGCGGCGGCACTCGGCGGCACGTTTCGCCGCATCCAGTTCACGAGCGACCTTTTGCCCTCCGACATCGTCGGCGTCTCGGTCTACGACCAAAACGGCAAGGTGTTCGAGCTCAAGCGCGGACCGATCTTCGCGAACGTCGTGCTCGCCGACGAGATCAACCGCACGACACCGCGCACGCAATCGGCGCTACTCGAAGCGATGAGCGAAGGCCAGGTCTCGATCGACGACGCGACGCACGATCTGCCGCGGCCGTTCATGGTCATCGCGACGCAAAACCCGGCCGAGCATTACGGCACGTATCCGCTGCCCGAGTCGCAGATGGATCGGTTTCTGCTGCGCGTCTCGCTCGGCTATCCCGGCAAGCTCGTCGAGCGCGAGCTGCTCAAGAATCGTCACGGCGTCGATCCGGTCCACAGCGTGCAACCCGTGCTCGATCTATCAATCGTGACGACGCTGCAGGATGGCGTCGAGACGATCCGCATGGACGATGCGCTCCTCGATTACGCGATGCAGATCGTCGAAGAGACGCGCCGCCATCCGTCGATCGCGGTCGGCATCTCGACGCGCGGCGCCCTCGCCTGGTATCGCGCGGCGCAGGCTGCTGCACTTGCCGCGGGCCGCGAATTCGTGATCCCCGATGACATCAAGGCGCTCGCGATCCCGTGCCTCGCGCACCGGCTCGTGCTCGCACAAGCGCACGACTCGCTCGGCCGCCAGCGCGCAGATAGCGAGCGCGTGATCGCCGAGATCGTCGGTCGCGTAGCGGTCCCGACGTGACATGTGGGCGCGTCTTCGTCGCTGGTTTCGGCCGCCGCGCCGGCTGAGCTTCACGCGCGAAGGCAAGATCATCGTGATCCTGTCGATCGCGGTCGGCTTTGCCGCGATCAATACCGGCAACAACCTGCTCTACCTGCTGCTCGCGTGGCTGCTCTCATTCATCATCGCGTCGGGCGTGCTGTCGGAGATGACGCTGCGCCGGCTCACCGTCGAGCGCAGGCCGCCGCCGCGCATTTATGCCAGCGAGCCGTTCTTGATGGAGGTCGTGATCAAGAACAGCAAGCAAAAGCGCGCGAGCTATTCGATCGAGGTCGAGGACCTGCAAGGCCGAACGCCGATCGACAAGCGTTGCTACTTTTTGAAAATCCCCGAGGCGAAATCGCAGCGCACGTCATATCGCCACACGTTCGTCAAACGCGGCCTCTACACACTCACCGGCTATCGCATCGCGACGAAGTTTCCGTTCGCGCTGTTTCGCAAGTCGCGCGATGTCGATGCACCGCTCGAAGTGCTCGTCTATCCCGCGCGCGTGAGCGTGCCGCGGCCGCCGCCGCGCACCGCGACGCGCGGTGACGCGATCGCCGATCGGCTCGGCAGGCGCGGCGAGTTCTTCGGCCTGCGCGAACGTCGCGTCGGCGATGATCGCCGTGACGTGCACTGGAAATCGTCGGCGCGCACCGGTCGCTTGCTCGTGCGCGAATATGAAGACGAGCTCGCGCGGCGAGTCGCGATCGCGGTCGACAACGCGCTCCCCGACGACGTGCGGCACGCGATCGAAGACGGCGCGGTGACGCCTGCGTTCGAGGCGCAAATCTCGGCAGTCGAGCGCGCGATCAGCATCGCCGCGAGTCTCGCGAACGCGTACCTCGAGGCCGGCTGGACGGTCGAGGTCGCCGCGCGCGGCACGCACGTCGCCGCGGGCACCGGCCGCATGCACGAGGCACGCATCGCGCGCGCGCTCGCGCTGCTTCCGTACGTCTCCGAAGACATCGCGTTCGCGCCGCTGCCCAAACGCATCGAGAGCGTGCTCGTGATGCCGAAAAATGTCGCCGCGACCGGTCGGCCGACGACGCAAATGGTGATGGAGGCCTAGTGCGTTTCGCGGTCGCCCATAAAGCCGCCACGTACTTGATGGTCGGGTTCGCGTACCTCGGCATGATCGCGGGCGGTGGTGTGTCGCCGCTGATCGCGCTCGCCGGGCTCGTCGGGCTCATCGGCTCGTGGTGGTGGGAGCCGCCGACGATTCGCTTCGAGAAGTGGAGCTGGCTGTGGGCGACGGTCTCGGTGTTCGCGCTCGTGTACAGCGTGCTGACATCGGTCGTCACCGGCGATTTTCTCGGCGTCGGCGCGCAGTTTCTGATCTGGCTCGTCGTCGCGAAGGCGTACAACCGCCGCGCCGCGCGCGACTGGCAGCAGATGTACCTGCTCGCGTTTTTGATGCTCGTCGCGGGCTCGGTGCTCAACGCCGACCTCACGTACGGCCTGTGCTTTCTCGGCTTCGTGATCTCATCGACGTGGGCGCTCACGCTCTTTCATCTGCGCCGCGAGATGGAAGACAACTTGCTCGTCAAGCACGCGGCGGATCGCGCGAGCGAGCGCGTTGAGGTGCGCCGCATCCTCGACAGCAAGCGCATCGTCGGCGGTCGCTTCTTCGTCGGCACCGGCGTGCTCTCGTTCGGCGTCTTTCTCATCGCCGCCGTCGTGTTCCTCGCGATCCCACGCGTCGGCCTCGGCTTCTTCCTCAAGAACCGCGGTGGCCTCACGCTCAGCGGTTTCTCCGATGGCGTCAAGCTCGGCGGCCACGGCGTGATCAAGAACGACGACACGATCGTGATGCGCGTCGAGGTCAGCTCGCAATACGGCGGTCGCGACAAGGCGGAGATTCACTGGCGCGGCGTCGCGTTCGATCACTACGAGAAGGGCCGCTGGCGACGAACGAGCTACGCGCCGCAAACGCTCGACGAAGTGACGGTGCCGCGCCCCGGCGTCGAGCGACACAAGCTCAAGTGGCTCGGCTCCGGCCCGGCATCCGCCGCGATGGATAACGGCGTCAGGCAGGAGATCTGGCTCGAGCCGCTCGATGCCGACGTGCTGTTCGGCGCGAGCAATCCACGCGTCTTCGAGACCTCGCAGATCGCGCGCAAGCGTCGCCCGACGCCAATGCGCAACGATGAGATGCGCCTCGAGCACGGCAGCACGCTGCACTACACGGTGTGGTCCGAGCTCGCGCCGCCGACACCCGCCGAGCTGCGTGCCGCGGATGGTCCGCTGCCGTGGGGCTTTGGCGTGTACCTCGCGCTGCCCGGAGAAATCACGCCGGAGACGCGAGCGCTCGCAAAGCGGATCACCGCCGGGCTGCCGACGAACTACGACAAGGCGATCGCGATCGAGCGCTGGCTCGAAACGAACCTGTCGTACACGCTCGAGCTCAAAGATCCGGGCACCACGGAGCCCGTGCACTTCTTCTTGTTCGAGCGCAAGAAGGGTCACTGCGAGTACTTCGCGTCGGCGTTCGCGGTGCTCGCGCGCGCCGCCGGCGTCCCGACGCGGCAGGTTAACGGCTTTCTCGGCGGCGAATGGAACGAGTATCAGGGTTACGTCGCGGTCCGCGCCGGCGATGCGCACTCGTGGGACGAGGTCTACTTTCCGGGCAAAGGTTGGGTCACGTTCGATCCGACGCCGGCGAGCGATCAGCTCGGCCGCGGCGGAACCGGCTGGCGCGCGAAGCTCGGCCGCTTCGTCGACACGCTGCGCTTTCAGTGGACGAAGTGGGTGATCGAATACGACCTCGTCGCGCAGATCGGCCTGTTCAAGGATGTCGGCCATGCGTTCAAGTCGGCCGCCGTCGCCGTTCGCGATGTGCTCGCGGTCGCTGTGCGGTTCTGGTGGATCGCCGCGCTCGCGATCGGCATCGTCGTCGTGGTGCGCATTCGGCGCCGACGCGGACCGATGCTCGACCCCGGCGCGCGCGTGCACAAGCCGCGAAGCCGCTCGCCGATCGCCGCGATCTACGATCAGGTCGCAAAGCAGCTCGCAAAGGCCGGCACGCCGCGCGAAGCGGCGACGACGCCGCGGGAGCTTGCCGAGCGCCTGACCTCCCGCGGCGCACCCGCCGCCGACGAGGTCCGCGAGCTCACGGACCTCTATTACGCCGCCGAGTGGGGTGGTCGTCGCGACCCCGCCGCCGAGCAGCGCGCCGCAAGCCTCGCGAGCGCGATCAAAGCCACATTAAAGTCGATGCCCCGGTGACGTCGGGCACAGCCAACGGCGTGCCAGATTGGCATTGTTGAAGCGCTGATCTGCTCGTGATATCGACGATTGTCGTCGATCGACTGGTTTGCCGATCGGCGGCTTCACCCTTGCAAAGAGCAGCGCCGATGACGCGTTTCGTATTGCTGGCCTTCCTGTGCCTGGGGGCGAGCATCTCGCGCGCGGACAGCATGCTGCCCGGCGGGGCGACGCTCGACTTCAACAAGGTCCTGATCCACGAGAACAACAGCATGGAGCTCGCGGAGCCGGCCGTCGATCCGGACTCGCTGCAGCATTATTTGAACCAAGCGCACTGTGAGTGCAGCCTGGCCGCGTACAACGAGCCGCTCGCGGGCTTCTACGAAGACAAGATCGGGTTCGAGGTCATCGTCAGCAACTACGACCCGGCAATGCCGATCGATCACCCGGTTGAGGTGTGGACGGGCGCCGGCTGCGACACCACCGATACAACGCAGCTCAATGCCGCGTGTCACAAGGTGACCGACCTACCGAACGTTTCGACGATTTCGGCGAGCAATGGCACGCGCTTCGAGGTGCCGCTCTACGACCTGATGGTGCCGATGACAGCGTCACGCCCGGGCTGCGGCGAGGGCGAAGACGAGCACGCGGCTACGACATGGCTGGTCGTCGATGCCGACGCCAACGGCATGACGGATTACGCGAATTCCAAACCGCTCAACGCCGACACGAAGCCGCCGCCACTGCCCGATAACTTCCGCGCGGTAGGTGCGGAGAATGCGATCGAGATCTCGTGGGATCCGCCGGCGACGATCACGGACATCGCGTACTACCAGGCACTCTGCGAGTACTCGATCACCGAGTCCGGCCCCGGCACGCCCGGCACGAGCGCTCCCAAACCGCAGCGATACCAGACCGCGAACCAGCTTTGTGGTGGCTCGAATATCACGCTGCTCGCGAAGGAGATTTCCTCCAACACGCCCTCCGACGGTGGCATCGGATCGATCGTCATGTCCGCGGACATCGCGGCCCTCGATCCGCGCTTCATCTGCGGCGAGACGATGAGCAACACCGCGACGACCCTCCGTATCGAGGGGCTGAAGAACTACCAGAACTATACGGTCGTGTTGCTCGCGATCGACAAGTACGGCAACCCCGCCGGCGTCTACTTCACGTCGTCGCTCCAGCCGACGCCGGCGACCGACTTCTGGGAGGATCTGCAGGATCAGGGCAGCGGCGCCGAAGGCGGCCTCTGCCTCATCTCGCAAACGTTTGGCGACGACAATCCGCTCACCGATGCGATGCGCGCGTTCCGCGACGACACGCTCGCCGGCACCGCGTACGGCCGCTGGCTCATCGATGTCTATTACGGCACGATCGGCGCGCTCGACCTCCATGACAGCTTTGCGCTGCGCGTCGTCGCCGCGGCGCTGCTGTGGCCGCTCATCGTGATCGCGCTGCTCTGGCACCTGCTCACGCTGCCCGGGCTCTGCGCGCTGATCGCGTTTGCGATCTTCGCGCGCAAGCGCCGCATCTTCGTCCCGCGCTACGCCGTCGGAGCAGCGCTCATGCTCGCGCCGCAGCTCGCGCGCGCGCAGATTCCGTATTGGGAAGAGCCGATCACGACGACCGATCAGGAGCGCGATCTTCCGATCGGCGATCCAGAGCGCGTGCGCTGGCACGCCGGCGTTCGCCTCGGCCCGTACGTCCCCGAGATCGACGAGCAGCTCAACATGCCGAAGGGCGGCTTCGCCGGCCCATACGAACAGATGTT
>Ga0070698_100004929_pt1 | contig 14641 bp, 12 predicted proteins | sample KBSK1502metaG_FD_65477 | JGI IMG/M metagenome (GOLD analysis project Ga0070698, IMG submission 65477) | Corn, switchgrass and miscanthus rhizosphere microbial communities from Kellogg Biological Station, Michigan, USA - KBS K1-50-2 metaG | ecosystem: Host-associated > Plants > Roots >...
GCGAGGAGGTTCAGGACCAGGGCCGCGGGAGCAAGGCGATGGAAATGGCGGGCCAGGAGAGGCATCAGCGCGGCCTGGGCCGCGAGCGACGAGGCCAGGGCCAGCTCCGCGCGCAGCGGCATCTTCGGCATCATCACGACCATCGAAGGCGTCAGCAGGACCAGGCCGAAGGTGGCCGCGAACGAGAGCTGGAAGCCGATGTCGCCGATGGACGACGGCCGGTGCGCGAGCAGGAGGAGCGCGGCCAGGCCGAGCAGGTTCGCCGCGTCGCCGTCGAGGTCGAGGGCGCGGCCCAGGACCACCACGACGGCCATCACAGTGGCGCGCAGCACGGGCACGTCGCCGCCCACGAACGCGCAGTAGAAGGCGAGCGCGGCGCACACCGCCAGCGCGCTCGTCACCGGCGAGGCCCGCAGGCGGCGCAGCGCCACGTTGAGCAGCGCCGCCACCAGCGCCACCTGCGCGCCGGAGAGGGCGAGCACGTGGTAGGTGCCGGCCATGCGGAAGGTCTCGGAGGTCTCGCGATCGAGCGCGGTGCGCTCGCCGAGCACCATCGCGCGCACCACCGCCTGCTCGCGGCCCGGTTCGATGGCCGTGACCAGCCGCTCCCGCGCCCAGCGGCGGGCGCGCGCGGCCGCGTCCCGCAGCAGGCCGATGTCGCCGCGTCCGGTCCTCACCACGAGCCGCGGGCTCTTCGACCAGCCGGCGGCGTGCACGCCGTCGCGGCGCGCCTGCCCGGCGGCGTCGAACGCGTCCGGGTCGCTCAGTCCGCGCGGCAACCGCAGCTCTGCCCAGAGGGCGACGGCGTCGCCGTCGATGAGCGGCGGACGCGGCGCGCCGCCCCTCACGTCGATGCGCGCGGTGCCCGCGGCCGGCTTCCCCGCGACCTCGTCCACGTCCACGAGCAGGATCCACCGGTCGCCCAGATCGCGTGGGTCGGCGCGGCAGACACCGCGCACGAGGACGGGTCCGCGCTCGGCCTGGTCGGCCGCCTCCACCCAGCGCCGCAGGGGAGCCGCGTCGTACGCGCGCCCTTCCATGCCCGCGTCGGCGGCGCCGAGGGCGAGGGTCGCGCCGAGCAGGGCGACGGCGGCGGCGCGCGTGCGCTGGGTGAAGGCCACGGCGATGCCGGCCGCGACGAGCAGGGCCGCGCACTGCGCCAGGAGAAGCACGAGCGCCCCGCGCGGCAGGCCACCGCCCACCGCGGACCCGGCCGCAAACGCGCAGGCCACCAGCACCAGGGGGCGCGACATCCGCCGCGGAGCGGGGACGAGGGAGCGAGGCCGGCGAGGAGTCTAGACGCGCGCCCGGCCGCCGGCGGTCCGCGACGGGACGGCTCGCGAAACTGTCACAAACGGGCGCGCCGCGCGCGTCAGGCGCGAACGAGATGCACGACCGTCTCGAGATGGAACGTATCGGGGAACAGGTCGAAGGCCGCCATCTCGGCCGGCCGATAGCCCGCGGCCGCGAAAGCCCTCAGGTCGCGGCCGAGCGTGGGTGGGTCGCATGACACGTACACGACAGACATCGGCCGGCGCGCCGCGATCAGGCCCACGACCTCCGGACCCGCCCCGCTGCGCGGCGGGTCCAGCACCACGCGCTCGTCCGTCCGCGCGGGCCAGGCCGCCATCTCGCGCACGTCGCCCTGGTGGATGCGCACGTGCGTCAGGCCCGCCGCCTCCGCGTTCGCCCGCGCGTCCTCGACCGCGGTGGGATTGCCCTCCAGCCCGCGCACCTCCTCCGCGCGCCGGCCCAGCGGGAGCGCGAACAGGCCCACGCCCGCGTACAGGTCGAGCACGCTGCCGCCCGGCGGCGTGCGGTCGAGGACTTCCTGGACCAGCGCATCGACCAGGAACCGGTTGGCCTGGAAGAACGACTGCACGTGGGAGCGCAGCCGGAGGCCGTGCACGGTGGCCTCGACGTGCGCGTCGCCCTTCAAGAGGAGGAAGCGCTGCCGCCGTCCCTCGCCGGCCAGGACGCCGAGGCCGGTGAGCGCGGGCACGGCGCCGGCCAGCGCGGAGGCGCTCGCGGCCTGGCGCGGGTCGAGGTCCGTCTCCAGCGCGGCCACCAGCCGGCCGCCGTCGAACGACTCCGCCAGCTCGACGTCGCGCACGTGGCGGGCCAGGGCGGGACGCGCGTCGAGGGCCGCGCGCAGCCCGCGCACCGCGGCCATCATGGCCTCCGAGAGCTGGAGGCAGCGCTCGATGTCGACCACGCGGTGGCTGCCCTCCTGGTGGAAGCCCAGCCTCAGCCCATCGGCGCGTTGGGGGCCGCCGTGCCGGCCGGTCGGCGCGCGCTCCAGGTGGAGCGTGGCCCGCGTGCGCCATCCCGCGGCCGGGGACGGCCGCACGGGGATGGGGCCCTCCCACGGCGCGCCCGCGCGCCGCAGCGCGTCCCGCAGCACGGACTCCTTGAGCGCCGCCTGCGCGGCCGGATCGAGGTGCTGGTACGCGCACCCGCCGCACTGCGCGAAGTGCGGACAGCGCGACTCCACGCGTCCCGGGCCCGCGGAGAGCACCTCCTCCATCTCCGCCTTGACGTATCCGGGCGTGACGGAGACCACGCGCGCGCGCAGGCGGTCGCCGGGCAGGCCGCGCGGCACGAAGACGACCTGGCCCTGATGGCGCGCCAGCCCCTGCCCGCGGTAGACCGCGCGCTCCACCGTGACCTCCAGGGTCTGGCCCGCACGCAGGCGCTCGGCGGCCTCCGGGGTCGCCTTCATATAGACACTCTATAGGTGGAACAGGCTCAGGCGCGGGAGGCCGTGGCGGGCCAGCAGGCCCCGCGCCCGGGCCTCTTGGCGGATCTGGTCCAGCACGCGGGCGGGCATGCGCGCGCGGTAGGGCTCCAGGTCATGGTTGATGCGGCCCTCGATGGCGGCGAGGGACGCCGGATCTGCCTCGCCGCGCAGCACCTCCACCAGCGCCTTCTCCGCTTTCACCAGACGCGCCGTCATCTCGCGCAGTGTCGGTGGCGCGACGGTGGCCTCATGCATCCACTTCCGAAGGCTCATCGCGGTGTCTCTTGCCACCTGCGTACCGTTCGCGCCCAGTTCCGTCGCGTGATCCAGCGCGTCCGCGAATGCTTCGAGGGCCGAGGCCACGCTCGACTGGGCCTCGCCCTCGAAGGACAACGCGCGCTGCCAGCGGTCGCGCGCCGCCTCCACCTCCGCCGCGCAATAGGCGAGGCTGCCCACCTTGCGCTTGCGGCTCCACGAGTGCCCGTGCGAATCCAGCGCGTCCGCGATCCCGCGCAGCGCCACGCGCAGGGGGACGCCCGCCTTCCGCCACTTGCGGATGAGCAGCCAGTCGGCGTTGGACAGCATGAGCGGGTCGCCGCGCCGCGAGACGAAGAACTCCTCGATCGTCTGGTAGTACGCGGCCTCCTCGCGGGCGGCGGGAGAGGCGGTGTCGGCCGCAGCGGCGTCGGCCGGCGCGCGCGCGGTGTCCACGGGGGCCGCCCTGCTCAGCGCGCGGACGCGCGGTTGCGCGCCCAGATGAGGCGGAGGCCGGTGAGGGTGAGCACGGGGTCCACGGCCTCGATGGAAGGGATGTCGCCGGCCAGGCTCTCGGCCAGGCCGCCGGTGGCGACCGCGCGTGCGGGCTCGCCCAGCTCGGCCCGGATGCGCGCGATGATGCCGTCGCACATCGAGGCGTACCCGAAGTACAGGCCGGACTGGATGGAGCCCACGGTCGAGCGGCCGATGACCTTGCCCGGGTTGCGGATGTCCACCCGCGGCAGGCGCGCCGCGCGCTGGAACAGCGCGTCCGCGCTGATGCCGATGCCGGGACAGATCACGCCGCCCACGTACTCGCCCTTGCGGGTCACGACGTCGAAGGTGGTGGCGGTGCCGAAGTCCACCACGATCACGGGGCCGCCGAAGGCGGCGAAGGCGGCCACGCCGTTGACGATGCGGTCCGCACCCACGTCGCTGGGCGGCTCGTACAGGATGGGCATGCCCGTCTTGACCCCGGGCTCCACCACCAGCGGCTCCTGGCCGAGGTAGCTCCGGCACAGCGTGACCACGACCGAGGTCAGCGGCGGCACCACGCTGGCCAGCGCGATGCCGACGATCTGTCCGACGTCCACGCCGGCGGCCGCGAACAGGCTGCGCACCAGGATCCCGTACTCGTCGGCGGTCTGCTCGCGGCGCGTGGTCAGGCGCCAGTGCGCCTTGAGCTCCTCGCCGTCGTGCACGCCCAGCACGGTGTTGGTGTTGCCGACGTCGATGGTGAGGAGCAGCGGCATGTTCGATTCACTCGCCGACGGGGCGCACCTCGCGGACCTCGCCGGAATGCAGGACGGCCCGCGTGCCGTCTTCCAGCTCCAGGATGAGCGCGCCGCCCTCGTCGAGGTCGCGGGCGATGCCGCGCAGGTGGCGCTCGCCGGACCGCGCTTCGACCGCCCGGCCCCACCACGGCAGCGCGCGCGCGCGCCATGCGGCCTGCACCACGCGAGGACCGTCGCGCGCCAGGGCATGATACCAGACGCGCAGTCGGGCCAGGACCGCGGCCGCCACCACGAGACGGTCGATGCCGTGGCCCAGCTCGTCCGCGATCGAAGTGACCGACGAGGCCACGTCCGGCGGGAGGTCGGCCGGGCGCACGGCCACGTTCACGCCGACGCCGATCACGACGGATTCGAGGCCTTCCGCGCTGGAGGCGGCCTCGGCCAGGATCCCGCCCAGCTTGCGGCCGCCGCCAATCAGCCCGCTGGTGGCCGCAGTGCAGCCAATCAGCCCGCTGGTGGCCGCAGCGCCGGCCACGATGTCGTTGGGCCACTTCAGCCGGACCTCGAGCCCTTCCTCGGCCAGCGCCTCCGCCACGGCCACACCCGCCAAAAGCGGCAGCACGCTCCAGCGCGCGGCGGGCGGGTCCGGGCGGAGCAGCACGGAGAGATGGAGGTTCCCCGCCGGCGACGACCACCGGCGGCCCTGGCGCCCCCTTCCCGCCGTCTGCCTGTCCGCGACCACGACCGTCCAGGCGGGCGCGCCCGCGCGCGCGCGCTGCTTGAGGCGGTCGTTGGTGGAGCCGACGGAGGGCAGGTGCTCGATCTCCGCCGACCACGAAAGCCCGCGCGCCTTGAGCAGCCCGCGCAGCGCGTCCTTCATTCCGCAGGCTCGACGTCCAGCGAGATGTCCACCGCGGGCGCGGAATGCGTCAGGGCCCCCACGGCGATGAAGTCCGGCCCCGCCTCCGCGTACGCGCGTACGTTCTCGACGCGCACGCCGCCCGAGACCTCCACGGGCACGCGCCCGGCGATGCGCGCCACCGCCTTGGCGACGTCCTCGGGCGCGAAGTTGTCGAGCAGGATCATCTGCGCGCCTTCCTCCAGCGCCTCGTCGATCTGGTCGAGCGCGTCCACCTCGATCTCGACGTCGAGGCCGGCCGCGGCCGCCACCGCCCGCCGCGTGGCCTCGCGCACGGAGCCCGCCAGCAGCGCGTGGTTGTCCTTGACCAGGATCGCGCTGTCGAGGCCGGAGCGATGCGGCACGCCGCCGCCGACCTGCACCGCGCGTTTCTCCAGGAGGCGCAGCAGCGGTGTCGTCTTGCGCGTGTCGCGGATCTTCGCCTTCGTGCCCGACACTGCGTCCACGAACCGCCGCGTGAGGGTGGCGATGCCGGACATGCGCTGGAGGAAGTTCAGCGCCACGCGCTCGCCGGTGAGGATGCCGCGCGCGGGCCCGGTGATGGACGCGATGAGGTTGCCTTTCTCGAAGCGGTCCCCCTCTCGCGCGCGCGTCTCCCAGCCGATGCCGGGGTCCACGGCGTGGAACACCTCCAGCGCGACGTCGAGGCCCGCGACGAGCAGCGACTCCTTGGCCACGAACACGCCGGTCGCGCGCGCCTCGGCCTCGACCGTGGCCTCGGTGGTGGCGTCGCGCTCGCCCACGTCCTCCTCCAGCGCGGCGCGCACGATCTTCTGGATGCGCGCGGGGTCGATGTCGAGGATGGCCCAGGGCTCGACGCGGCTCACGAGGCCCGGTCCAGCTCGCGCAGCGTGGCCGCGACCTTTGCCTTTTTTTCCGTTAGTTCCTCGACCCGGTGGCGTGCCTGCGACACGACCTCGGGCTTGGCCCGCTCCACGAACTGCGGGTTGTCGAGCTTGCCCTTGAGCGAGGCCATCTCGCCGTCGATCTTGCCCAGCTCCTTGGTGAGGCGCGCCTTCTCCGCGGCCACGTCGAACAGGCCGGCCATGGCCACGCGCAGCTCCACGCCGTCCACGGCCTCGCGCAGCACGCCGGGCGCGTCGGGCGCGGAGGGCACCACCAGGAACTCGCCCAGGCCGGCCAGATGGCGCACGAGCGCGCCGTGCGCGGCGATGAACGTGGAGTCCTTCTCCTGCGGCGCCACCACCGTCACGTCGATCCGGCGCTTGCGGTCCACCTCGTAGGTGGCGCGCAGCGTGCGGATGGCCGTGACCAGCCGCATCACGCGGCCCATGGCCGCCTCGTCCTCCACGTCGTACTTGTCGGCCTCCGGCTGCGGGTACGGCGCGACCATGATCGACGCCCCTTCGTGGGGGAGGCGCTGCCAGATCTCCTCCGTCACGTACGGGATGACGGGGTGCAGCATGCGCAGCGTCTTCTCCAGCACCTCCACAAGCACCGCGCGCGTGCGCGGGCCCTCCACGGGGTCCGGGAAGTACGACTTGGCGATCTCGATGTACCAGTCGCAGAACTCGTCCCACACGAAGTGGTACAGCTCGCTCGCGGCCTGGTCGAAGCGGAACTCGGCGAGCGCCTCCCCCACCTTGCGCGCGAGGTCCTGCTGGCGGCTCAGGATCCAGCGGCTGGGCAGCGGGAGGTCGCGAAAGACGTAGGACGGCGCGCGCTCGCCCTCCAGGTTCATGAGCAGGAAGCGCGAGGCGTTCCAGAGCTTGTTGACGAACGCGCGGTAGCCGGCCAGGCGCTGCTCGCTCAGCGCGGGGTTGGTGCCCGGCGCGCCCAGCGCGGTCATGGTGAAGCGCACGGCGTCGGTGCCGTGGCGCTCGACGAGCTGGAGCGGGTCCACGTCGTTGCCCTTGGTCTTGGACATCTTGTCGCCGTGCTCGTCGCGCACGAGCCCGTTGAGGAACACGACCGGGAAGGGCGCGTCCCCCGCGAAGCGCATCCCGAGCACGATCATGCGCGCCACCCAGAAGAACAGGATGTCGTAGCCCGTCATCATCACGTCGTTGGGGTAGTAGCGCGCGAGGTCCACCGTCTTGTCCGGCCAACCGAGCGTCGAGAACGGGAACAGGCCCGACGAGAACCAGGTGTCCAGCACGTCCGTCTCCTGCACCAGCTCGCCGCCGCCGCACTTGGGGCAGGCCGTGGGCGCCTCGCGCGCCACCACCAGCTCGTCGCACTTCGCGCAGGTCCAGGCCGGGATCCGGTGGCCCCACCAGAGCTGGCGCGAGATGCACCAGTCGCGGATGTTGCGCATCCACTCGAAGTAGGTCTTGGTCCAGCTCTCGGGCACGAAACGGATCCGGCCGTCCTCGACGGCGGCGATGGCGGGCTCGGCGAGGGGCTGCATCTTCACGAACCACTGCCGCGACAGGCGCGGCTCCACGATGGTCCCGCAGCGCTGGCAGTGTCCGAGCGGCACCTGGTAGGGCTCGGTCTTGACCAGCAGGCCCTCGCGCTCGAGCTGGGCCACGATGCCCTTGCGCGCCTCGAAGCGGTCCTGCCCCGCGTAGGGTCCCGCGTTGTCGTTGAGCACCGCGCGCTCGTCCATGATGTTGATGGAGGGCAGGCCCAGGCGCTGCGCGGCCAGGAAGTCGTTGGGGTCGTGCGCGGGCGTGATCTTCACCGCGCCCGTGCCGAACTCGCGGTCCACGAAGCGGTCCGCCACCACCGGGATCTCGCGGCCCAGCACGGGCAGCAGCACCGGCCGGCCGATCAGCCGCTTGTGCCGCTCGTCGTCGGGATGCACGGCCACCGCCGTGTCGCCCAGCAGCGTCTCCGGCCGCGTGGTGGCCACCACGATGCCGGGGCCGCCGTCCTTCTCCGGGTAGCGGATGTGCCAGAGGTGGCCGGGCTCGGTCTCCGTCTCCACCTCGAGGTCGCTCAGCGCCGTCTGGCAGCGCGGGCACCAGTTGACGATGTAGAAGCCGCGATAGATGAGCCCCTGCTCCCAGAGCTGGACGAACACCTCGCGCACGGCGCGGCTCATCCCCGGGTCCATGGTGAAGCGCTCGCGCGTCCAGTCGAGCGAATAGCCCATGGTCCGGAGCTGGTTGAGGATCCTGCCCCCGCTCTCCTCCTTCCACTTCCAGACGAGCGCTTCGAAGGCCTCCCGGCCGAGGTCCTCCTTCTGCTTGCCTTCCTTGGCGAGCTGGCGCTCCACCACCATCTGCGTGGCGATGCCGGCGTGGTCCAGCCCAGGCAACCAGAGCGTGTCGAAGCCGCTCATGCGCTTCCAGCGCACGATCACGTCCTGCAGCGTGAGCGTGAAGGCGTGGCCGATGTGCAGCGAGCCGGTGACGTTGGGCGGCGGGATCACGATCGAGAACCGCGGCTTCCCCGACGCGGGATCCGCGATGAAGTAGCCGGCCTTCTCCCACACCGGGTACCAGCGGGATTCGACGTCCCGCGGCTCGTACGCCTTCGCCAGTTCGGTTGTCGCCATCTCTTTAGTTTTATCTCAGGGGCGGCAGAAGTATTGAGTCAGGGGGGCAGCGTATTAAGTCAGAGGGGGCACTCACGCATTATCCCGATGGGCGTTCGCGGCCCCCCCTGAAACCCCCCTCGCACGTCGCCGCCGCTGTGCGGCGCCGCCGTGCTCTGCGGTCGGCTTGCCCAGATGCGGTCGGCTCGCCCAGCTGTCTGCGGTCGGTTGCCCTCGCCCTCGAGAGTGGTGGCGCCGTGCCCTGCGCTCGCTACGTCCGCTGCAGCTCCGCCTTGAGGCGGTCGATCTCCTTCTTGATCAGGCTCTCCGCGAGGTCGGGGATGACTTCCCACGCGATCTCGCGGATCACCTTCTCCGAGATCTGGGCGACGACGCGCTGGGCGATCTTCTCGACCATGTCCATGGGGACTCCCACCTCGGCGGCCTCCGACCGCGGGGCCGACGGCTCCGAGGCGCCCTCGGCCATGGTGCCGAACGAGGACTCGGGGGAAGCGGGCTCCTCCTCGAACGGCCCGGGGGCGCGCTTCTCGGGCTCCGGCGCGGACATGCCGCCGGATGCGAAGCCGTGGGTGCTCGGCGGCGCGGGCGGCGTGCCGGGCAGGTCCGCCTGTCGCACCCATCCGAACCCCTCGCGCACGGTCTCCGGCGCGGCGGCGGAGGGCACGGACGGCGTCGCGGGCGAGCCGCTCACGTCCTGGGTCCGCACGAAGCCGAAGTCTTCCGTGTGGGCCGGTGCCGGCGCGGGCCTGGACGGGGGCGGGGCCGCTGCGGGCTTCTCCTCCTCGAACACGTCTTCGAAAGCGGGCTCCGACGTCGGCGTCTGCGCCTCGACGCTCGCCTGCGCGCGCGTCTCCAGCGGGACCTCCACCGTCGGCTGCGCCCACGGCGAAGACGCCGGCTCCGGCTCGCCCCCGGGCTCCGCCTCCGCTTCGGCTTCGGCCTCCGACTCGCCCTGAAGCGTGGCCGATTCCTCCGGGCTCACGTCCATCAGGTCGTCCTCGGTCTCGCTCAGCTCCTCGACGTAGGACAACTCCTCCGCGGGAGCGGACTCGGCCCCGGGAGGCGGCACCGGAGGCTCGTCGTAGACGTGCCGTCCAGCCTCTTCGTACGCGGGGGTGACCATCGTCGGCGTCTCTTCGAGCGGCTCGTCCGAGATGAAGGCGGGCTCGGAGTCGGCGTCCGGTTGAAGCGCCGGGGCGCCCCCGGGAGCGTACGACGGGGCCGGCGTCGAGTACGGTGCCGCCATCGGAGGTTCCGGCGCCGATGCCGCCGCCTGCGGCGCGGGAGCCGGCGACGCCCCCGGCCGCGGACCGCTCGACATCGTGCGGGTCGCGGCCTGGTTGAGCAGGTCCTTCACCTTCGCGATCAACGTCTGCGGTTCGAAGGGCTTGGCCAGGAAGCCGTCGCAGCCCACGCGGTTGGCGCGGTCCTGGTCGAACGGCTCGAAGGCGCCGGTCAGGAGAAGGACCGGGATGTGGCCCAGGCCCGGCGTCTTCTTGATGAAGTCGCAGACCTCGTAGCCGTCCTTCTCCGGCATGATGATGTCGCACAGGACGAGGTCCGGCCGCACGTCCTGCACCTTCTCGATCGCCGCCCGCCCGTTGCCCACCGTGACGACTTCGAAGTCCTCGTCCGAGAACGTCAGCTCGATGACTTTCTGGATGGTGATGCTGTCGTCCGCAAGCAGGATCTTCTTGCCCATCGTCTCAAAACCCTCCAAGGGGGAACGGACGCGGTCTGGTGAAGATAGACCGCTCCCTTCGATGTGTCAATCAATTATCGGGTGCTGTCGCGCGCCGCGCGACTGTCGAGCACGTCGCGCGACGCGCTTCTTTTACCGCGTGGGCACCGCGTCCGAAACCAGCCGGACCACGTCCTGGAGCGACGCCCCGGGCAGGAAGACTTCCGCAATCCCGATCTTCTTCAGCTCCGGGATGTCCTGGGCGGGGATGATCCCTCCCACGAACACGCGCACGCCCTGGAGGCCCTTCTCGCCGAGCAGGTCCACCACGCGCCGGCAGATGGGCAGGTGCGCGCCGGAGAGAATGGACAGCCCGATCGCGTCGACGTCTTCCTGGGCCGCCGCGGCCACGATCTGCTCCGGGCTCTGGCGCAGGCCCGTGTAGATGACCTCCATGCCGGCGTCGCGCAGCGCGCGGGCCACCACCTTCGCGCCACGGTCGTGCCCGTCGAGGCCGGGCTTGGCGATGAGCACGCGGATCCGGTGCTGGGGGAGACCAGAACTCATCCGATCCGCCAGTCTAACACCGCCGCCGCCGGGCGCCTGGGACGCGAGCGGCGTACGCCTACTGATCGTGTTCGCACGCCGCTGATCGTGCGGACACCGCGCTGGCGCGACGAGCGCGCCGAGGGTACGCTGCGCTGCCGTGAAACCCCATCCCCTGGACACCGCGCTGATGCCCGTTCGCGGCCTGGCGGGCGTCGTGATCGCGACGCTACCGCGCCGCGTGTGGAACGACTGGGAGGGGCGCGTGCCCGTGCGGTCGGCGGCACTGGCGGCGGCGCTGGTGCCCCTGATGCTCGCCTTCGCCATCGGGATCCCGGCCTTCCTCGACTACGCGCTGGGCATGGGCTCGACCGTCGGCTCCGCGGTGCTGGAGGCCGGCGCGCAGGCCAACATGGGCAAGAAGCCGATGGAGGCCGGTGCCTACGCCTGGTACGGCATGATCTTCGCCCTGCCCGCGTTCCTGTTCGCCACGCCGCTGGGCTGGCTGTGCACGTACCTGGGCGTCAGCGGCGTCGTGCGCTTCTTCTGCTGGGCCGCGGACGACCCGCGCGGCGATCCGCTCATCGGCTTCACCGACGCCTTCGTGCGGGGCCGGCTGGGCGACGCGCGCCTCCGCCGCGCCCAGCGGGAGCGGCAGGAACTCGAGGGCGCGCTGGTCGCGGACGTGCTCGTCACCGGACGCGCCATCGGCGTGCCCGAGGCCACCTACGCGGTCATCGCGTCGCGGATCAAGCCCGACTGGCAGCCGGGCGTGTTCGTGCTGACCGAGGACGAGCGCTTCCGGATCGGCGAACCGTTGGACCGTCGATTCCCGGACGGCCTGCGCGTCGTCTACCCGCTGCTGTCGGTGCCGGCGGCGGAAGCGACGCGACGACGCGTGTCGTATGCGTTGCCGCCGCTCAGCGAGTGGGACGCGGTCGAGCGGCGAGCGGTGCCGGCGGACGGCGTCACGAATCGGCCTACCTGAGCGACGCCGCGCATTTCAAGCGCCCACGACGTCGAAACCAAACGATCGTGCCGCCAGAGCGAGCGCAGCATCGTGCGTCGCCATCACGAGCGGCTGCCGCGTCCGGTCGCGCCACACGAGCGCTGTGGCGAGGTGCAGCGCGTCCAGGGTGCGCAACGCCGTTGGAAACGGCTCGCATGCACGACCGAGGATCGCGGGCTGGAGCAACACGAGGTCGATCGTCTCCATCCATTCGTCGACGATCGCGCGTCGTGACGCCGCCTCCTCGGCTGAAAGCGCTCCCTGTACGCGGAGCCTGTCGACTGTGCGCAGCGATTCGACGGCCAGAAGCTCGCTCGACACCAGAGTCTCCCTGCGCAACTCCGGGACGGCCCCGGGCTCTCGCAAAACGAGTCGCAGGAGCGCCGAGGCGTCGAGGTACGCGATCACCTCGACGAGCGGTCGTCGAGCAGGACGGCCAGGCTGTCCGTCCGCTTGGCAGGAGGCGGCGGTAGCCGACGGTCACTCGCCTTTCGCGTGGCCCGGCGGATTTGCAGCGGCGGTTCGACGTCATAAGGCACGATGCGCGCGACGGGCGTGTCGCGGTCGACCACCGTGATCGTGCCGCCGGCGCGCACCTTCCGGAGGTGTTCGCTCAGGTGCGCCTTCAGGTCGGCGATCCCTACCTTCGGCATGACCTGATTATGGTCATGACTGGTCATGTCGTCAAGGCGACCGACTCGAGTGGTTCGCCGCGCGACCGCGTGTCGGCCGTGACGCGTTTTCGTTCCGGAACGAAAACGCGCAGGAACCGATGCGCGCGGGGTCACATGCCGCGCTGGCGATACCGCCAGCCGCCCGCCTCGACATCTAGAACGTCGGCGGCTCCTGGTACTCCCCCCACACCTCGCGCAGGGCGTCGCACATCTCGCCCAGCGTGGCGTAGGCGCGGGCGCAATCCAGGATGGGGTACATGACGTTGGTGGTCCCGCGGGCGGCGGTCTTCAGGTCCTCCAGGCACTTCGCGACGCGCGCGTTGTCGCGCGTGGCCTTCAGGCGCTGCACGGAAGCCGTCTGCGCCTCCGCCACCGACTCGTCGATGTACATGATGGGGAACGGCGTCTCCTCCATGATGTATTCGTTCACACCGACGATGATCTTCTCCTTGCGGTCCACCGCGCGCTGGAACTGGTAGGCCGCCTCCTGGATCTCGCGCTGCGGGAAGCCGCGCTCGATGGCGGCCACCATCCCGCCCATGGCGTCGATCTTGCGGAAGTACTCCAGCGCCTCCGCCTCGATGTCGCCGGTCAGCTTCTCCACGAAGTACGACCCGCCCAGCGGGTCCGCCGTGTTCACCACGCCCGACTCGTGCGCGATGACCTGCTGCGTGCGCAGCGCGATGGTGACGGCTTCCTCGGTGGGCAACGCGAGGGCCTCGTCCAGGGAGTTGGTGTGCAGCGACTGCGTGCCGCCCAGCACGGCCGCCAGCGCCTGCAGCGAGGTGCGCACCACGTTGTTGTACGGCTGCTGCGCGGTCAGGCTGACGCCCGCGGTCTGGGTATGGAAGCGGCACATCCACGAGCGCGGGTTCCTGGCCCCGAAGCGCTCCTTCATGGTGCGGGCCCAGATCCGCCGCGCGGCGCGGAACTTCGCGATCTCCTCGAAGAAGTCGGAGTGCGAGTTGAAGAAGAAGGACAGGCGCGGCGCGAAGCTGTCCACGTCCATCCCCGCGTCCACGCACCACTGCACGTACTCGATGCCGTCGCGCAGGGTGAAGGCCAGCTCCTGCGCCGCCGTCGATCCCGCCTCGCGGATGTGGTAGCCGGAGATGGAGATGGAGTTCCACCTCGGCATGTGCTCCGTGCAGTAGCGGATCATGTCCACGATCACGCGCATGCTCGGACGCGGCGGGAAGATGTACTCCTTCTGGGCGATGAACTCCTTGAGGATGTCGGCCTGCACGGTGCCCGCCAGCTTCTCCGGCGGCACGCCCTGCTTCTCGCCGACGCAGACGTAGAACGCGAGCAGCATGGCCGCGGGCGAGTTGATGGTCATCGAGGTGGAGACGTCGTCCAGCGGGATGCCCTCCAGCAGCGTCTCCATGTCCGCCAGCGAGCTTATGGCCACGCCGCACTTCCCCACCTCGCCCAGCGAGAGCGGATGGTCGGGGTCGCGGCCCATCAGCGTGGGCAGGTCGAAGGCGATGGAGAGGCCGTGCGAGCCGTGCTCGAGCAGGTACTTGAAGCGCGCGTTGGTCTGGGCGGCGGAGCCGAACCCGGCGAACTGCCGCATGGTCCACGCCTTGCCCCGGTACATGGTCTCGTGGATCCCGCGCGTGTAGGGGAAGCAGCCGGGATCGGCCAGGTCGCGGTCGTAATCGAGAGAGGCCACGTCCTCCGGCTTGTATAGAGGGTCTATAGGACGGCCGGAGATGGTGGTGAACGCGCGCGGCTTGGCCGCTTCCGCGGGCTTGTCCCCCTTTTCTTCGAGCGCCTTCTTCATCCGTGTCATTTCACCACGAAATCCGCGAGAAATCGACGCTCAGAGCGGCCGGGTCAGGACCTCGACCGCGCCCGGCCAGGTGTGCACGGCCGCGTCGCGGCGCGCCTGCTGGCCCATCCGCTCCGCCGTCCCGCGATCGGCCAGCGCGTCCAGGTGCGCCGCCACCGCCTCCGGCGCGCAGGGGCCCACGAGGCCGTTCTCGCCGTGCCGCACCAGCTCCGCGGGCCCGCCGCTGTCGAGCGTCGTGACCACCGCCTTGCCCGACCGGAACGCCTCCAGGGTCACGAACCCGTAGTCCTCGTTCCAGGGCGCGAAGTAGACGGCCCGGCA
>Ga0070698_100004931_pt1 | contig 14637 bp, 9 predicted proteins | sample KBSK1502metaG_FD_65477 | JGI IMG/M metagenome (GOLD analysis project Ga0070698, IMG submission 65477) | Corn, switchgrass and miscanthus rhizosphere microbial communities from Kellogg Biological Station, Michigan, USA - KBS K1-50-2 metaG | ecosystem: Host-associated > Plants > Roots >...
CGTGTCGGCGGCGCCGATGTTCGTCCAGACGCCGCCGCCGGCCGGGGAGCGCTGGAACTGGGCGTTCGCGACGCCCGAGCCGCCGTCCAGGGAGTTCGAGCTGACTGTGACCGCGTTTCCGGTGACGTTGGCCGAGGCTGCAGGAGCGGTCACGGAACCGGTCGGGTTCGTGTTGTCGACGCGCACGTTCGTGACGAGCGCGGACGTGAAGGTGTTGCCGGCGTTGTCGGTCGTGATCACGCGCAGGTCGTAGAGCCCGTCCGCAACGGCCGTCGTATCCCAGGCGACCGAATAGGGCGAGGTCGTGTCGGCGGCGCCGATGTTCGTCCAGACGCCGCCGCCGGCCGGGGAGCGCTGGAACTGGGCGTTCGCGACGCCCGAGCCGCCGTCCAGGGAGTTCGAGCTCACCGTCACCGCGTTGCCACGGACGTTGGCGCTTGCTGCCGGAGCCGTGACTGCGCCCGTCGGGTTCGTGTTGTCGACGCGCACGTTTGTGATCAGGGCCGAGGTAAACGTGTTGGCTGCGTTGTCGGTCGTCACGACGCGCAGGTCGTACAGCCCGTCCGCAACGGCCGTCGTATCCCAGGCGACCGAATAGGGGCTCGTCGTGTCGGCAGCGCCGATGTTCGTCCAGACGCCGCCGCCGGCCGGCGAGCGCTGGAACTGCGCATTCGCGACGCCGGAGCCGCCGTCGGCGGAGTTGGAGGAGACGGTGACCGCGTTCCCGCGCACGTTGGCGGAGGAAGCAGGAGCGGTGACCGAGCCGGTCGGGTTTGTGGTGTCGAGCTTGAGGGCGATCAACTGTCCGATCGATGAACCGACCTGATCCGTTGTCGCGGTTCTCGTCCCGGTTGCGCCGATCGCGGCGAACGGCTGTGTCGCGCCCTCGTTCCTCGTGCTCACGCCGCTCGTCGACGCATCTTCGTAACGCTCGGTCATCGACGCTGGGGGAGTGACGTTCGTCGACGGACTGCTCGTGCTCCCGAAGAGCCCGATCAGCATTGTGTTGGCCGTCTGGGTCGTGATCGAGGGCGCAAGGATGTTCGTCGTACTCGTGCCGTTCACGGAGCCGCCGAACTGGTCGACGGGCGCGGCGTTGTCCACTCCATTGAGCGCGACAATTCCGCCTGACGCCTTGGCCGACGTCGCGCCCCAGCTCCACGTGTACGTGGCGGGCTCCGCTGCGCCGGCAACCTTCCAGAACGTCTGGCTGGCGTTGATGTTGGTGTAGTCCTGACGCAGCGTCGCCCATCCCGGCGCGGTCGAGGTCCAGCCCGGGGAGGTGATCGCTCCGATTCCAGTACCGCCACGAACCGTGACCTGCGCGACCAAGAGGTTGTTCTCGACCACGCCCGCAGGCTTCGTGATCACGAGAGTCGTCGCACCCGCGGCGTTGTTTCCACCGCCCGCGCCAACGTAGGTGATCGCCGGGTCGATCACGTACGGCAAGGGCAGGTGCGCGTCGTCGACACGAAGTTCAAGCAGCCAGCCGCGCTGGTCGCGAGCTAGCGACCACCGAAGGCCGCTGGGCGTCACGTCGTGGCCGGCCGTGTCCAGAAGCGCCACCGGATCGACGTGGACGCCGGCAAGCGTGTGTCCGGACCACAGCCCGACAGCGCCGTCATCTCCAACGATTGGCTGGAGCTCTCCGGCCGCGAGTCGCCAGCGCCAGGTCTTGGGTCCTTGCCTCCGCTCGACAGTCAGGAACTGCTCGGCCTTCTCGGGAGTGACCACGACGGTCTCATGGCCGAACACGGTCGGCCGGGCAACGCCGTGCGCATATCGCGCCCACCCGGCCGTTCCGGTGCCGAGCCCTTGGAGCGAGACGTGCGACTTCGAGCCGGCGACACGGAAGCCGCGGCGACCGACGTCGACCCGAACCCCCGGTGCCGGGCGCCGGACGAGTGCAGCATCCGGCCTCGGCGCGCCCAGGACGTCAACGAGAAGCGGGCGAGCCGAGAAGCCCTCGCCGCTCTGCTTCGCCTTGACGGCGACCATCGACGCCGCCGCCAGAATGCAGGCGAGCAACCCGAGGACAGCCGTCTGCCGCATGGACGACTGTCCTCGATTCGGTGCAGAAGCTGGGTGGTGACTCGCCATTTCCAGACGAGTTCTCGCGCTTACGCGTAGGAAGGGGGCGAGCAGGCAGGTATGAATTCGGTATGAGCCGTCGAAATCACTCGCACGAGTGACGCCGTACGCATGAATCCGGGTGGAACCAAGCCTCAGCTCCTGGTCGTCGACGACGACGAGGACATCCGGGCTCTGTTGCGCCTCGTGCTCGAGCGGGCCGGATACGACGTCGACGACCAGGGCGACGGCCGCGCCGCGCTGCGCGCCTTCCACAAGGGAAACCACGACCTCGTCCTCCTCGACGTGACGATGCCCGGCCTCGACGGCTGGGAGCTGCTCGAGCGCATTCGGGACCTGAGCGAGGTGCCCGTGCTCATGCTGACCGCGCGCGACACGGAGTCCGACCGAGTTCGCGGTCTGCGCGGGGGCGCCGACGACTATGTCTCGAAGCCGTTTGATCGCGAGGAGCTCGTCGCACGCGTGGAGGCGCTCCTTCGCCGGGCGCCGCGGGACGACTCACCGGTCTCGTACACGGACTCGTTTCTCCAGGTCGACTTCGTCCAGCGGGCGGCCTCGGTCGAGGGTCACGGGGTCCCGTTGACGAGACTCGAGTACAACGTACTGGAAGCGTTCGTCCGGCACCCGAATCAGGTCCTCAGCCAGGAGCAGTTGCTCGCGCTCGCGTGGGACGAGCCGGAGGCGGTCTCACGCGACCAGGTGAAGCTCTATGTCGGCTACCTCCGCCGGAAGCTCGGCAAGCACGACGGCGAGTCGCCGATCGAAACGGTTCGAGGCTTCGGCTACCGGTTCCGCCCCGCGGGCCGGTAGTTGAACAACTGCTAGGCGGAGACGATCGGTCGAGCGCGCAGCAGGCGCCCGACGCGGTCCGCGAGGTCGCGCGCGTCGAACGGCTTCCTCACATAGTCGTCCGCTCCGGCGGCCATGCCGCGAGCGACGTCGCTCGCCTGTGCCTTCGCGGTCAGGAGGATGACCGGCGTCGTGCTCGTCGCTGCGTTGCGGCGCAGCTCACGGGTGACCTCGAATCCGTTCAGCCCGGGCATCATCACGTCGAGAACGGCAAGTGCGGGAACGCGTTCGAGAGCGAGCCGCAGCGCCTCGTCGCCGCTTCGCGCCTGGACGACCTCGTACCCGGCACGCTCGAGGCGGAACGAGAGGAGCTGGAGGATGTCCTCGTCGTCGTCTGCGACGAGCAGTAGGAGACGGTCTGCGGGTTGGGGCTCGATCACGCCGCTTCCTCGATGTTCTCGCGCTCGGCCGTGATCGGCAGGTCGATCCCGACCGTTGTTCCGAGGCCTTCCTTGCTGTCGATCCTGATCTCGCCCTTGTGTGCCTCGACGATCGCCTTCACGATCGCCAGCCCGAGGCCCGTGCCGGGGATCGCCTGGTCGTCGGCTACGGAGGATCGGAAGAAGCGCTCGAACAGGCGCGGCTGGTCGGCGACGCGAATGCCGATGCCATTGTCGGAGACCTCGACCGAGACATGGTCGCCGTTCAGCTTCGTGCTGACCTCGACGCTGCCGCCTTCCGGCGTGAACTTGAGAGCGTTCGAAACGAGGTTGTCGAGAACCTGGGCCAGCCTGCCCCGGTCGCCGACGAAGGCGGGCACCGGCTCTGCAACCAGGACGAGCTCGATCGACTTTTCGGCAGCCGCAGGGGCCGCCCCTTCGACGCACTCGGCGGCCAGCGCGGCCAGGTCGACCTTGCCCTGTTCGAGCGAGAGGCGGCCGGCGTCGGCCTGGGCGACGAAGAGCAGGTCACCGACGAGGCGCAGGAGCCGCCCCGAGTTGCGCTCGACGGCCTCGAGGAACCGTCGCTGCTCCGGGTTCAGGTCGCCGGCCTCCTCGTCGAGCACGAGATCGAGATAACCGCGAATCGACGTCAACGGCGTACGCAGCTCGTGGGAGACGAGCGAAAGGAACTCGTCCTTCAGGCGGTCGAGCTCGCGGAGTCGCTTGTTCTGCTCGACCATGGCCCGCCTGGCAGCTTCGGCCTCGCTCCGTGCCTCCTGGGCCGTGGCGAGCGAGCGCTCGAGTGTCGTGGCCTGCTGGACGAGACGGCGATTTCGCACCTCGACCGCGGCCGTCACTCGCCGCAGAATCGGGACGAGCGTTGCGCAGAGCACGATCAAAGCCAGGAGCAGGAAGCCGCCAACCGGCAGGACTGTCCTCCTGGCATGGTCGGAAACCGCTTTCTTGTAGTCCTGGTAGAGCTCGAAGACACCGAGGGGGGCGGCACTCGTGCCTTTCGACTGCACCGGCAGATAGGTCTCGAACACCTTCGCGCGCCGACCGTTGACCTCGGTCGTGGCGACGGCGCGAATCTCGCGACCGGCGAACGCGGCCTTCACGTAGCCGTCGAGGTCGCTCGGCAACTCTCCGATCAGGTGGTGTTCCGTCGAATAGGTGATCAGGCCGTTCGGCGCGATCAGGTTCACGCGCTTGATCTCTTGCGACTCCACCACTCGCATGAAGAGGGTGTCCAGTTCGCCCCGCCGTCGCCCGGTGACCGGTCGCGCGAAATCGGCGCGGGTCAACCGGTCGCGCAGGAGGATGTCGGCGACGAAGTGCGCGCGGGCCGCGGCCTGGCCCTCGGCCTGCGCAGTGGCCCGCTGGTCGACGAACCAGAGGAGCGCACCGGCCGCGAACAGGAGCGCCGCGGCCGTGTAGGTCGCGATTCGGAGGGTCAGGCGGGGGGGTTTGGGGGGCATGGCTTTCTTCTCGCGCGCGCGAGGACCTACTCGGGCCTCCCGTGCATCGGCAAACGGGGGCCTCAGATTGAGGGAGGCGCGAAGCGCCCTAGGCGATCAAGGAGTGGCGGAGCGCGGCGGCGACGGCCTGCGTTGCCGTTGCGGCGCCGAGCTCGGTCTTGACCTTGAACATGATCTTGCGGACCGTCGCGGTCGAGACGAAGAGGTCGCGTCCGATCTCTTCGTACCGCTCGCCGCTGGCGAGCAATCGCAGCACGTCTCGGTCGCGATGCGTGAGCATGGGCGCGTCGACTGGACCATCGGGCATGCCGGTGAGGGTTGCGTCTACGTACATTCCGCCGCGCGAAACGACCTGAATTGCCCGGAGGACTTCCGCCAACGCGAGGTTCTTCAGCAGGAATCCCCGTGCGCCTGCGTCGAGCGCCTCGACGACCTGCCCGCGGCTGCCGTAGCCGCTGAAGAGGATGACCGAAGTCCGCGGAGAGCAGCGAGCTGCGAGTCGCGTGAGCTCGACGCCGCTCTTGCCCGGCATGCGCACGTCCAGCAAGGCGATGGTCGGCTGCGTCTCCTGGATCTGCCGCAGAGCCTCGTGTCCGTCCATTGCACGTGCGACGACGTCGATCCCGTTCTGTTCGAGGTACTTCGAAACGGCAGCGAGGATGCCCGGATGATCGTCGGCGAGGAGCACGGTCGTGGGCTCGCTCACGCTCATGCGGCGACCCCTACTGGCGCTGACGCTGTGGCAGGAATGCGAGTCCCGTACAGGTCCTTCACCTCGAGAATCTCTTCGAGCGAGTCCAGGAACACATCGAGCACGGCGGGATCGAACTGCGTGCCGCGCAGCAGGCGCATCTCCTCGACCGCGCGCTCGACCGTGAAGGCCGGCCGGTAGACCCGGTCGCTGGTCAGCGCGTCGAAGACGTCGGCCACGGCGGCGATGCGGCCCTCGACCGGAATGTTCGCTCCGGCAAGCCCGCGCGGGTAGCCGCCGCCGTCGAAGTGCTCGTGGTGAGTCCAGGCGATGCTGGCTGCCAGCTCGAGCATCTCGCCTCCGGAGCCGGCCAGCATGCGATAACCGATCTCCGCATGCGTCTGGACGATCACCCGCTCCTCGGCGTCGAGCGGGCCGGGCTTCAGCAGGATGCGATCTGGGATCGCGATCTTGCCGACGTCGTGCAGGGGGCTTGCGAGGAGGAGGAGGTCGCAGAAGTCGCGATCGAGCCTCAGGCGCTCTGCGAGGAGGTGGCAGAAGTGACTCATGCTCTCGATGTGGGGAGCCATGTCTCCGTCCCGGAACTCGGCGGCCCGCGAGAGGCGGTAGATCGTCTCCTTCTGCGACTGGAGGAGCTCTTGCTTGGTCCGTCGCAGAGCATGGACGCTCGTCTGGAGCTCGGCCGTGCGCTCGCGGACCGCGGTTTCGAGCGACATCCGGCGCGTGCGACTCTCGAGCTCGAGGCGACGGCGCCGGAGCGCGTTCGCGATGTTGATCAGGAGCTCGTTGTTGTAGAAGGGCTTGATGACGTAGCCGTACGTGCCGAGCTCGAGCGCCTTCTCGGCGATCTCCGAGTCATCGGCGCCGGTGACCATGATCGTCGCCGTCTCGGGATACTCGGCGGAGATGTGCTCGATCAGCTCGAGGCCGGACTCGCCCGGCATGTTCAGGTCGCAAAGAGCGAGGTCGAACGGCGCGTTCGCGAGCGATTCGCGAGCCAGGGCTCCGTTCCCGGCTGATTCGCAGTCGTAGCCTTGCCGTCCTAGCATCCGCGTCAGCATCGACCGCACCGACTCATCGTCGTCGACGACCAGGATTCGGGGCTTCGAGGCGGTCATGCCGCCACCGTCCGATCGTGAGCGGAGTCGAGCACTTCGCGAACGCGGCGCACGAGGTCTTCTGCTCCGAAGGGCTTCTGGATGAATGCCATGCCCGCCTCGAGCACACCACGGCGGATGACAGCGTCGTCCGTGTATCCGGACATGTAGAGAATCGAGATGTCGGGCCGGAGCGCCTCGACCTGGATGGCGAGCTCCCGTCCGCTCGTGCCCGGCATGACGAGATCGCTCAGGAGCAGGTGGATCGCGTTTCCGTTCTGGGCTCTCACGACCCGAAGGGCCTGGTCGGCACCGTCGGCGGTGAGGACGCGATAGCCCGACCGGCTCAGAATAGTGCTGACGATCTTCTGAACGTGAGGGTCGTCCTCGACGAGCAGGATCGTCTCGCCCGCACCCTGGAAGCTGACCGTCCGCGTCTCGGGCACGCTCGATTCGAGCGGCTGCGCCTGCACGGACAGCGGGAGAAAGATCTTGAAGGTCGTTCCGTGATCCACCTCGCTGTACACCCAGATGGAGCCGCCCGTCTGCACCACGATTCCGTGGACGGTCGAGAGCCCGAACCCGGTCCCTTCGGCCTTGGTGGTGAAGAACGGTTCAAAGACCTTGGCGGCGGTCTCGGCATCCATGCCGACACCCGTGTCGCTGACCGTGAGCTTGGCGTAGTGGCCGGGCTCGAGGTCGATTCCGTGATCCGATCCAATCGTCGCTGTCGCCACCTCGACCGTCAGCACACCGCCGTTCGGCATGGCATCCCTGGCGTTTACGGCCAGGTTCGCAATCACCTGCTCGATTTGACTACGGTCGGCACTGATGTCGACCGGCTCGTCGGCCACGACAGCGTGCAGCTCGACGTCCTCGCCGATCATTCGTCGTAGAAGCCTGTCCATGTCGCGGACGACGTCGTTCAGGTCGAGAACCTCGGCCTGAAGCACTTGCCGGCGGCTGTAGGCAAGCAGCTGAGCCGTGAGAGCCGCGGCTCGGTCGGCAGCTGCGATCATCTCCTCGACCTCTTCGGTGGCATTCGCGCCGTCCTTCAGCACGTCGAGGGCGAGCTCGCCGTTGCCGCGGATGGCGAGCAGGATGTTGTTGAAGTCGTGGGCGATGCCCCCGGCAAGGCGGCCCACGGCCTCGAGCTTGTGGGCCTGTCGCAGCTGTTGCTCGAGTTTCGCGCGGTGCTGCTCGGCGAGGCGCCGGTCGGTGATGTCGACCGCGACTCCGAGGAAGCGGCGGCCGCGAGAACCGGCGACGGCGTTTCCTCTGCTCAGCAGCCAACGCACCTCGCCGTCATTCGGCCGGACAAGGCGGTACTCGAACTCTCCGTGCTCGCCGTTCTCCGACGCTGCACCCATCGCCTCTTCCAGGCCCTCGCGGTCCTCCGGGTGGACGAGCCCCATGAACGCCTCGTGACTGGCCTTCATGTCGTCGTCGACGCCGTAGATCTCGCGGAGATTCTTCGACCAGGTCCTTTCGCCGGTTTCCAGATCGGCGTCCCAGGTGCCGATGCCGCCAAGCTCCTGTGCCATTTGCATGCCTTCGGCGCTGTACGCCAGCTGCTCTTCCATCGCATGACGCTGCGTGATGTCGACGCCAACGCCAACGGCTCGGGCGTCTTCCAGAAAGATTTGTCCACGCGAGAGAAGCCAGCCTTCCTTGCCGTCGGGACAGCGGTACCGGTACTCCTGCTCGAAAACGCCGCCGACTTTGCTGGCCTGATCGAACGCCGTGAGGACCCGCTCGCGATCGTCGGGATGGACAAATGCGACCCAGGCCTCTTCCGTCGCCTCGACGTCGGCCGATCCCGAGATCATGGCGGCGAGCGGGCCCGACACCGCCAGGCCGCCTGTCGCGAGGTCGATCTCCCACGTACTGACGCTTGCGATCTGCTGGGCCAGATGGAGCCGCTCGTCGCTTCGAACAAGCGCGGCTTGCCCCGCCTTGCTGTCGCGCTGAAGAACCCAGACGCGCGCCCCCACGAGCAGCGTGACGACGACGATGACTCCTCCGAGCTCGTCGCTGGAGGTCGACTCGTCGAAAGCTCGCCAGATCAGCACGATCGGAGGGGCCAGCATTGCGGCGAGAAGTGCTCCGATGCGCCAGGTCGACAACCCGCCGTTGATGCGTTCGGGCAGGGCTTTGATCTGGGCCATCGACGGATGGAGTGCCGCGATTCCCCAGATCCCGTAGCAGACCAGCCAGCCCGCGTCGATGATCATGCCGGTCGTGTATTCGCCCTTCAGGCCGAGGTAGCTGTAGGCCGCATCGGCGATCAACAACCCTCCGACGCCGATCATGAACATACGTAGCGCGGCGTTCACGACGTGGCGGCGGAACAAGAGCTGAGTAAGTGCCACGAACATCACGAAGTCCATGACCGGAGTGCCGACCGCAAGCACCCGCGTGAACCCGGGCTCGGACGCTGCGAGCAACGGGTTTAGCAGGTAGAGCATGGTGACCGAGGCGGCTGCGAAAGTGACGATCGCGCCGTCCAGCATGTCTCCCAAGCGGGGTCGGCCACTGCCGCGGATCAAGATGAAGACCCCGATGATGAGAAAGGGGTACGCGGCGAGGTAAGCGACATCCGCAGGCGACGGATACGGCGCCTGCTTTTCGACGAACCAGACGTAGTAGTTCCAGTAGGAGTCCCCGACGCACCAGAGCCCGAGGCCGGCCGCGAAGAGAAACCAGGGCAATTGTCGCGCCGGTCGGTGCCTCCACACTCCCACGAGGATCGCGATCGGGGCAGCGGCGCCCAGCAGCCCGTAGATCGCGCTCTGCGCGTCGGCGTTGCCGCCGAGTAGGAAGTAGGCGACCGTGAGCGCTAGCGCTGCAAGGCCATAAGTCTTCCAGAGGAGCCCTTCGCGCCAGGTGCTGGTAAGGAGACGGGACATTGCACTAACCATCGCCCCGGTTTCCTATTGGCGCCATCGGGTTTTCCCGCGCCCCGGACTCCTCCTTTTGCAGGATGCCGGGGCTCCTGCTTTAGGCGATCAGCGACTCACGGAGGGCCTTCGCCACCGCTTCCGTGCGAGTGTCGGCCTCGAGCTTCTCCATCGCGTTCTTCACGTGCGACCGCACGGTCAGCGGCGAGATCGAGAGCTCGAGCGCGACCTGCTCGTTGCGCATGCCGTCGGCGAGGAGCCGAAGGATCTCCCGCTCGCGCTTGGTCACGGTGGGGAGGCGCTCGGCTGCCTGCGGGCCGACGAGCACCCCGGCCAGAGCCGGGTCGACGTAGGTGCCGCCTTCACCGATCGTCCGGATTGCCCGCGCCAGGTCGTCGAGCGGCGCTTCCTTGACCAGGAACCCGCGCGCGCCGGCGTCGAGGGCCTCGAGCAGGAGCGAACGATCGGAATGGCCGGTGTAGAGGATGACCGCCGTCTTCGACTCCTCGGCGCTGAGCTTGCGAGCGATGTCAATGCCGCCGACTCCGGGCATCCGGATGTCCACGACGGCGACATCCGGAGCGTGCTCCTCGATCAGCCGCAACGCCTCGTCCCCGTTCTGCGCCCGTGCGACCAACTCGACATCCTCGACGTCAGCGAGATACCGGGAAACGGCGTCGAGGATGGCGGGGTGGTCATCGGCGATGACGCACCGGTACGACCCCGTTCGTTCCGCAGCTTCGGGCATCTCCTGCGCGTAGCTTAGATAGCCGCTTGAGGCCTCAAAGATATACGATCCTCTACTGATAGCTCTAAGGATCCGGTAGCTTTGAGCCGAATCACGGAACCATCGGGCTAAACCGGAGCTCGCGTTAAGGCAGCAGGCCGTCTGCCTGAAGTCAACGCCGTCTTGAAGAAGGTGTACCTGCGGTGAGCCACGATGAAGTACGTGTCCTGATTGCGGACGACGAAGAGTCGGTCCGCCTTGCCATTTGCGACCTGGTCGCCGGCGAGGACGGCATGGAGGTCGTCGGCGCGGCGGAAAGCGCGGGCGAGGCGATAGCGCTCGCCCAGGCGACGAAACCGCACATTGCGCTCGTCGACGTCCGCATGCCCGGCGGCGGAGTCGAGGTCGTCCGCGGAATCACGGAATGCTCGCCGACCACGCGCGTCCTCGCCCTCTCCGCCTACGACGACCAGAAGACCGTGATCGAGATGATGTCGGCCGGAGCGGTGGGCTACCTCGTGAAGGGAACCTCGCCGACCGAGATCGTCGAAGCGATGAGACGCGCCGCCAGGGGGCAGGCGAGCCTTTCCATCGAGGCCATCTCGAGCATGATGAACGAGCTCGTCGGCGACGCGGCCGAGCGGGAGCGTACCGATGGGATCCTGCGCCGCAGCGAGGAGCGCTTCCGCGGGCTCGTCGAGTCGGCTCCAGACGCTGTCGTGGTCATCGACGAGCGCGGCGTGATGCAGCTCGTCAACGCGGAGACCGAGCGGCTCTTCGGTTACACGCGTGAGGAGATGATGGGACAGCCGATCGAATATCTCCTGCCTGAGCACTTTCAGGAGGCGCCTCTCGGTTACCGGGCCGGCGACCTAGTCGACGATTCAATGCGTTCTGCCGGGGCCGGGCTCGATCTGCTGGGCAAGCCGAGCGAGCGCAAGGAGTTTCCCGTCGACATCTCGGTGAGTGCGCTGGAGACGGTCGAGGGCCGCCTCGTCCACGAAGGCGGAGACATCGTGCTCGTCAACGAGCAGACGACCGGGCGCCGCAAGGACGGCAGCGAGTTCCCGGTCGACATCTCGCTCGCCGCGATCGAAACCGACCAGGGGCGTCTCGCCACGGCGTTCATCCGCGATGTCAGCGAGCGCCGGCGCGAGGAGATCGCTGCCCGGCAGCTGGCGGCGATCGTCGAGTCCTCGGACGATGCCATCATCGCCAAGGACGTCGAAGGAACGATCCTGACCTGGAACCGGGGCGCGGAGCGCATGTACGGATACTCCTCTGCGGAGGCCGTTGGGCGCTCGTCCGCCCTCCTCATTCCGCCGAATCTGTCCGATGACCTGCCCGGGATCCTCGAGCGGCTCCGGACCGGGGAGGAGGTCGAGCAGTACGAGACGACGCGGATGCGAAAGGACGAGGTCGTCCTGGACGTCGTGCTGAAGATCTCGGCGATCCGCGACGTCGACGGACAGATCGTCGGCACCTCGTCGATGGCGCGGGACCTGACCCGATTCAAGGCGCAGGCCGAGCTCGAGCGGGAGCGCGCGCTGCTCGCTCATCTCGTCGGCGCGGGCGAGGAGGAGCGAGGCCGGATTGCGGGCGCGATCCACGACGACTCGATCCAGGCGATCACCGCAGCCGGAATGCGGCTGCAGATCCTTCGCCGCAGCCTCGACGATCCCGAGCAGCTGCAGCTGCTCGAGGAGCTCGAGCAGACGATTCAGCTGTCGATTTCTCGACTACGACATCTCCTCTTCGAGCTGCATCCACCCGCGCTCGACACCGAGGGGCTCTCTGCGGCGCTCGAGCTCTATCTCGCAGAGACCCAAAGCGAGGGAACGACCAAGCACCGGCTCGAAGACCATCTGACTGCTCAGCCACCCGTCCAGGCGCGCACGATCCTCTACCGCATCGTCCAGGAGCTCCTGGCGAACATTCGCACCCACGCACAAGCCGAGAACGCGACGGTCGTGCTCGACGAGCGCGACTCCGGCTACCGGGTTCGGGTGACCGACGACGGCATCGGATTCGCTCACGAGGAGCTCAAGCCGGTAGCGGGTCATCTCGGGCTCTCGGCGATGAAGGAGCGCGCTTCTCTGGCCGGCGGCTGGCTTCGGATCGATTCCGCCCTGGGCAAGGGGACGACGATTGAGGTCTGGATCCCGAGCCTGCCCGTCCCGGAGTCCGATCCATCTCGACCGGCGGGGCCCCGAGCTTCATCGCAGCTCGAGGCGGCATGAGCCGTCGAGCTCCGATCCGCGTGCTCGTCGCCGAGGACGTTCCTACGGTTCGCGAAGCGCTCGAAGGCCTCCTTCAGGTGGAGCGGGGCCTCGAGCTGGCGGACTCGGTCGGAGACGCGCAAGGCGCCATCAAGGCCGCTAAGCGCGAGCGCCCGGATGTTGCCCTCGTCGACGTGCGCATGCCGGGCGGCGGCCTGCACGCCGCGCGTGAGATCAGGAAGTGCTCACCGGAGACCAAGGTGATCGCGTTCACGGCTCATCACGACCGTGGGACGGTCCTGGAGATGCTGGAAGCCGGTGCGGTCGGGTATTTGCTCAAGGGCGGCACGGTCGATGCGATCGTGGAGGCGATCGAGCAGGCTGCGGCCGGGCAGTCGATCTTCTCCGTCGAGGTCACCGGGGACATCGTCGAAACGCTCGTCCGGCAACTCGGCGTCCAGCGAAAAGTCTTGGAGAAGAAGGAACGGCAAGAAAGACGGATCCGCCGAGCGCTCGACTCAGAAGGCGTGCTCGAGATGGTCTTCCAGCCGATTTGCACGCTCGGTGGCACGACGGTCGGCGCAGAAGCCCTCGCTCGCTTCCGGGCCACGCCTCGCCGCGCTCCCGATCGGTGGTTCGCGGAGGCGGAGAATGTCGGTCTGGGCCGCGAGCTCGAGCTCGCGGCCGTGAAGGCGGCTCTTGCGGCTCTACCGAGTCTCCCTCCGAAGATCTATCTCTCCTTGAACGTCTCCCCGAAGACCGTCCTTTCGGCAGGCCTCCTGAAGCTGGTCAAAGGCTCCGAACCGTCGCGCATCGTGGTCGAAGTGACCGAGCACGCTCCGATCGCGGACTACAAGCGGCTCAACACGGCGGTCGACGCGCTACGCGCGTTCGGCGTCCGCTTTGCCGTCGATGACGCGGGCGCCGGGTTCGCGAGCCTTCGGCACATCCTTCGCCTCGCACCGGACTTCATCAAGCTCGACCGCACGCTGATCGACGGGATCCAGAGCGATCGCTCACGCCAGGCGCTGGCCGCCGGGTTGATCTCCTTTGCGGAGCGCATCGACGCGACGATCATCGCCGAGGGGATCGAGAAACTGGCCGAGCTGAACATGCTGGCATCGCTCGGCGTCGGCCATGGACAGGGTTTCTTCCTGGCCCGGCCTGGACCGCTCCCGCTGTCGGCCGCGACCACGCCTCTGCTCGCCCGCAGTAAACGGGCGGTCGCGGCCGGCTGAATCGCCGCTCCGTACAATTGGGGCGGCATGGCGATCACCGAGGACCAGCAGGGGATCGAGGGCGGCGCGGAGGAGTGGAAGCGAGAGCTCTTCGACGCGACGCCTGAGCGCGAGGGCGAGCTCTCCTCGACGATCTCCGGGCTTCCGAACGAGCCGCTCTACTCGCCCGAGAACGTCGAGGTCGACTACGACCGCGACCTCGGCTACCCGGGCGTCTATCCGTACACGCGCGGGGTCTATCCCTCGATGTACCGTGGGAAGCTCTGGACGATGCGCCAGTTTGCGGGCTTCGGCACCGCCGAAGAGACGAACGAGCGCTTCCGCTACCTGCTCGAGCACGGTCAGACAGGCCTCTCGACTGCGTTCGACATGCCGACTCTGATGGGCTACGACTCCGACCACGAGCGCTCGCTCGGCGAGGTCGGCCGCGAGGGCGTGGCGGTCGACTCGCTCGCCGACATGGAGACGCTCTTCTCGGGCATACCGCTCGGCGAGGTCTCGACCTCCATGACGATCAACTCGCCGGCGGCAATGTTGCTCGCCTTCTATCTCGTCGTCGGCGAGCAGCAAGGGGTGCCGCGCTCAGAGCTCCGCGGGACGATCCAGACGGACATCCTCAAGGAGTACATCGCCCAGAAGGAGTGGATCTTCCCGCCCGAGCCCTCGATGCGGCTCGTCGTGGACATGATCGAGTTCTGCGCTCAGGAGATGCCACGTTGGCATCCGATCTCGATCTCCGGCTACCACATCCGCGAGGCCGGCTCGAACGCCACACAGGAGCTCGCGTTCACCCTCGCCAACGGCTTCGCGTACGTCGAGGCGGCGACTGCGCGCGGGCTCGACGTCGACGACTTCGCACCTCGTCTCTCCTTCTTCTTCAACGCGCACCTGGACTTCTTCGAGGAGATCGCGAAGTACCGGGCCGCGAGGCGGATCTGGGCGC
>Ga0070698_100004932_pt1 | contig 14637 bp, 10 predicted proteins | sample KBSK1502metaG_FD_65477 | JGI IMG/M metagenome (GOLD analysis project Ga0070698, IMG submission 65477) | Corn, switchgrass and miscanthus rhizosphere microbial communities from Kellogg Biological Station, Michigan, USA - KBS K1-50-2 metaG | ecosystem: Host-associated > Plants > Roots >...
GGGTACGCATGGCGGCCCGCGCGCGGCATCGGGCCTGATTGAACCGCAGTATAGCAACGCGTTCCGTCCCGCTCGGCTAAACCGCTCCAGCCGATCCACGCAGCTCGGCTGATCGAGCGTGCGCTTCGAGACCTTCCAGGTGGCCGAGCCACGCCGCATCGTCGAGCGACTCGCGCGCGCCAAGCGCGTCGCGAATCGTGAGCCAGGTGCGAACCCGCAGGAACGCGAGTACCGATAACCCGCCGGCATAACGCGACGCGCGCCCTGTGGGTAACACATGGTTCGGACCGGCGCCATAGTCTCCCAGCACCTCGGCCGAAGCGGCGCCGACGAACAGCGCACCGTAGTGCCCGAATCGTGGCGCCATCGCCTCCGCGTTCGCGATGTGCAAGTGCAGGTGCTCCGGCGCGAGTTCGTCGCACGCCGCAACAGCTCCATCGTCGTCCGCGACCACAACGACACCACCGTTGGCCAGCCCGCTACGCGCAACGTCCGCGGTCGGCAGCGTCTCGAGTTGCGCGCGTAATTCATCGGCAACACGGTCGACCAGTGAGTCGCCGATGCTGATCAGCACCGGCACCGACATCGGATCATGTTCTGCCTGGGCGAGCAGGTCGGCAGCGATGAGCCCCGGGTCGCAATGTTCGTCGGCCACGATCACGAGCTCCGACGGTCCCGCCAGGGAGTCGATCCCCACCTGACCGAACACCAGCTGCTTGGCCGCGGTGACCCAGGCATTCCCCGGACCAACCACAACATCGCAGGCCGGCACGTCACCGGCGCCATAGGCAAGCGCAGCGATCGCGTGTGCGCCACCGACGCCGAGGAACCCGTCGGCACCCGCGAGCGCGGCACAGGCGAGCATGACTCGATCGCGGCGCGGACTCGCCACCCAGACTTCACGAACACCAGCGGCCCGTGCGGTCACCGCGGTCATCAGCACTGAGGACGGGAGCGGGTATCGACCACCGGGCGCGTAACAGCCCGCGCGTTCGACCGGCGCGATGACATGCCCCGTCCTTCCACCGGGCACCGACATCTCGAACGGAGCGACCGACCGCCGCTGGCCTTCGGCGAACGCGCGGATGCGACCGGCGATCCTCGTCAGGCGCTGGCGCTCGTCAGGCATCAACTCCTGAAGCGCGCGCGCCATCTCTTCCCGGCCGATCACCAGCGGCGCGTCCGGTTCCAGCCCGTCGAGCCGAGCAGCGTGTTCGCGAAGCGCGACTTCACCTCGCTGCCGAACGTCGGCGACAATGCGCGACGCCGACGCAAGAACATCGGGCGGTATCGTCCACCGCAGCTGCGCAACCAGATCGGGGAGCGATCGCCGCCGAAACGTGACGATCATGCCTTTGCCCGCATCGGCCGGCGCGTCACCTTCAACCGGCGCGCCGCAAGTTCTGCCTCCACGTCGGCGATCGTCGCACCCGATCGGGCCAGCGCCGTCAACGCCACGTAGAAAAGATCCGCGGCTTCATGCACGACTTCATCGCGAGTCTCCGCGCGCGCGAGTTCTTCGGCTTCCTCGCGAAGTTTCGCCTGGAGGAGGCCTGGCTCCGTCAACAATCGGCTGGTGCCTGACGATGCGTCCGGTGCAGTCGCCCGCGAGGCAATGACACGCGCCAACGTGTCGAGCGTGAATCGCTCGCCAAAACAGCTTCGAGTCCCGCGATGGCAGAAACCGGTGCCCTCCTGCCGCACCACGAACTGCAGGGCATCACGATCACAATCCAGATCGACGCGCAGGAGCGCCTGCCGATTACCCGACGACTCCCCCTTGATCCAGATCGCGTTTCTGGAGCGCGACCAGTAAATGCCGCGTCGTTCCTGAACGGCACGCCGCAGCGATTCGCGATTGCTCCACACCAGGCCCAGCGCGTGGCCGGACTCGTCTACCACCACCGTCGGCCACAACTCCTCGGCGTTTGGCTTGAGGGGTGCCCCAACAGCATCGCCGAGCGTCAAGGCGTCGGTATAAAGCGCCATGCCGACCTGCGCGTCGGCGCCTTCCGCGTCCAGCAACGCGACATCAGTCGCACTCGTTATGCCGCCCGCTGCCGTGACGCGTGCATCGCCGGCTGCGGCCACGGCTGCCCTGACGAGTCCCAGGTCAAAACCACGCATCGCGCCCTCATGCTCCACCTGCGTCAGGAGGAAGCCATGCACGTGTGGACGCAGGCGCTCAATCGCTTCAGTGGTCGCCTGACCCGTTGACGTGCGCCAACCGTCCACGACGATTTCGCCGCGCAGCGAATCCACGGCGGCGATGGTTCGTTCGCGCGGAAACAGGCCGCAGAACGCCGGACTGGCCGCCGTGCCAATGACGATCTTCGCCGCTCCCGCGTCGAGCCACGACCGGCCGGCATTTTCGTCGCGAATCCCGCCGCCAACCCGGCACGGCGCCTTGCGGACCATGGTCCGTATCAATGCGGCGTTCGACCCGGTACCTAACGCGGCGTCGAGGTCCACGACCGCGACCTCTCCCGCGACCGCAAACCGGTCGAGCCACTCGAGCGGGTCGCCCGCGTCGAGTACGAGCTCGCGGCCGTGGCGCAGTTGCACCGCTCGGCCACCCATGATGTCGATGCTCGGCACGATCATTGACGCACCCTTATGCCTCTGCTCGACAACTCGTCCTTGATGCCAGGCACGGTGTCCTCCCCGTCATGAAAGACCGATGCCGCCAGCACAGCACCCGCGCCGGCTTCGATCGCCTCCGCAACGTGGCGACGTGACCCGATCCCACCCGACGCAATGATTGGCACGTTCACCGCGGCGCTTACGGCCCGAACCAGTGGCAGGTCACAACCACCGCGCGTGCCGTCGCTGTCCCAGCTCGTGAGCAACACTTCACCCGCACCTAACGCCTCGCCCGTGCGGGCCCAGTCCACGGCACTCAGACCGGCGGCGCGTTCGCGACCTCCCATCACCAGTACGTCCCATCCTGTCGCCGAGCGTTTCGCGTCGATGGCAAGCACGACACACTGGCTCCCGAACTCAGCGGCGAGTTCGCCAATCAGCTCGGGCCTGGTCACCGCGGCGCTGTTGACACTCACCTTGTCGGCCCCTGAAGCCAACAACGCTCTCGCGTCTTCAAGGGACCTGACGCCGCCACCTGCCGTTAGGGGAATCGAGAGCACTGCCCGCACTGCTCGAACGACCGAGAGCTGCGTCGTCCGGTTCGTCGGTGACGCGGCTATGTCGAGCAAAACGACTTCGTCAGCGCCCTGGGCTTCATAGCGCGATGCCAACTCCGCCGGATCGCCCGCGTCGCGGAGCCCGGTGAATCGAATGCCCTTCACCACTCGACCTTCACGAACGTCGAGGCACGGGACGATCCGCACGGCCAGGGCTCCCGCGCGACGGTGGACCTCGGGCGCGGCCTTCCTCGCCTGACCGGTCAGCCATCGTTCGATCAAGTTCGTCCCTGCCTTGCCTGACAATTCCGGATGGAACTGACAGCCGAGCACCGCTCCGCGCTCGATGGCCGCAACAAACGGCGCCCCATGTGTGGTCCACGCTGCACTCCACCCGGCGGGCGCACTCCCCATCGCGTAGGAGTTGGCGAACGAGGCCTCCATCGGCGACACCATCCGGCAGGACTCGTCAGGCATAACGCTGTTCCAGCCGAGGTGCGGTACGCGGACCTCGTCAGGCAGTCGCCTGCACTTGCCGTTCAGCACACCAAGCCCGGCGACTCCCGGGCTTTCTTCGCTGCCTTCTGCGAGCATTTGAAGCCCAAGGCAGATCGCGAGCACCGGCTTGCCGCTCACGCAGGCATCCTTCACGGGCACGTCGAGCCCGTTCGAGCGCAGCGATGCGACGCCGGACCCAAACGAGCCCACACCCGGGATGACCAGGCGCGCGGCCGTCCGGAGCACCTCGACATCCGACGACACGACCGATCCGGCCCCGAGGCGCGCGAATGCTGCCTGCACAGAGGCGAAGTTTGCCACGCCCGAGTCCACGATGACGACGTCCCAGGCTTGCCTGTCGGTCACAGGACCCCCTTGGTCGACGGCACGTCGTCAAAGCCTGACGACGATACTGCCTGACGAAGCGCGACCGCCGTCGCCTTGATCGCCGATTCCGCGCGGTGGTGGTCGTTGTCCCCCTTGAGCACATCGACGTGCAGTGTCAGTCGCGCCGCAAGCGCGAAGGATTGCAGCAGGTGAGTAACGTTCTCGGTCGACAGCGTGCCGAGCAATTCTCGTCGCAGCCCCAGCTGCACGTCCGCGAATGGCCGCCCGGACAGGTCGATCGCGACGCGCGACAACGCCTCGTCCAGCGGGACCATCGCGTGACCGAACCTGGTGATCCCGTGCCGGTCACCGAGCGCCTGGTCAAGCGCCTGTCCCAGCGCGAGGGCGACGTCTTCAACTGTGTGATGGTCGTCGACGTTCAGGTCGCCCTCGCACGCGATGCTGAGATCGCAGCGTGAGTGGCGCGCGAATGCGGTCAGCAGGTGGTCGAGAAAGCCGATGCCCGTCGCGATGTTCGCCGTTCCGCTCCCGTCGAGGGTGAGTTCGACGGAGACGTTGGTCTCGCCGGTCGTCCGGCGAATCTCACCGACACGCGTCGCGATCATGCGACCTCCTGAAGCGCCGCGTCCATCGATCGACTCAGGAGCTCGAACGCGATTGGATCGCCGGGCAGCGCGATCCGCAGCCCCAGCGGCGTGCGATCCTGTTTTGCGATCAGTCGGACCAGGATGCCGCGGGCAACCAGGGCGGCGTGAACGGCGGGCGCCGTGTCGCCAAGCTCCGCAAACACGAAGTTCGCCTCCGACGGTCGCGGCGATGCTTGCCTTCGGGCCAATAGTTCGAGCAATTCGCGTCGTTCGGCTCGTATCTGCGACACGTATGCTTCGCGCGATGACCACCCGTCCTCGACAACCGCCTGGACGATGGCCAGTGAGGCAGCGGACACTGGAAACGGACCGCCGGCGGCACGAAGGGCCGCCGTGATGCGAGCCGGGCCGATGGCGTACCCCACGCGACACCCCGCCAACCCCCACGCCTTGGAGAACGTGCGCACCACGACGACGTTAGGCAGGTCGAGTGCGTCAGCCGTGAAGTCGGCATCCCCGAATTCCACGTAGGCGTGGTCGAGAATGATGAGTGCCCCCGGGGCGGCGGCCGCCAGCGCGGTCAGGTCGTCCAGCGTCGCCGTCTCGCCGGTGGGGTTGTTCGGTGTCACCAGCGCGATCACGGCCGTCTCGTCGTCCACGAGCTCGAGCATCCGGGCAATCGGATACGGACCGCGCGACCACCACGCCTTCCGGACGCGGGCGCCGCAGAGCGAGGCGTACTGGTCGAACATTTCAAAACCCGGTTCGGCGATAAGCAACGACCGGTTCGGCGCCAGGAAAGCGCGACAGCAGCGATCGATCACGTCGTCCGCACCTGCACCCACGAAGACTTGCTGTTTCTGGACCGAAAACCGGCGGGCCAGGATGGCTTCGAGCGGCCTCTTGTCGGAATATCGGCGCAGCACTTCGCCAGCTCCTTCCCGCAACGCGCGAAGAACTGTTTCGATCCCGATAGGAGTGCCTTCGTTGGCGTCCAGTCGAAGCACAACACCGTCTGGCACCGGCGCACGTTCGTACGCGGTCAATCCGTCGACACGTGACCGTGGACCTTCGAGAGCATCAGTTTTCATGGGACGATCTGCGAAAGAGTGGATACCACCACGTCGGTGCCGCCGGCCGCCTTCAAGGCCGGAATCACCTTCGCCAGCGAATCCCGCGGTACGGCCGCTTTCACCGCGAAACTCCCGTTGCCGTACAGCGGTGATACTGTGGGCCGGCGCATGGCAGGCAGCACGGCGACGACCCGCTCCAGGCATTCCTCCGACGCCTTCACCTCGAGCATCACGCGTTGGCGAGCTTCCAACACACTGCGGAGCAACAACGCAAGATCTTCGATGCGGCTTCGTTTCGCCGAATCTCCCCACGCAACAGGGCTCGCGTACAAACGAGTGGACGAGCGCAGGAGCGTGTCGACGCGCAACAACCCGTTGGCTCGTAGCGTGGCACCGGTAGCGGCACAGTCGACGATGATGTCCGCGTCTTCGGGCGGGAACACCTCGGTGGCCCCATACGAACGCACGCACACCGCGTCGAGCCGCCGCTGGGCGATCCACCGTCGCGTCAGGCACTCGTACTCCGATGCGACGACGAGATGGCGCTCGGGCAGGTTGCCGTTCAGCAGCAGCGTTTCGGGCGCCGCCGCGACGAGTTCAACCGGATCCAGGCCGGTGTCGAGCACCTCGATGACGTCGGCCGAAAGCTCGGCGACCCAGTCGGCGCCGGCGAAGCCGACATCGCGGCTGCCGAACATCAACATCTCGATGATGTTCTGCGGCTTGAGGATCTTGGCCTCGGCACTCTCGAAATGGACATGCGGCCGATATCCGCGGGCTGTCGGCGTGACGCGAATGCCGCCATCGGCGAGGAGATCGAGCACGGCTCGCTCCATTCGGCCTTTGGGCAATCCGATTCGTAAAATGTCGGTCATCTTGAAGGGTGCGAGGGTGCATTGGGCAAAACAAAAAAACGCCGGCTGGGAAGCCGGCGTCGGTGTTGCCTGACGAATTCGTGGAGCAGCTTCGTCTACCGCGCGCGCAAGCCTCCCGGGGCCGGGTTGCAATGATGTACGTGATGGTGGCGCGGTGTCTGAAGCATGGGCACGGATGATATCCGGCGGCGTCGGGGTGTCAAGCGAGAACACCGGATGAGATCGGGGTCAGATTCGAATCTCCCACGCCTCCGTTTGCCCTCACTATCGGGCATGCGGAGATTCGAGTCTGACCCCGATCTCAGGGAAACCACCCGCAACCCGCTGGCTCCGCTGCGCGTAAGACCATAACGTCCACAGTCTTGGAAGCCGGCCCGGTGTGCCGAGTCACGAGTCACGAATCATGACCTCCATGCGAACCGCTCTCGCAATCCTCGCCGCAACCGTTCTCAGCGCTCCAGTCGCAGCCCAGAGCGCCGTCACAGAAACCCGCGATCCGCGCCAGCAACAGGACCCCGAGTTCGCGAAAGCCTACGCGAAATGGACCACCGAGCCGCGCTACGGAAGTCCGCTGGTTGATCACCTGCCGAAGGTCGCCGGCATCCCGATGCCCAAAGACATCCTGGGCTACTACATCGGCCAGCCGAAGACGCTCACCTATTACGCCGATGCGCTGAAATACTACCGGGCACTCGCCGCGGCAGCGCCCGCAAAGGTCAAGATCGAGACCATCGGCAAATCGGACGAAGGACGTGAACTCGTCGTCGTCTGGATTTCGTCGGAGGCCAATATCCGAAACCTCGCGACAAATCGTGCCAACCTGGCGAAGATCGCTGATCCACGCGGCATGAGCGAGGCGCAGATCAATGCGCTCATCAACTCTACCAAACCGCACTACCACCTGATGGGTGGGTTGCATAGCGGCGAGGTTGGCCCGTCGGAAATGCTCATCGAGCTTGCCTATCGACTGGTCGCCGAGACGTCACCGCTCATCAACCAGATCCGCGAGAATGTCTACGTCTCGATCACACCACAGGCGGACCCCGACGGTCGCGATCGTAACGTCGACTGGTTCTACCGTGGTCTCGACATGGCGGCGCAGGCCGGTGGGACAACCCCCGCGGGGCGCGGCGGCGGTGGCGCCGGCGTTCCCTACTGGGGCAAATACGTTTACCACGACAACAATCGCGATATCAACCTGTCGCAGATGTCGATGCGCGCGATCACCGATTGGTACTTCACCGCGCATCCGCCGATCATGCACGACCTGCATGAAGCGGCGCAGCTGATGTACACGTACAGCGGCGGCCCGCCGCAGAACCCGAACCTCGACCCGCTTCTCTTCGCCGAGCTCCCGTTCTTCTCGAACTGGGAGATGTCGCAGATGACGAAGTGGGGAATGCCCGGCGTCTACACGCACGCCTTCATGGACGGGTGGTCCCCGGGATACCTCGGCTCCGTCGCGTACAATCACAACGGCATGATGCGGATGTATGAGACGCAGTCGGGCGTAGACGCGTCGGACAGCGCGGCAACGACCGCCGGACGCGGTGGACGTGGTGCCGCCGCCGACAGCGCGGCCGTCGCCGGTGGCCGTGGTGGTCGAGCGGGCGGCACGGACACCGCAGCGGTTGCCACGGCAGGTCGTGGCGGGCGCGGAGGTCGCGGTGGTGGCGGAGCGGGCGGCACCAATGCCGCTGCCCCTGCTGCGACGGAAACGGCAGCACGCGGCGGAGGCGAAGGAGCAGGACCGCCGGGAACCACGCCATCAGGTCGTGGCGCCGGTGGCGTCCCAACCGGGCGTGGTGGCGGCCAGCCACGCGAGTGGTACCGCGGCATCCCCATTCCGCCTAACGCCGTGGCGACCTTCTCGCGGCGGAATAACACGAACTACATGCAGACCGGCGTGCTGTCCGCGCTGCAGCTCACGTCGATGTTCCCGAACCTCGTCCTCCAGAACTTCTACGTGAAGACAAAGAACTCGATGGACGATGGCCGCGCCAAGGCGCCACACGGATACGTGTTCCCGATGCAGCGCGACATGACGAAGGTCGTTACGCTCATCAACGTGTTGCGCGCGCAGGCCATCGAGGTCGGTACGCTCAACGCGCCGCTGACGCTCGACAGCGTGACGTACGCAGCGGGCTCCTACGTCGTGAAACTGGACCAGCCGTACGGACGCCTGGCCAAGAACCTGCTCGAGAAGCAGGACTATCCCGACCCGGCGCTCCGTACGTACGACGATTCGGGCTGGTCGATGGGCTTGGCGTTCAACGTCGACGTGAAGGAGATCCGCAACAAGGCGATTCTCGACGCGGCGGTGACGCCCGTGAAGACCGCTGTCGCACGTGGCTCGGTGGCCGGCAACGGTACCGCGGGCCTCGCGGTGGCGCACCTGGGATCGAACAACATGGTGGCGTTCCGCTACCGCCTGAAGAACGTGCCGATGCGCGTGGCGGAGAAGGCGTTCACCGCCGAGGGGATCACGTTCCCCGCCGGGTCGTTCATCATCAGCGGTTCGGCGGCGGACCTGCAGGCGGCGAAGGGCGCCGTCGAGTCGTTAGGTCTCACCGCCGCGTCGCTGTCGGCAGCGCCGACCGTGGTGTCCCACGACGCCGACGTCCCGCGCGTCGCGATCTATTCGCAGTGGTCAGGGACGCAGGAACTCGGCTGGTACCGGCATGCGTTCGACCAGTTCGGCATTCCGTTCGACCTCATTTACAAGGAGCGCGTCGCCAAGGGGAACCTGAAGGCGGACTACGACGTCATCGTCATGGCCGCCCAGAACATTACGCGAACATCGGTGATGGCCGCGCCGGCTACGCGGCCGCAGCCGTACAAGCGGACGGACAAGCTCAAGTTCCTCGGCGCGTACGGCGAGACGGACGACATGACGGGTGGATTCGGCCAGGCCGGCGTCGACGCGTTCGAGGCGTTCCTCGAGGCCGGCGGCACGCTGATCACCACCTTGCAGGCGACGCGTTTCCCGATCGAGCTCGGGTTCGCGCGATCGGTCGACACCGAATCGCTGACCGGTATCAACGCGCAGAAGCCGCTGGTGAATGCCGAAATCAAGAAGGCGGATCATCCGGTGTTCTACGGATTTGAGAAGACGATCTTCCCGATGAAGTTCGGTCAGGGACAACAAGTGTTCCGTGTGGGGGTTGCTGACCAGGACAACGTGCTGGCCTCATTCGTCGGCGGGGACGCGTCCGTGTTGTCCGGCCTCATGGTCGGCGCCGACGCCATTCGCGGCCGGGCGTTTGCCATGGACATTCCTAACGCGTACAACGGCAAGGGACGCGTGCTGATGTTCGCGAACAACCCGATCTACCGGTGGCAGAACCATGGGGAGTTCAACATGGTCTTCAATTCGATCGTGAATTGGAATGATGTGCCGGCGCCGGTAACCACCACCGTAGTACCGAATTGAGAGTTCGGCAGAACCTTTAACACAGAGGCAAATCGAGGCGCACCGAGGATCTTTTTCTTTCTCTCGTTGTTCTATTTATCGATGACTGGAAGACTGCCCTCAGTGCGCCCCTGTGCGCCTCCGTGTTTCAAGCTTCTTACGAAGACAGGAATCGGCGGCGGGATCAGCTCCTGACGCGCCAAAGCCCCACTGCTGCACGAGTTCAATGATGCGATCGAGGTGTCCGACATGAAATCAAGGATTGTGTTCTGTTTGTTGGCCGCGCTTCCCTCGGTCATGCTTGCCCAAGGCGACGCGGCCAAGGCCAAGGCCGCCCTTGCTCCATTCGCGAAGCTCGTTGGCCAGTGGGAGGGTGACGCTCACGTCACGATTGTTCCCGGCCAACCCGCCCAGGTTGTGCGCCAGCACGAAGACATCCAGCTGACGAACGGCGGGACGGTCCTCAAGGTGCATGGCGTCGGGCGATCAACTGACGCTGCCACGAAAGGGAACGTCGTCTTCGAGGCCAACGCGACCGTTTGGTACGACAACGCGCTGAACAAGCTGCGCATGTCGGCGAAGACCGCCACCGGAGATTCAACGGAGGCGAGCATCGAGTTGCGGCCGGACACCTTGATTTGGGGCTTTCCGGTTCAGGCCGGGCGTATCCGGTTCACGATCGCCTACAGCACCACCGACTGGTACGAGGTCGGGCACTTCATTCGGGAAGGAATGCCGCCGATACCAACGATTGAGATGCGACTGAAGAAGATCAAATAGGGTCCAAGAGTAAAGTCCAACGCCAAAGACAAAGGCCACATGCTATCGGTTCGCTTGACTTTGGCCTTTGATCGTTGCGTAACGTATTCGCCACGCCCCCCGGCCGGTGATCGAACAATAGATAACCGGCTAATACTGGCGTTAGGCGTGACACAGCATTGTCGTCCTCACGACACCCCCCTCAGCATGAGCGTGACGGCGACACGAGTTCGCAGAGATGAATTCATTGCGGCCCTCCCCGTTGCCTAAAGTCGGCCGTCGTGTTCTGCGACGCCCGAGCAACGTCCGGTAGTTGCCTTGGTTAGCCATCGGCCCACTGAGGGCAGCTCCATCGACACCTCGGCATCGCCTAAGGGGGCGGATCATATCGGAATGTCACGACAAGGCGCAGTGGTTCAGACGCTGCACAAGGCGAATGCGGATCCGGGAGAGTTTCACCCGGATCCGCGTTTTCTTAGGTGCCCAGCCACTCTGCCTTTCAGCGAAGGGCGGCGTTGCCGTTCACACCGTTTCGAAGCCTGCTACCACGGGCAGTCGTCCTGCGGTGGTCCACTACCATCGACATCGATCCACAGCCCGATTCCGGCGTAGAGTCCCAGCGTGGTGTCATAGATCGTAACGTTGAGATCGCCTGACTGCCACAACGAGCCGGAGATCGCAGGACCGCTTCCGGACAGCTGTCCATGCCATTGGTAGGTAAATGGTCCGCGCCCGCCCTTTGCCTCGGCCGTCCACGAGCAGAGCGCCCCTGCGGGAACCGCGCTTGGGCCGGATATCCGCACGTACGGAGCAACCGGAAGCTGGGAATACAGCTGATAGTGGTTGCTCGAATTCGAGTTGTGGACAATGTCCATCGCGCCGTCAGTAATCATCTTGGCTAGCTGGTCGGGCGTGTCGTTAGGGTATTGCTGCCGCAGCAGTGCGCCGACTCCTGCGACGAATGGAGCAGCGAACGATGTGCCACTAAAGTTGGGGAGGTAACCGCCTCCATTGATGGCTGCGTTGGCCGCTGTAATGTTTGTGCCTGGCGCGAAGAGGTCCACACAACCGCCCCAGTTCGAAGCTCCGTTTGGCCAAATTGACCGCCACCCGATACTGTCTACTGCAGCAACGGTTACGACTTCCATCGCATTTGCCGGCGCGATGGTGCAAGCGTCAGTGTTGCCGTTCCCCGCAGCAACCACCACGAAAACGCCGGCATTCTTTGCGTTCTTGACGGCCGTATTGATAGACCCGGGAGCGATGTCGTCGATCCGATTATCTATGCCGAGACTCACGTTCATAACGGCGGGCGAGATATGGTTACCCGTGACCCAATCCACTCCGGCAGTCATGTCGCTCGCCCAGATGCTTGAGTTGCAGCCGTTGATTCTGACCGACCAGATGTTTGCCTGTGTCGCGACGCCGTTCTGGTTGCCTGCGGCGACACTGGCCACAGCAGTACCATGTCCGACGCAATCGAGGCCGGCAGGGCGTTCAGCATTGTATGTCCACGCTGCCTGGGCACGTCCGCCGAAGTCGGGATGCTGAATATCGATGCCGCTGTCAACGATGTAGACGTTCACACCTTGACCCGTAAACGTCGACGAGAACTCATGGTCAAGTGTCGGCGTCCATCGGTTGTCGATGCGTCCTAGTCCCCAACCGACGTTGTAGCGCGTGTCCGCAAGTTCCATGAGCGCGTCTTTCTCGATTCGTTCGACTAGTGGGTGACCTCGGAGGAAGCGCAGGTCGTCTTCCGAGAGATCTGCCGCGAATCCGTTCAATGCGAACTGATACTCATGCCGCAGCGCCCGCGAGGCACGAACGGCAAGAGCGCGACGCTCCCCTCTGTCGTCACTCGGTGCGCCCTTCAACAGGACGATGTAGCGCCCGGCAGTGTCCGCTACCAACGCGTGTGCTATCGAAGGATCTGTCGGGGCAGGCGGAGCGTCCGGACTGGCACACGACACCACGGTGGCGATCAGCGCGAGTACCCGACACCCGGCCGACCGAACATTGCGTTTCTGCGACTCTTTCATTTCCTACCTCACTCGAGAGTTCTCCTCCGCTTCGTTACGGAGGACGAACAAACTCATCGAGTTCGGAGCCGAGCGAAATCGGGCGCTCAGGGTGCAAAACCTCATCCACTAGGCATAGACCCAGGCCCTTTCTGGCATTTTCTAGAAGCTCGTCAGAAGGTTGGGGCTGCGAACTTAACTCACGGTCTGCCGGGGTCTACAGTATATGCTGCTGCGATTTGGAACTGGGTCAATTCATCCCGCGTGCGCGTTCCAAGCTTCTGGTAGATCCTTCGGACGTGGCTCTTGAGTGTACCCGGTCGGAGTGATAGCGCGCTGCAAATTGCGCGGTAGGACAGTTGACGTGCGAGGAGATCGGCGACTTGTGTCTCCCTGGGCGTCAGTAGCCTCGCGCTCTGTTTTGGTTTGGGTAACGAGCTTCCCTCCAGACGACGAGCTAAATACGGCAATCCGCGCGCAGCGTAATCAATCGCCGCAACGAGTTCCGTGATGTCCGCTTTGGCGTCGAGTAACCCCAGTGTGACGAGCGACGCCAACGGAGAGCGGAGGTAATCCAGCTTTGCCTGATTAAGGATGACGATGCCGGCAAACGCATGGGCCTTTATCAAGATGTGCGCTGCGTCCAATGCTTTGCTGCTACCATCCACCACGAGTACCGCAGTTCGCATGCGAATACCCATCGTCGCAATGTCCCACTTCGTCCCCGGAATGAATGTGAGTGCGACAAAGCCCCACTCGCGAAGCTGGCTGGCGATTCCGTCTGCCAGAAGTCGAATGGGCGACACAACAATGACGTATTGGGCGGCCACGATTGCTGCAGACCTCTACTGTGTCCACGAGGATTCCAGACTCTTCGAAGGACGGCTCTCAGAATTGACGAGTAGTTCATTGAGTACCCGTGATAATCATCACCGTTGCGAAGAGGAACGCCAGAAAGAAAAAGGGACACCAAGTTGTGACGCGTATTGCTACTCAGCTGTTTTGCAGCAGGACGGTAAGACAAAGGGGCCGACCGGGCCCGTCGACTTGCGGCTCAAAAGGACGAAAGCCAAAGCCGGGAGTGCTTACCCAGCTTTGGCCTTTGGTCCCCAGCCGTTCTTAGTTCTGTGACTGAGTCCTGCGGTTCCCGTTCGGGTCAGGCGTTCCGATCAGTACACTGCTTGAAGTTCGGATTGTTCGCCTCGTCGGTTACCACCGGCAAGTTCACGTCGCTGCCGTAGTTTCCGGCCTTGAAGTGCACCCCTTCCGGGAAGACGTTCGTGGCCGCGCGACCATACTGCCTGACGAGTCGGCGCAGGTCACCCAGTCGCTGACCGCGGGCAAACGTCCAGAACGCCTTTTCACGGAACAACAGGCTCACGCGAGCCTCCGGCGTCCCCGGATCGGCGAGGTTGGGCAGCGCCGTTGCGGAAAGCGTGACCGTGCCGATTCCCGTCACTCGGTTAGCACCATTGCGAAGCCCGTTGAGCGTGGCCAGCCAGCCAGTGACATCGTTGTTCTTCAGCTGGTTTTCGGCCTCGATCAGTCGCGCATCGGTGCCGTTCACGACGTCGATGGGCGTCAGGCGGTCGTAGAGCGCCGTCGTGCGCACCACGGTGCCCCCATCCTGCCCGAGCAAGGGGGCGGGTCTGCCCTGTGCGTCAACGCTGTACTTGCTGTCGATGACTGGAACGCGGGGGTCCTTGGCTGAGTAAAACGGAATCGCGTTCCGTACCAGGATGTCCCGGTTGTTTCCATCGATGCTGTCAGCCACGCCGTACCGTCGCTGACTCAGGCCTTGGCTCCAGATGATGTTGGAGCTTGTGGTGAGCGAAAACGTGTGCTGATACCGGAAGCTCGTGGCAATTCCCGCCACTGACTGTGCCGCCGCCGCGTATTGGTTCAGTGCCATCAGCGCCCTTCC
>Ga0070698_100004933_pt1 | contig 14636 bp, 12 predicted proteins | sample KBSK1502metaG_FD_65477 | JGI IMG/M metagenome (GOLD analysis project Ga0070698, IMG submission 65477) | Corn, switchgrass and miscanthus rhizosphere microbial communities from Kellogg Biological Station, Michigan, USA - KBS K1-50-2 metaG | ecosystem: Host-associated > Plants > Roots >...
ATGCGATTCCACCTCGTCACACTCGGCTGCGACAAAAACACCGTCGACTCCGAACGCTACGTCGCCGAACTGACCGCCCATGGCGGCCAGCCGGCGAACAGCGCTGACGACGCGGACCTCATCGTCATCAACACGTGCGGCTTCATCGACGCGGCCAAGGAAGAGTCCATCGAGGCCATTGTCGAAGCCACGCGGTTCAAGTCGTCAGGCAATTGCCGCATGGTTGCCGCCGTCGGCTGCATGGTCCAGCGGCACGCCGACGAACTCTGCGAATCCCTTCCTGAAGTCGACCTCTTCCTTGGCACGCGCGAGACCGATCGGTTGATCAGTGAGGTCGCCGCCCGCGGGCTGCTGAACGACCCTCCGGCAATGGTGCATCCCGGCGTAAGGTTGTACGCGGGCGCCATGCCTCATGTGCGTTATCTCAAGATCAGCGAGGGATGCGATCACGGCTGCGCGTTCTGCGCCATTCCACTCATGCGCGGGCGGCATCGCTCCTTCACGCGCGATGACGTGGTGCGCGAGGCACAGCTCCTCGAGCTCCAGGGCGCCCGCGAAGTCAACCTCGTCGCGCAGGACCTGGCCCACTATGGCCGCGACATTCGCGACGGACGTGGACTCGCCCACCTTCTCAGTGCGCTTGTCGACGAGACCTCGATCCCCTGGTTCCGGCTCCTTTACATCTACAGCGCAGGCCTGACACCGCGGATGCTCGACCTCATTGCGAGCGAACCACGCATTGTCCGCTACCTCGACATCCCGATGCAGCACGCGTCCGACGCGGTGCTCGAACGGATGCGACGCCCGGAACGTCAGGCGCGACAGCGTGAAAAAATCCGGAACATCCGCGAGGCCATCCCGAACGTTGCCATCCGCTCGACGGTCATCGTCGGGTTCCCGGGCGAAACCGACGACGACTTCCAGCAGCTGCTCGACTTTCTGGAGGAGGTCCAACTGGATCGACTCGGCGTCTTCACGTATTCGGCGCAGGAAGGGACGCGCGCGTTCGAACTGCCTGACGACGTACCGGACGAGCTCAAGCGAGAGCGACTCGAGCGCGTGACCGAAGTGCAGCGCTCGGTGACCGCCGAACGATATGACAGTGAAATCGGGCGCATCGTGCCAGCAATTGTCGATCGGGTGACAGCGGACGGGCAGGTTCAGGCCAGGACGTACGGTCAGGCGGATGACATCGACGGGGTCACCTGGCTTCGCCAGATGGAAGATGGGCGATGGGAGAACGGCGCCCGGCCCCAGCCGGGCGATCTGATCGATGTCAAACTGGAAACGGTCATCAACGATCATGACTTCGAAGCCACTCTCGTCAGGCACGTGAGCCGAGTGGTGGCCCAGCACGCCGCGCCGAAACCGCGCGTTCTTCCGGTCATGTCCTCCGTGAGCGCGTTCGGCCGCTGACGCCATGCGCATAACGACGGCACGCTTCGGCTTGCTCTCGCTGCTTGGCGCATCGGCTGCGCTTGCCGCGTACGCGCCCGAGAGACAGCAAAATCCTTCTAGCCGGCCAGTCCGCGTCCTCCTGGCCTCGGTGGCGCGGGAAGCTCCACTCTCGCAGACTGGAGTTTTCCAACGAGACCCCGCCCAGATCAGTCAGTATCCCGTTTCGTCCTGGAAACTCGTGGACGGGTCGCGCCGCGTGGTGGCTCGCGGTGAAACGACCGATCGATGGTCGGTCATGCGTGACGGCCGTCGCCTGCGCGTGATTCACGCCGACGCGCCCACCTCGGCATGGATCGACGGCTCGTTGTCATTGGAGATGGGCAACGACGAGGTCACGTGGCAGGAGAAGACGTATCGCGGCACGTTGACGTTCGTCGCAACGGATTCGTTGCTCCTCGTCGTGAATCGCGTCGATGTTGAGGAGTACCTGCGCGGTGTCGTGCCGCTCGAAATCGGCGCGCGCCAGACGAGCGATCATGCCGCGGTCGAGGCGCAGGCCGTGGCTGCGCGCAGCTTCACCTACACGCGCATGCTGGCGTCCGGCGCGCGCGACTTCGACGTGCGCGCCACCGAAAGTGACCAGGTGTACGGTGGAATCCGCGCCGAGACTTTCTGGGGTGACCTGGCCGTAGCCGCGACCGCCGGGTGGGTACTGAGTTATCGCGGACAGGTTGTAACGGGGCCCTACCACTCTGCATGCGGCGGAAGCACCGCACTGCCGAGTGAGACGTGGCGCGGGGGACGCGACGGCTACCTGCGCGCGGTGAGCGATACCTCGCCACGAACCGGCCGGCCTTGGTGCGACCTCGCACCGCGCGCCCAATGGGAACGTCGGATTCTGGCGCCAGATCTGAGAAATGCGCTGGAACGGTACGCCGGCGACTACACCACGGTTCCCGTCGGCGCCGCCGGTTCGATCCGCGACGCAAAGATCGACGGATTCACTTCAACGGGCCGAGCGCGAACCGTCGTTTTCACCACGGCCGCGGGTGACGTGACGCTCCGGACGAACGACATCCGCTACGTCTTGCGCCAGGTTGGCGGCGACCTCCTTCCCAGCACGGCCATCTCGATGTCGGTGGAACGCAGCCCCGACGGGTCGCTCCGCGCGGTGGTGGTGCGGGGCCGCGGCAATGGACACGGCGTCGGGATGTGCCAGTGGGGCGCCATCGCGCGGGCACGGGCCGGTGACGACTTCCGCGCGATCCTCAAGGCATATTATCCGGGCGCGGAACTGACCCGCGCTCCATGAGTCGCCGGCGCCTCACCCGGAGTGCATGAAACCGGACCTTCGAATCGCGGTGGTTGGCACAGGCGCGATCGCACAAATGGCGCATCTTCCCGTCCTGCGGAAAATCCGTGGCGTGAAGCTCGTCGCGTTATGCGATACCGATCGCGCCAAGGCGCGGGCCCTGGCCGATCGGTTCGAGATCCCCGATGTCTACGTCGATCTCGAGGACCTCTTCGGCGCCGGTGACCTCGATGCAGTGGTCGTGAGCACGCCGTCGTTTCTTCATCAGCCCTACGTCCTGGAGGCGATCGCGGCGGGACTCGACGTTCTCTGCGAGCGGCCGCTCGCGCTGACGACACGTGGCGTCCAGACCATCCTGGAATCAGCGGCCGCTGCGGGACGCAAAGTCATCGTGGCGAACAATCATCGCTTCCGTAGCGATGTCCAGGCGCTCGATCGATTCCTGCGGGGCGGGGAACTCGGCACACTGACAGGCTTCCGCGCGGGTGCGTACCACCAGCACGGCAGCGTGGGTGGATGGCGTCTGAGTCGCGCCGAGTCGGGCGGTGGCGCGTTGTTCGACCTGGGCCTGTCGCTGGTCGACCTGGCTCTGTGGCTCGCGGACTACCCGCCACCACAACGCGTCTGGGCGCACGTCGATCGGCCTCGCGGCCCGAACTCGGTTGAAGACGCGGCGCTACTCACCCTGGAATGTGCGAACGGGATGGCGTGCACGTTCGATCTGTCCTGGTCGTACGTGGGAGACAACGATCGATGGTGGTTCGAGTCTGTTTCATCGCGCGGCAGCGCGCGACTCGCGCCGCTGCGTGTTGTGAAAGAGCTCAACGGCAAGCCAGTTGACGTCTCCCCCATGGGTGCGGCGGCACGCGAAAGCACGTTCATCCAGTCGTATCGTGCGGAGCTGGCTCATTTCGTCGCCGTGCTCGGCGACGAATCGCCGTACGATCCACCGGCCGACCAGGTGGTTCTCCACCGTATCCTCGAGGCGGCGTATCGCTCGGCCGATGAGAAATGCGAAGTCAAACTCTAGCGCGGTGGTTCGTCGTCGCGACGCTGCTGGTCGCGAACGCCACATCCAGTGATGCACAGGCCAGCGACTCCGCGGGACCGCCAGGCAGCGAGCTCTCGATCTACCTCATGACGATGGGGCAGGGCGACCTGGTCTGGGAGCGGTACGGACACAACGCGATCGGCATTCGCGATCACCGCGCGAACACGGACATCGTTTACAACTGGGGCCTTTTCTCGTTCGACGAACCCGGCTTCATCGGCCGTTTCCTTCGCGGCGAGACGATGTACTGGATGGGCGGTTTCGATGCCGCAGCAACGCTGGACAGCTACCGGAGGTTCAATCGCACCGTCGAAGTGCAGGAGCTGAACCTGTCGCCGCCCCAGCGGGTTGCCCTCCGCGATTTCATCCAGTTCAACGCGCGGGAAGAGAACAAGTACTATCGCTACGACTACTTCCTCGACAACTGCTCCACGCGCGTGCGTGATGCGCTCGACCAGGTGCTCGGCGGCGCACTCAAGATGGCCACGGACACCGTGCAGACCGGGACCACGTATCGATGGCATTCGCTGCGACTCATGGCCGAAGATCGCCTCATGTCGGTCGGGATCAACATCGGGTTGGGCCGGCCAACGGACCGCCCGATCACGGCCTGGCAGGAGATGTTCATTCCCATGAAGGTGCGTGACCGGGTTCGGGAACTTCTCGTGCCTGACGACTCCGGACGCATGGTCCCACTGGTCACGTCGGAACGCGCCTTGTTCCAGGCCCAGCGAGAGCCGGAACGCACCGCTCCGCCGCGAATGGTGCTGCCATTGGCGCTCCTTGGCCTGCTGCTCGCCAAAGGACTGACGTGGCTCGCCGGGCGAAAGCAGCGCGCCGCCGGAGCGGTCGCCATCACCGTTGCCGTGCTTCTTGGCGCGTTAGGCGTTGTGCTGCTCTTCCTGCGTTTCATGACGCAGCACGTCGCCACATACGACAACACCAACCTGTTCGTGTACAACCCGCTGTGGATCATCGTTGTCCCGATCTACCTGCTGGCCGGTCGTGGACCGCGGCTCCGGCGCCCGGCATTCCACCTCGCGTCTTTTGCCGGAGCGCTCACTGCCTTCGGCATCATCGCCCCGTTCCTGCCCGGATTCACCCAGGGCAGTTTCGCCGTCATCGCGCTCGCCGCGCCGCTCGGCCTGGCGGTCGCCTGGCTCATTCGTGAGCGCACGCGCCCGGAGCCGGCCGCGACGACATGACCGAATCCATCGGGATTGATGTCGGCGGCACGTTCACCGACCTGGTTGGCGTTCGCGAAGACGGCACGGTGCGCACGGGGAAGGTGCTCAGCACGCCGACCGACCAGAGCGAAGGAGTCGAGCGGTCACTTCGCGAGAGCGGTGTCGAGCCATCGGCCGCCGATCGCATTGTGCACGGCACGACCGTGGTGACGAACATGCTCCTCGAACGACGTGGGTCGAAAGTCGTCCTGTGCGCCACGGCGGGCGCCACCGACTTGCTGGAGCTTCGCCGGCAGGAGCGGGCGTCGTTGTACGACCTGTCGATACAACATCCGGAGCCGCTGGTGCCCGCCGATCGAGTCGTCGCGGTCGCGGGCCGGTTGGCGCCGGAAGGTGTCGTGCACGACCTGCCTGACGAGGCGGTGGCGAGCGCCGCCGAGCTGGTGGCGCAGCGTGAGCCGGAGATCGTCGCGATTGCACTGCTCCACAGCTACCTCGATCCCTCACACGAGCAGCGACTGGCGGCCGCGATTGCTCGTCGCCTGCCCGATGTCGACGTCGTGTGCTCCAGCGACATCCTTCCAGAGATTCGCGAATACGAACGGACCGCGACCACGTGTTGCGAAGCGTACGCGCGACCGGGGGTCGGAGTGTACCTGCGCCGGCTGGCGGATCGACTGAAGGCGCTCGGCTTCCCGTCACCAGGCGTTGTGGGATCCGGTGGTGGCATGGCCGACGCCTCCGAAGCGGCGCGCTCGGCGGCATCCCTGGCGTTGTCCGGGCCAGCTGGCGGCGTTGCGGGAGCGGCGTTGGTGGCGCGCATGGCCGGCTTCGACCGTGCCCTCAGCATCGACATCGGAGGCACGAGCGCCGATGTGGGGCTCATCATCGACGGCGAACCGCTGGTCGAGGCGGGCGGCCTGGTGGCGGGCGTGCCCATCGCCTTGCCACGGGTGCTGGTGGAAACGGTATCGGCCGGTGGTGGCAGCATCGGCTGGGTCGACGAAGGTGGCGCGTTGCGCGCCGGGCCACGGAGCGCCGGCGCGGTGCCGGGGCCCATCGCGTTCGGCCGTGGTGGAACCCAGCCGACCGTCACCGACGCCCACGTGGCGTTAGGCAACATCGCGGCCACGCACGTAAGCGACGCGGTGCGCATCGATGCCACGGCGGCGCGTGAGGCCATCGTGGCGCTGGCCATCCGCGTGGGGAGCACGATGGAGAAGACGGCCGAGGCGATCATCGCGGCTGCTGACGCGGCCATGGCGCGGGCGCTCCGTCGGGTCAGCGTGGAGCGGGGTATCGATCCGCGGTCCTGTGTGCTGGTGGCATTCGGTGGGGCCGGGCCGCTTCACGCCTGCGGACTGGCGGACCGGCTCGGGATGACGCGCGTGCTGGTTCCACCACACGCGGGCGTGCTCAGCGCACTCGGGCTGGCGGTCGCGCCCGAGCGGCGCACCGCGATCGGCAGCGTGATGCATCGGCTGGACGAGATGAACACGGATTCGCTGGCGCGCCTGTTCGACGGTCTCGCCTCTCGCACCGGGACAGCGCCTAACGTGGCGCACGTGGCACGGATGCGATACCGGGGTCAGGGGCACGAGCTGGAGGTATCGTTCGATAGCGGCATGACCCCCGGCGCGCTGGGAGACCGGTTTACCGGCATGCACCTCCAGCGCTATGGCTTTGAGCTGCCCCTGCCGGTGGAGATGGTCTCAGCGCGCTCGGTGCGTTCCGGTGCAACCCGGACGGTTGCCCTCTCGCGTTCAGGCTCGAGTACCTGGTCGGACGCCGCCAGCGTGGATGACGGCGGACAGTTCGAAGCCACGGTTGTTGGCCGGCGTGTGATCGCGCTTCCCGACGCGACGATGCTTGTACCGCAAGGTTGGACGGCGAGAGCCCTTCCGATTGGCGGATGGTTTGTGGAACGAAGTTGAGAATTACGTACCCGTCTACCCGCTTACCCGAATGTTTGACCCCCTTTCCCTGAGCGTCATGTCCCACGCGGTCTCGATGATCGCGGAGGAGATGGGGACCGTGCTCGAGCGGGGAGCGTTGTCGCCTAACATCCGGGAACGACGCGACGCCTCGTCGGCCTTGTTCGACGCTGAAGGTCGCATGATCGCCCAGGCCGCCCACATTCCCGTGCACCTGGGCGCCATGCCGGAATCCGTGCGCGCGGTCATCGAACGCGGGCCGGTTCCGGGGGACGTGTTCCTCCTCAACGATCCATTCCGCGGCGGATCGCATCTGCCGGACCTGACGATGGTCGAGGCCATCGGGCTCGACGGCGCGCTCGTCGGGTTTGCGGCAGTGCGGGCGCATCACGCGGACGTGGGCGGTATGAGCCCGGGCAGCATGCCACGCGGCGCGACGGAGCTGGTCCAGGAGGGCATCATCGTGCCGCCGGTGCGAATCGCGCGCGGCGACACGTTCGACGCCGATATCCTGGCACTGGTGCTGGCAAACGTCCGAACGCCTGACGAGCGAATGGGCGACCTGAAGGCGCAACGAGCGGCGTGTGCCGCCGGTCGCGACGGCTGGGTGGCGCTCCTTCGCCGTGAAGGCGTGGAATCGATGCGCGCCACGGGCGCCGCGCTCCTCGACTATACCGAGCGACGAGCGCGGGCCCGCATCGCGCAGCTCGGCACGGTGAGCGGATCGGCCAGGGATGCGCTCGAGGGTGACGGAGTGACCGAAGACGACGTCGTCGTCGCGGTGTCGGTGCAGTCGGTGGGCGACAGCCTCAGGTTCAATTTCGACGGGACGTCACCGATGGTCCGAGGCAACGTGAACTGTCCCGCTGCGGTCGTTCGTGCTGCCGCCGTCTTCGTGTTGCGCACCCTGCTCGACGACGATGTTCCGACCAACGACGGCATCGCCCGGGCGCTGGACCTGCGCATCCCGCCGGGGTGTGCGATCGATGCGCGGTGGCCCGCCGCCGTGGCTGCCGGCAACGTCGAGATGTCGCAGCGCATCACCGACACCCTGTTTGCGGCGCTGGCCAACGCCGGCGTGGACGTCCCGGCGCAGGGGCAGGGGACGATGAACAACATCACCTTCGGGGGCGCCGGCTGGACGTTTTATGAGACGTTAGGCGGCGGCCAGGGCGCCAGCTCGCGCGGTCCGGGACCGGACGCGGTCCATGTCGGGATGAGTAACACGCGCAACACGCCCATCGAGTCGCTGGAGCAAGCCTATCCGTTGCGCATCGATGAATACGCGATCCGCCGGGGTTCGGGTGGAACCGGCCGTCATCGGGGTGGACACGGCGTCGTCAGGCGCTACCGCGTCCTCGAGCGTTGCACGGTCACGCTGGTGACGGAACGCCGGCGCCACCGGCCGGCCGGGGCGTTAGGCGGTGGTCCCGGGACCAGCGGCCAGAACCTGCTGAACGGGCAGCCGATCCCGGCGAAGTGTCGGATCGAGCTCAATCCCGGCGACGTGATCACGGTCATGACGCCGGGTGGGGGAGGGTGGGGGAAGGAGTAAAACTGGTTACTGGTTACTGGAACTGGTTACGGCTACCTGGAACTGGAACTCGTGCCGCAAGCCGAATCTCTACCGGTACCGGTACGAGTAACCAGTAACCAGCAGCGAGTAAGCCTTTCTTCAGACCTCCATCTCCATCCCTTCGGCCGCCGCGATCACATTGACCCGGCCATTCCGCTCATTCACCATCTCGTGGCAGAGCGCGAGTTGTGCCACCAGCGCCGCGTCCGAGCGCTCGGGGTCGTGGTGGAAGAGCACCAGCGTCTCCACCTCGGCGGCGATCGCAAAGTCTATTACATCACGGTACGAGGAATGTCCCCAGCCGCGATGATCCATGTATTCCGCGCCCGTGTACATCGCGTCGTGGATCAACACGCGCGCGCCGCGCGCGAAGCGCACGAGTTCAGCACGCGTTGGTGCGCCCGGGGCGTCGTCGCCAAAGCGGTCAATTTCGTTGTCGGGAATGAACACGACCGCACGCCCGGGCGATCCGGCCGGCGAGAGGCGGAATCCCAGCGCACCCCCCGGATGTCGAACGCTGATCGCGTTGACCTCGATCTCATTTTCGCTCAGCCGGTGTCCGGTCAGCTCGCGGAACTCCATGCGCGCGTGCAGGTCGTCGAACGCAACCGGGAACACGACGGGGCTCATCTGCTGGCGCAGCACGAGCTCCAGGCTATTGAGCAGCGTCGGCGCTCCGAACAATCGAAACTGATTCCCCGACTGGAACGCCGGCGTGAAGAAGGGGAGTCCCTGGATGTGATCCCAGTGCGCGTGGCTGAAGAACACGTCACCGGTAATCGGGCGACCATTTGCCGCACTGACGAGTGAGCGCCCCAGCTCCCGAATGCCCGTGCCTGCATCGAGGATGACCAGGTGGCCGTCATCACCTCGGACCTCGACGCACGTGGTGTTCCCGCCGTACACGACGGTGTTGGGCCCCGGTGAAGGGCACGACCCACGGGTTCCCCACAGCCGGAGGCGCATGGTCGAAGCTGGCGTCTTGCTCGGAGGGCCGCCGTGATGGGCGGCCCTTTCCGAAGGGCCTAGAGCCTTGTCTGGGCCAGCTGTTTCAGCGCGGGACGATTCGCCACCGAGATGCGCCGGCGTTCGACGCGGATCAGACCCTGGTTCTGGAAATCGCGCACGGTGCGCGACACCGTCTCCCGGCTCGCGCCGATCATGTGCGCAATGGTCTGGTGCGTGAGCGGCTTCTCAATGGTCTCGGACTGCCCCTCCTGGGCGAAGTCGAGCAGGAGTTTGGCAATGCGACCGGGGACGTCGAGGAGCGCGAGTCCATGGATCTTCGAGTCAGCACGGCGCAACCGTCGGGCCAGTTCCGCGAGCAATGCCCACGCAACTGCGGGATTTGATTCCACGCGCCGGCGAAAATCATCGCGGCGCAGTACGAGGAGGTTGGTGTCCTCCATCGCGATCACGTGAGCCGACCGCGGCTGATCGTCGATGAGCGACAGCTCGCCGAAGTGTTCGCCGACACCAAGCACGCCGAGGATGACTTCGCGACCGTCTTCGCCAATCAGCACAACCTTGACTCGTCCCTGACGCACAACAAACAGCGAGTCACCGGGATCATCCTCGAAAACGATCACGCTCCCTTTCGGGTAGGCCTTTTCACGGGTCAGTTCCGTGAAGCGAATGAGCTCGGAGTCCTCGAGCTTCGAGAAGAGCGGGACGGTCCTGAGGAAGTTGGCAGTTTCCATGCGCCGTAAGATCGTGCAAAGGTTCGCGTTGGGAAGCGGCAGCGCCCCTGCATCTAAGACAGGCACGCCCGCCACTCATGACGCAGCCCGCGTAGTGAGGTCACGCTGCCGATGGACGGGTCCTTATAGCCAACGGAAGCTCTCTTCTGGGGTCCCTCTTGGCGAAAAAGCTGCCTTCCGGTGGCGTACGATAAGTAACTCCATGCGGGCTTGTGTCTTAGCTCTACCTCCGATTAGCTTTATCGGCTCTACATTCGCTCCAAAGAGGTCCCAAAGTGAAGTCCGGTATACATCCCGAATACGCAACAGCCACGGTCAAATGCGCCTGCGGCGCCACCTGGCAGACACGCTCTACAGTTGGTGAGCTCCATCTCGACATCTGCTCCGCCTGCCACCCGTTCTATACCGGGAAGCAGAAGCTCGTCGACACCGCCGGTCGCGTTGAACGCTTCCGCCAGAAGTACGCGGGCGCGAAGAAGACGACCACCTGAGCGTCAGAGCCCGTCTCGCGGCGGCGGTTGAGCGTGCCGCCGCCGTCGAGCAGGAACTCTCCGATCCGAAAACGCTCCGCGACTCAAAGCTTCGCGCGTCCCTCGGCCGCGAGCACCAGCGTCTTCTCGAAATCGTCGCGCTGTCCAAGAAGCTGGCTCGAAGTGACGATGATCTCGCGCAAGCGCGCGGCCTCCTGACGGTCGAAGACCCGGAACTCGCAGCCGAGGCGCGCGCAGAAGTCGAAAGGGCCGAACGGCTGATCGCCGAGCTCGAGGAGCAGGCCATGCCGCTCCTCGTCCCCCAGGATCCGCTCAACGAGCGGGCGTGCATCGTCGAGATCCGCGCCGGCACGGGCGGGGACGAGGCCGCCCTCTTTGCCGCCGAACTCCTGCGCATGTATACGCGCTTCATCGAGCGGAAGGGCTGGAAGATCGAGATGCTCGAGTACTCCGAAGGCGTGAAGGGAGGCGTCAAGGAAGCCGTCATGAAGGTCGACGGGAATGGCGCGTTCGGCGAGATGCACTTTGAATCGGGCGTCCACCGCGTGCAGCGCGTGCCGGAAACCGAGGCGCAGGGTCGCATTCACACCTCGGCTGCCACGGTGGCCGTGTTGCCCGAAGCCGAGGAAGTCGACGTCGAGATCGACGACAAGGACCTGCGCATCGATGTCTACCGCGCCTCAGGTCCGGGCGGGCAGGGCGTGAACACGACCGACTCCGCAGTGCGCATTACCCATAATCCGACAGGGATTGTGGTCACGCAGCAGGACCAGCGCTCGCAACTCCAGAACAAGATCAAGGCGATGGGTGTTCTGCGCGCCAAGATTCTTGATGCCCGCCTCCAGGCGATTCAGGCGGAACGGGCGAAAATGCGCAAGTCGCAGGTCTCGACCGGAGATCGTTCGGCCAAGATCCGGACCTACAACTTCCCGCAGAGTCGCGTCACCGATCACCGGATCAACATGACGCTGCACGACCTGCCGCGGATCATGGATGGCGACATCGGAAAGCTGATCGAGGCATTGAAGGTTGCCGACATCGAAGAACGGCTGGCGGAGGAGTTGTGACGCCTAACGTGACTGCCTCTCCTTCTGTCGGCGCGATCAACGCCCCGATGCAGGTTGGTGACCTGGTCGCACTGATCGGTGAGACGCTCGCTGCCGCCGGTGTGCCGGACGCCACGGCTGAGGCGCGTGACCTGGTGGCCGCCGTCGCTGAACAGGGCCGCTTCTGGCCGAGTCTCCATTCGCATGCCGTCGCGGCGCCGGATATCGTCGACCTCGCGCATTCGGTGGCAAGGCGGCGAGCCTCTGGCATGCCCTTCGCCTATGCCGTTGGGCGAGCGCCTTTCCGTCACCTGACGTTGTGCGTCGACGAGCGCGTGTTGATTCCACGCCAGGAAACTGAAGTGCTGGTTGACCTCGTGCTCCGCCACCGCGATACACGCGGCGGCGTGGCCGCCGATGTCGGAACCGGATCGGGCGCGATCGCGTTGGCCCTGGCGTCCGAAGGCAATTTCGACCGCATCATCGCGACCGACGTTGCGGCGGATGCACTCATGGTCGCGCGCGAGAATGCATTGGCGCTCGGCGCAAAAGCGAGGATGGTCGAGTTTCGCACCGGCGATCTCCTCGCTCCGATCTATGGGACGACGATTGATGTCCTGGTATCCAATCCTCCGTATATCGCGTTCGACGAGGCCGCTGAGTTGCCGGCCTCCGTGCGTGACTGGGAACCTGGTCATGCGCTGTTCTCCGGGGAGCACGGGCTCGGTGTCACCCGGCGGATCATCGACGGTGCTCCTGCGCTACTTTGCAGCGGGGGGCTTCTCGCGCTCGAAGTCGACAGCCGCCGCGCCCGTCAGGTGGCCGAGCTGGTTGCGTCGGGTGGAGCCTTCCACGAAGTCGAGCTGCACCAGGACCTGGCCGGCCGCGACCGGTTCGTGTTGGCTGTGCGTAACTGAATTCTTCCTGCCGACGACTGACTCAGGAATCCAATGCTTGACCAGAAAGGGCGTGAAGTTGGCCGACTGATCGGCCAGAGCAGCGAATACCAGGCGCTCAAACGTGCCAACGAGTCGCTGAGCGAGGATCGTGAGGCGGTGACGTTATTGCGCCGCATGGAAGAACTTCGCGGAACGGCGCAGAACATGATCGAGAACGGCAACGAACCGTCGGAAGAAATGGAACGCGAGCTCGACGAATTGCTCTCCAAGGTCCAGGTCAACCCGACATACCAGCGCGCGCTGGTCGCGCAGGCCAACTTCGATAAGCTGATGATGCAGGTCAACACCTGGATCGCCGAAGGCATCAAGAGTGGCGCGGTGAGCCAAATCATCACTCTTGGATAATTCGATGGACGGCGGCTTGATCGTGTTCGAGGGCGTTGAAGGCGTCGGGAAATCGACGCAGCTCCGACACGTGATCAGTCGTCTCGAGAGCCAGGGTCTTGTCGTGTGTCCAGTGCGTGAGCCGGGTGGGACCGTGGCCGGTGATGAGATTCGACGCCTGCTGCTTGATCCGGCGAGTCACCTCGATGCCAGGGCTGAAGCCCTGTTGTTCATGGCGTCACGTGCCCAGCTCGTGTCCGATGTCATCAGGCCAGCGCTCGCACGCGGAGAATTCGTCGTCGCCGATCGATTCTTTCTGTCGACCTATGCCTATCAAGTTGCCGGTCGTGGCCTGCCGGACGAACAGGTTCGTCTGGCCAACGCGCTCGCCACTGGCGTATTGCCTCCCGACCTGACCCTGATACTCGATCTCCCGTCAGACACAGGATTGGAGCGCGCGGGACGGCGCAGCGAACACGATCGAATCGAACGTTCCGGTGCGGCGTTCTACGAACGTGTGCGTGCCGCGTTTGTCGACTTTGCCTCTCCGGAGTGGCAGCAACGTCATCCGGAAGCGGGGCCGATCGTCCTTGTCGATGCCGGCGGCGACGAAGCCACGGTCGCCCTGCGCGTCGCCCACGAAGTGGCGCGGCGTTGGCCGCAAACTGCGGCGACCCTTGCGGGGTCAAACTCATGAGCACAACCCTTCCTCGATGAACGGTCGCACGCTTACAGTCGCCGCGGCACTGGGCACCGCCCTCGTTGGCGGTGGCTGGATCATTGGCCGTGGGCTGAACGTGCGGGAGACGGACTTCACCAACGCGCGACTGTTCGACACAGTCCTCGGCCACGTCAGGCAGTTTTATGTCGACTCGATCTCCGACTCGACGTTGTACGAACGCGCGATGGTGGGGATGCTGCGCGAGCTGGAAGACCCCTACACGCTGTACCTGCCGCCGAACCGTCTTCGCCGACTGACGGAACAGACCACGGGGAACTACATCGGCATCGGCGCCCAGATCCAGCGTCGAGACGACTATCCGATGATCATCGCGCCGTTCCCGGGGTCTCCGGCCGAGCGCGCGGGGTTGAAGACGGGCGATCGTGTCGTCGAGATCGACACGCTGAAGACGCGTGGGTGGACGACCGATGAAGTGACTCGCGCGCTGCGCGGACCACCGGAGAGCGACGTGACCGTCGTCATCGAGCGGCCGGGCGATCCCACCCGCCTGACGTTCACGATGAAACGTGGTGGTGTGCACCGGAGGGCGGTCGGCCGCACGGCGCTCCTCGCGAACGGCGTGGGCTACGTTGACGTCAACATCTTCAACGATTCTACCGCGATGGAATTGAGGAAAGCGGTCGATTCCCTGCAGTCGGTCGGGATGCGAGCGCTCATCATGGACCTGCGCGGGAATCCGGGCGGTGTATTGGCCCAGGGCGTCGGCGTCGCTGACATGTTCCTCGATTCCACTCAGCTCATCGTTTCCATGCGCGGCCGCAGTCCAGGAGCAAACGAACGGGTGCTCGACAAGGTGGCACAGTCGTGGCCGCGGCTTCCCCTGGTTGTGTTGGTGGACGGCGGGAGCGCCAGCGCATCGGAGATCGTCGCCGGAGCCCTGCAGGACCACGATCGCGCGCTCATCATGGGGCGGACG
>Ga0070698_100004934_pt1 | contig 14635 bp, 19 predicted proteins | sample KBSK1502metaG_FD_65477 | JGI IMG/M metagenome (GOLD analysis project Ga0070698, IMG submission 65477) | Corn, switchgrass and miscanthus rhizosphere microbial communities from Kellogg Biological Station, Michigan, USA - KBS K1-50-2 metaG | ecosystem: Host-associated > Plants > Roots >...
CGTTGCTGAAGCTGACCGTGCCGCCGGAGAACTCAGCGTTGCTGAAGCTGACCGTGCCGCCGGAGAACTCAGCGTTGCTGAAGCTGACCGTGCCGCCGGAGAACTCAGCGTTGCTGAAGCTGACCGTGCCGCCGGAGAACTCAGTGAAGCTGAAGCTGACCGTGCTGCCGGAGAACTGGGCGCGAGCGAAGTCGACCTCCCGGCCGGTGAACTTGGCGCCGTCGAAGCTGACCGTGCCGCCGGAGAACTCGGCGCCAGCAAAGTCACCACCGTCAAAGACAACCCCCGTGAAGTCGAAGTTAAGGCCCCGCCAGGGCACAGGCGCGTCATCCTTGAGGTGCTTGGTGATAACCCGGATGACTGTGTGGCGGACTTCGCGGCTGGCTCGGAAGGCGAGCTGCTCATACGTGGAATCCATGCCGCCCGGGTCAGGCCTATAAGGCAGGCGCAGGTACGCGCACAGGACATCAACGCAGGTCTGCCGGTTGTCCTCCCAGTCATTGGCCAGCCCCGCCATGGCGTACACGCCGGCCAGCTGGACGGCCGCTGGCTTATCACTGCCCAGTTGCTCGGCGGCCGTGGCGAACCGCTCGTTCAGGGTCCGTGTGCGCTGTTCCGCGAGCGTTCTGTCTAGCTGCTTACCCTGCTCCTCAAGTGCCTTTTGGGTGTCCCGGCTGGTTGCGCGGCGGCCAAAATACTGCGCAGCCAAGGTGCCGATCAGGGTGAGGAAGCTGATGCTGGCAGCAATGATCGCCGCGACGACCTCGGGGCTCATATGCGGAACTTAGTACAGCGCGCCGTGCTCGATACTGTGGCTGTCGTGGTCCTGCTGCCCGCGGTAGCGCCGCAGCCCACACGCACGTGAGTTGTCCCTTAACGTGTGGCCAAAGGACAGGGGGCAGTGGCACCGCGCCCGGCCCGGGGAAGCCACCCCGCCGGCGTCCGGTTGAGGCCGACCGCCACCCACGGCGTGTCCCCTGTACCGAGACGCACCTTTCCGGACGCTTGGAAGCCTCACTAGGGGCTGCACAACGACCTGGCGGGCTCCGCCGCATATAGACGCGCGCCGGGCTCGGCCGCTTGATGATTCGCTCGCTTGACGGGCGCCTATCCCGGTGGGCCAGCCAGCCGCGGCTTGTCGGCGTAGCGGGGGATGCTCCGGAATCCTGACGCAAACAGGGTGAGGATCCGGGCACCAAGTGCCTTCCTCAGGTCCGCGATTCGGTCGCATTCGGATGCTGCATCGTGCCCGGTGTATTGCCCCGCCCGGTCGGCTACGGCGCTGAGCGCCGCCAGAGCCAGATCTGCCGCTCCGCACGCTAGATAGATGCGGGCTGGCTCGTCAGATGGATCGTGGAGCATCCACTCCATCGCGTGAGAGGCCCCGGAGCCGACTCGATAGGAGGCCTCGACGTCAGGGATGTACTTCTCCTGCTCTGCGGTCACCGAGACACCCAGGTTGACCGGCCGGCCATTGGGCCAGCACAGCGTGACCCGGCCCTTGTCAGGCTTGCGGATTTCGATGCCGACGGAGCTGATCTGAGCTTCAAGCTCCTTCTGCGCCTCCGCTGTATCGCCAACTATCCCCGGCACCACTGACTGGCGCATGTGCCGCGCGGCCGTCACCTCCTCGCGGGCGCTGTCCAGCAGCACGGCGGCTGAGCGGATGAGCCGCGTGCTAGCGTCGGTGTCGCAGTCGGTCAGGAAGCAGAACTGCACCGCGGCATCCAGCACCGCCCGTGCCAACGTCATCGGTGCGTATTGCGGCACAGTTCCAGCCGACAGGCATTCCTCTATGGCCGCGATGTGATTGACGACGCTGGGGACTAGGAGGCCGCATAGCCGAGCCGACCGGTCCAGCAGGACATCGCGTGCACGGCAGGTTTCCGGACTAACGCCTACGGACACGGCTTTCCGGTCACTGAGCATCACTGAACTGGCCGCCGGGCTGTTCCATGCCGCTCGGACGAACGCGGCCACGGCTTCGCGCTCGCGGTGGAGGCACCGAGCGTGCTCACGCACGAGCTGTTTGGGCGCGTTGGCAGCGGCTGCTTTCGCACCGCGCTTGCGCTTCGTGGACACCGGATCGATAGTCCCGCGATCATGGCAAACTAGCTACCGCATATTCATCCCGGGATCGCGGCGCGGCCCGCGCCGCTGGCCTGGGCGTCTTGCCTCGCAACGGTCGCAGCCGGGCCGTATGGTCTGTTTATGCCCCCCAGGTGCGCCATCTGGGCGCGTGTCAGCAAGGACGAGCAGGAGTCCGGCAACCAGCTCGGCGAGCTGCGCGCCGAGGGCGCCCGGCGCGGCCTGGAGGTCGTGGCCGAGTACGTGCTCGACGGGCTGTCGGCGTGGACCGGCGCGCACCGTGAGCAGCTCCGCCAGGCCCTCGACGACGCCCGTGCGGGCCGGTATGACGTGCTGCTGGTGTGGGCGCTGGACCGGTTGGAGCGCGGCGGGATCGAGCCGACTCTCCGGGTGATGCGCCAGTTCCGCGAGCGTGGCGTGCTGGTGGTCAGCGTGCAGGAGCCGTGGACCGACGCCGGCGGGGAGATGCAGGAGCTGCTGACCGCGATCATGGCGTGGGTGGCGCGGATGGAGTCGCAGCGGCGCAGCGAGCGGGTGCGGGCTGGGCTGGCCCGGCGCCGGGCGGAGGGTCTGCCAATCGGTCGCCAGCCCGGGGCGAAGGACAGTCGGCCGCGCAAGCGGAGCGGGTACGTTGCACGCTGGGAACGTGAACGTGAGGTGCGGCCGGTCGGCAGCCAGCGGAGGGCGGGATGAGGTCATCGCAGTCAAGCCAGCACCGCAGCGGATTCATGCCGGTAGCTGCCTTGTTCCTCCCGAGGACTTGGCCGTCCCGGCTCGCATTTATAGCCGTCATACTCATCTCGGCCAGCTTCCCAATACCGAGCCCGTTCAAATGGATAACGCTGGCGCCGGGACTGATCTTGTTTATAGGCCCCTCGTTGTCCATGGCTTTCTTCGGAACGATTTCGGGAAATGATGATGACAATGAGGGTCCAGTGGAGAATCTGATTACAGTCATTGTCGCCTTGCTGGTCATCCTGGCCCTTTTGTCGTTCCTGGTCACTAATGGTCAAGGCTTCGCTCCTGCCTCTAAGGGCCATGGTCATAGCTACGGTCCCGCGGCGCTGGGCTGGGCCGAGGCGGTGCTAGGTCTAGCCCTGATCTGGCTACTGTTCGGGGTCCCCCATCAGGCGTACAAGGTCAGACTCGACAAAGATGGTTATGCGCAACGCGTGCTGGTTGGAGTAATAACGGTTGCAGCATGCATTTTGACAGGCATTCTCCTGCTGTCGCTGCATTTCGGCAACGGGGCACTCAGCAATCTACGCATGGGCCCACTCATTACCGGAATTGTGTTCACGGTTGTGCTCACGGCGCCTATCTACAAGTCAGTGGCACAGGCCACCTGGCGGGACGGGTTTTACGGATTCTTCACCGTCACGGCTCTGAAAAAGAACTGGGGCAAGGCGGCAGAAGAGGTGCAAAGCGCCCTCGATCAAGCTGCCAGAGATCACACGAAACCTTTCAACAACGAAGACCAGGAAGTACACAAAACGGATCAATACTCTACGGTCGAGGTTCCCCCCACCGATGCTGAACGCCCCACGTCGGCGACGACGTGAATCGAGCACGCCTATCGCCAAGCAGCGGACAATGGTCGCGTGACCGAGACGGCGCACGAGCGGGTGCTGCGGGTACTGGCCGCCGCAGGGGATGCCGGCGTGGCACCGGGGGACTTGCCGCGCCTTGCCGGCCTCGACGAGCGGGCCAGCCGCCGCGCGGTCCACCGGCTCATTGAACGCGGCCTAGCGCGGCGGGATGGCCTGCGCGGGCGAATCTACGCCACCCCCGCCGGCATCGAGGCCGCCCAGCCTGATGCCAAAGCGGAACACCTGCTGGAACATCCGGCCCGCTCAGACCCCCCCAATGTTTCAGGAGATGTTCCACACGCGCCTGAGCCGGACAACGGCCTGCGGCTGGCCGACCTCGACCAAGCCCTCGCGCCGCTGCCAAGCCCGCACCGGGCGCTCACCCGGCTGCTGGTGTGCACTGTCATCGCGCGCCGTCACTTGCGCCAGGCCCGCCCCTCAGGGTGGCTGGGCGGCATCGCCACCGGGCCGACCGGCACCGGCAAGACCCTGATCGCCTACACCGTCTGCCAGGTCACCGGCACCGACCCGGCCGACGCGGTGCGGCTCACCGGGGCCGAGTCCGACCGTAGCCTGTGGGGCCGCCGCGCCCAGCAGCCCGGTGGCCGGTGGGCCATCGTCCCCGCGGGTGTCCTGGGCCTGCCGTTCCTGGTGCTGGATGAGCTGGACAAGTGCCCGCCCGCGCTGCGGCAGGCCGTCTGCCGGCTGCTCCAAGGCGAGGCCCGGGTGCCCGCCGAGGGCACCGTCCTCGACGTCGCCCCGGCGGTGTATGCCACGCTCAACGGCCCGCCCGCCGAATCCGTGCACGAGGCGTACCAGCGGCGGGCCGTGATCCTGGACACCGCCCCGCTCAGCTTGGACCGCGCCGACCTGGCCCGGGTCGCCCGCACCGTCATGGCCCCCGGCTACCTGCCCCGCCTGCCGATCGGGCACCTGGGCCCGCCCGCGACCGCGCTGCCCGCGGATGTCATGGCGCTGATGCAGGCCACCCTGGACCTGTGCCTCACCCCGGTCGGCGAGGCCCTGGTCAACCTGCGGGGCCTGGAACTGGCCGCGCTCGGCTACGCCGCCGCGGCCGGGAGCGGTGACGTGGACACCGCGGCGGACGCCGCGGTCGCCGACTACCTGGAGTGCGCGTTCACCACCGGGGCCGCCGACCCCGCCCGCCTCCACCGCCACCCCAGCGGCCAGCACGAGCCGGAGCCGGCACCGCACCCGGGCCGGCCGGACAGCCACGCCGACAAGATCGCCGCCATCGGGGTGGCTGGCACGCTGCGCCGCAAGGCCGCCCGCATGACCCGTGACCTGATCGAGGCGGTACGGAAAGCGCCCGCAGACTGGCAGGACGAAGCCGGCGGGGTCATCGACCAGCTCCGGGAACTCCAGGGCGAGCTTCAGCAGGCGCGCAGCCGCAGCACGGTAGAGAAGATCGGCCCGGACACGGCGAACGTGCTGCAGCACGCGGAAGCGCTTGCGGGCCGCGCCCGTGCCCAGGCAGCCGCGGACGCCGCCAGGGACGCCGCGGCATGGACCGCCGAAGTGATGGACGCCGAGCGGGACCGCCGCGCCCAGCTCCAGGCCGCCGCGCAGCCCGCCGCGATTGAGGCCCGGCCGCCAACTCGGGCAGCGGCGTGGGACGCCTACATGCGCCAGGTGCAGGCCACTATGCGGCCCCCGCCGAGCATCGCCAACCTGCGGGCGGGCAGCGGCGGCCGGCCATCAGCCGCCGCTTCCACGGCCGGCGGGCTCCGGTTCCAGCCGGCCTGGACCGTGCCGGCCAGCGCCCAGCCAGCGCGAGGCCAGCGCGAGGCCAGCAGGCGCCGCCCGCCGGCGCCCTCCAGGCCCTCGGTCACCGCCATGCTGATGGCTGCCGCAGCCCGGCGGGCCACCGCGCCCGCGCAGGACACCACGGTCATGGACACCCTGCGTGAGCTGTCGCAGCGGCGCGCGGACGCCGGCCTCCCCCCGCCGACCGACCGCGAGATCGCCGCGCTGTACTCGCGCCCGTAGCCCGCGGTTAGAGGATTCCCACAAGCGAAGGCCTCGTTCCTGGGGTGCCCAGACCATCACCGGAGGCCGGATAGCGCGTCTCCGTGGCTCCCAGCGCCACGGCCTTACCCTGGTCCCATGACAAGCTGGCGGGACCGCAAGTACGCCGGGCAGGGCAACCGGCGACCCCGCAACGTCCCCCCTGAGCCCCGGCACGCCGACGACGGCCACTGCCACTGCGACACGCTCAGGCGCGCTCCCGCCACCGGGCAGGTCACCACCATCACCACCTGGACCGGCCCCGACGGCCAGCAGCACCCCATCCCCGACGAGGCCACCGCCAAGAAGGTGAAGAACCGCGCCTACCACTGCGCCAGCCGGGCCGGCGTCTCCTTGGTCATGAGCGAGGCCGGGCTCGGCCTGGTCCAGCTCGGCGCCGGCCGGTGGGGATTCCGGTTCCGGCCCATCGACCCGGCCAGCGCGAAGGCCCACGTCGACGGCAAGCGCGCCCGCGGCGAACAACTCGCTTACGAGCACGTCAAAGGCGAACAGCGGCGCCGCCCGAAGCGCAAGGGCAAGAAGCAGATCGAGGCCGAATCCGTCGCCGCGCACCAGCCGCTGGTCGCCGCCATGCGCCACGTCATCGACCCCGACCGGACCGCCGATCCGGGCCCACTACCGCTCATCCCCCCAGCACCCCCCGGCCACGACGCCATCACCGGCCAGCGCATCCGCAACCCCCGCGCAGCCACGGTCACTGCCAGCGGGGAGATGCTCGGCCTCGGCAGCCAGGTGCTGATGGAGCTGCTGCGCGCCCGGCGCGAGGAACGCGAGGAACGCGCCAAGCAGAAGGCCAGGCCAGCGGCCCCGCCCCGGCAGGAAACCAGCGGCAAGACCTTCATCAGCGACCTTATCGACCGCTGGAAAAGCGGGAACCCGTAACGGACACTGACCGGTCACCGGCCGGACAGCGCAGCGCTCACCAGCCGCAACGCGGGCGCCTAACGGACACCACCCCGCCCACGCGATACGCCCGCTGACTAGCGGAAACAGGCCACAGCACCGGCTACGGGCAGCGAACGGACAACCGGGTACCGTCCCCTTATCGCGGGCGCGGCCGGCATTTCCGGCGCGCATTGCGCGCCGCCGCGTCCTCCCAGGTAACGCCCCTATGCGCTGGATATTCGCGGAGTTCCCCCGGATTATCCAGGGCGGCTGTTTCTCCGGTTGTAGGCTCCCTGCAAGGGCCGACACCAGCTAAGGGATGGGTCGGGGTTCGTGACCACCGGGGGCGGGAGTCAGCATGAGAGTAATGGCAGCGTCTGTAGACCAGGACCACGTGGCCTATTACGCCGCGGTGGCAACGGTATTCTCGTTTCTTTTCATCAGCCTCAACGTGCAGCTACTGGGCCCTACTCGTCTTGCGGACACTGGCCCCAGCGGGAGGATCCCGTGGCTCGCTGTGGTCGGCTTCGGCGTTCTTCTGCTAGGCGGAGTGGTGTTTCCGTTGGCAGTCCTCGCTGGGTATCTCCCGGACACGGGTGCCTGGCGGGTGCTTGGGTTCATTTGCACAATGGTGGAACTCGTTCTTTCGCTCTTTGTCGCTGGCCTTGTACTGGCTGAGCCGAGAGGCCAGAGAGGTAGTGACCAAGCCACTTGACGGCTCGTCCGTGTCCCGGTCACAGCCGGGGGGAAAGCTCGCGGGGTACGCCTCGTAAGGTGCCGGGTGCCTGGCGGGCCGCGACTGATTGAGCGCCTCTAGTTCGGCGCGGATCGTGCCGTCGGCCAAGTCGCGCGGGCTCCACACGGCCACGTCCTGGCCGGCGGCCTCCAGCGCGTCAAGCCAGGATGCCTGCACCGCGGTAACCCGTGTGGAGCCGCATTTCAGCTCCCGCCAGCAGCACGCCGCCGACCCCACGAGCAGCAGGTCGGGCAGGCCAGGCACCCATGGGCAGCGTTCCCGGCGCACCCCGCCCAGGTGGACCCAGCGGACCGGCGGGCCAACAGCGTCGCAGAGCCTGACGATCTCGGCGGCAGCTCCGGTTCGGTCATGGGAGTATCCGCGGGGCGCCCGACGCCGCGGCAGCGAGGGCAGCGGCGGCCCTGGCCGCGTCGTAGTCGGCGACCATCGCGCGGGCGAGATCTTCCCGGTCGGCGTGGACGGGCTGGCGCCCGGCTGCCTGCTCCTCGTCGAGCCACTTGCCGATCTGGCGCCACGATTCGCGCAGCCGCGCGTAGGCGTCCTGGATGTCTTGCGCGGCCTGGTGGGCGCGGCGCATCTGACGGCCGATCGGTTCATCGTGGGCGGCTACGGCGAGCCGGCCGTCTGGGAGCAGGATATGCAGTTCGTGGCTCAGGATCGGTCCTCGGTCAGCTCGGACGGGTCGTCCGGTACGACGGCATCGGCCGGCTGCCCGGCTTCCATAGCGTCGAGGCCCAGCCACCACTGTGCAAGTAGGTCGGCGATCCCGCACAGGACCGGGCCGATCGGCGGGCGCCGCTCGCTGGCCGTGATCACCGTCGGTTGCCATTCCGGCCGCTGCCAAACTTAATCCGCCCGTCCGCTCCCCATTTCATCCCCCGCGCGGAATGCAGGCCGCTGTGCCCCCGCTCGCGGCTGCACTTCACGCGGAACGGCGTGGCCGACGTGTAACCACAGCGGCGCTTGAACAGTCCCATGGGTCATCTCCTGCTGGTGTCAGGCCGCGCTGTGCGGCGTCTGGTGGTGGCCCGGCTCGCGGTGGCTGTGCGCTGGCGCTGGCCGGGGCGCTTTGGTAGCAGGCCGCGAATTTGGGCCGGCAGCCGACGGCGCTGGGCAGGCGCGGTGCCACAGGGCGCGATCTGCTCAGGGCAGCGAGGCGTCATGGTGTCGCCTGCGGACGGATTACCTGGAGGACCGCCAGGCCGTCGCCGCAACGAGCAGCGACTGTCAGCAGGGCGCCGAGCACAGCCGAATCGGCGCTGAGCACGATCTGCCCGAAGGCGCGAAACTCGCGGGCGAACGCCGGCACGTCGCCACCGAGGTACGCGATCGCGCTCCCGTGAGTATTCGCCGACCGGTCGACCCCCGGCCCGGTGAAGGCCAGCCGCCCGAAGGTGAAGCAAAGCGGGTACTTCCACAGCGACCGGAACCACGCCGTTGACGCAGCCGGGGCGGCCACGAGCACGATCGCGGCCTCCACATCGTCTGCCCGGTAGTGGTCGACCAGCTTGGTGACGAACGCGCCCGCCTGGCCGCCATAGGGCGGGTTGAGCCACATCCGGCCCTTCCATGGCTGGCTCAGCCCATTGTCGGCCGCGGTGAAGTACCGGGCAGCCTGGACGGTGGCGTTAGCGGCCGGGCAGGACGCCGGATCCAGGTCGATGCCGCCGAGGACGGCCCTGGCCGCCTCGATGACCTCGGCCGGGGTGTACCACTCGTTGCCGAGGGACTGATTCAGGAGCTGGTGGTCGGCAAGGCCTGCGCCGGCCAGGCGCAGCAGCTCAGCGCGGGACAGCTCGAGATCCGCGGCGTTCGCGGCCTCGGCCGCTCTGGCGAGCTGGTCCTCGGTCCACCCATCCCGCAGCCTGCGGGCCTCGCCGAGCCGCTGCTTGCTGATGCCCAGGTCGGCGAGGGTGGGCGGAAGCGGTCCGGGGGCCGGACCACTTTCCCGGAACCGGCGGGGTCGGCCCCGGTCGCCGGGCGTTGCGATCTCGCCGTCGGCCTGGCCCCGGTCGACCAGGTCGGCGAGCTTCCGTTCGGCGCGGATCTTGATCACGGTGGCGTGGTTGACGGCCTGGGTGCCGAGCTTGGCCTGCTGCGCCCACACCCGGGCGGCCTCAGCCAGCCGGGCAACATGCTGGGCATCCTCAGTGATGGCCACCTGGGCGAGAAGCCGCTCCGCGCGGTTGAGCTTGTCGAGGTCGCCGCTCATGCGGCACCGTCCGGGTCATGCCCGAACGGGCTCTTACCTGCACCGGAGACACCGGAGACACCGGAGACACCGGAACTGTCGGAGACTGCGGCGACAGGCAGGAAGTAAGCCCCGTGGCCGTCCGTGTCGAGCTGCCCGTCGTCGGCCATGCGCTTGCAGGTCTTCTTGGTCAAGCCGTAATCCAGTCCTGCACCGTGGGTGATCTGCTTCGGCGTGGCGCCCTCGTGCTGCCGGACGTAGGCGAGGATCGCGCTCCGCGTGCCGGTGAGCGTTACCTCGGCGGCCGGTGTTTCGAGGAGCTGCCAGGCACCGATCTTCGGAGCGAATTGGAGAGCGTAGTCGTGCTCCTCGACGTCCCGGCCGGTGACGTGGAGGATGGCATCAGCCTGGCCGCGCATGCGCCTGAGCACCAGGATGGAATCGGCCGCGGCGCCGATGCCGTGCGTGCCGCTTACGGTGTCGATGAAGTCGTCCGCGCTCGCCTTCCGGGTGTGGTGCACAACAATGAACGGCACCCCGTGCTGGTCGGCGATCGCCTTCGCCCTGGCAAGCGCCAGGTAGTCGGCCTCATACGGCGGAACGTCGCGGTTGGCTGGGCCGCGGACTCGTGCCAGGACGTCGATGATGACGAGCTGAGCACCGGGATGGTGGACCAGCCAGGCAGCGATCTTCGCGTCGCCTCCAGCGGGCAGTGGCTCGCACGCGGTGACCAGCGTCAACCCTTCCGGCGCATCGTCCGGTCCGAGTACTTTCGCCAGCCGGGACTGGAGCCGCCGACCGGTGTCCTCCAGCGCGAGGTAAAGCACCGGGCCTGCTTTGACGTCGATCTTGCCGAGCGCCTTGCCGCCGCTCGCCGACGCGAGCGCCAGGCCCAGGACGAGCCAGCTCTTGCCGGCTTCGGCGGCCCTGCAAGCAGCGTCACGCCTTCAGCGATGATCCCGGGCACCGCCCAGCGCGGCTCCGGGAACTCCGCGGCCATCAGCTCGCGGGCCGTCCAGTAGGTACGGCGGTGCTGTAGGTCTCCGGTGTCTCCGGTGACTCCCGCCTGGTGTTCTCCCAGGTCAATATGAGCGTGTCGCGGAGACACCCCCGGAGACACATCACCTGCGCTGTCTCCAGAGCCGTCACTCGGCCACGGCCCGCGAGCCGCCTCCTCAACCGCGCGGCGCGCCTCGTCCGGGGTCGGTGAACGGGTCACCGGCTGCCTCCCGTCCGCAGCCCGGATGCGACCGTGCGCCGGGCCTCGGGTTCGCCGCCGCGGAGCACGGCTTCCAGCGCGGCGCCCACGAGCGCCTCCTCAATGTCGCCCGCGCCGGCCTGCCCGGCGGCCACAAGCTCGCCTGCCCGGCAGGCCGCCCAGTACAGTCGGCCGTTCCGGTCCCCCGGCTGGCCGTCGCGGACGACCTGGAGCACCCGGCTGAGCCTGCCCTCTCCGCCCGCTGGCGTTGCGCGCCCGAGCGCCGGGCGCGGCGGTGGTTGCGGTGCCAGCCGCCGGGCCAGCCATGCGGGGCAGGGTGCGGGCGGGGTGTCGTCGAGCAACTCGTACACCTGGCCGCCGACCACCGAGCCCGGCAGCAGCACGTACCCGCCGTGGCCACGCACGTCGATCCCCGGGCCGAGCAGGCCCGCGGAGTTCCTGACCGGCGGCTGCCCTGGCGGCTGGCGGAAGTACAGGTGATGACCGCCGCTCGGCGTCCGCACCCAGGTGGTAGCAGGCCAGTGGGACTCGCCGGCCCACTCCAGCAGGCAGGTGAACACATCTGCGCCGTCCCACACGCCCGGGATGGCCTGCCAGTCGGCCGGCAATTCGGCGTGGCAGTCGAGGTCGAGCACAAGCAGGCCCGCCCGGCCGGGAGGCGTTCCGACGTTGCAGCCCGCCCACTGGCCCGACCATGCACGCTCAATGACCGCCTGGTCCGTGGTGGCCCGCTGCTCCCACCGGTCCACCGCCGGGCGCTTGCCGCCCGGCTCAACCGGGAACACCGGCAAGCCGCGCTCGGCCGCGGCGAGCGCGGCCCGCAAGAGCCGGCCGCTGGTCACCCCGCCCGCCTCTCCGTCGGCCACGCGACCAGGCCCCAGCGCCGCAGCGAAGCCACCAGCTCAGGCGGGACAGCCGCCGCAAAGCCTGCCGCATTGAGATGCGCAGCAGCCTTACGCCAGGCCCGCAGCTCGCGCCGAGCCGCCAGCTCGTCAGCCGGGCACGGTACGATCGGGATCATCGAAACCCGTCCCCACGGAATCGATCTTGCGGATGGCCGCGCTTCCACCGGGCGCGGCCGTTCCCGTCTCGGGCTCAATGCCGAGGCTGCGCAGCAGGTCAGCCCGGGTGACGCGGTAGGCGTGTCCAAGCCTCAGAACCGGGCAGGGGAACTCGCCAGCCCGAGCCAGTTCGTGCGACTTGGTGCGTCCGAGCCCCCAGGCCCGGCTAGCAGTCGGAAGGTCAACGGCTGGGGGAAGTGCTAGCAACTCAGCCACGCTCATGCGGCGCGTCATGGCTGACCGCCGAGCCCGAGCATCGCGAGCAATTTCGCGGTCGGCACCAGCATGCGTCGGCCTATCCGGATCACGGGAATGTCGCCACGCCGGACTGCCGCATAGGCCGACGGCCTAGACAGCCCGAGCAGCCGACCAGCCTCTTCGACGGGCAGCGTCGGCGTGACTCGCGGGTCGGGAACCGCGGCCTTCGCCAGTATCACAGAACCTCCCGATCTTGTGATCTGGCAACATCATCCCGAACAGCCTTGCACGAGTCAAGTCAGGCCTATACTGTGATCCTGTGTCACAACTAGACTGGCCTGCACGGCTGACCCGCGTCGTGGCCGGCGAGATTCGCCGGTACCGAGTCCAGCGCGAGATGAGCGCCCAACAGCTCGCTGACGCCTGCGAGAAGCTCGGCATGGAGATCCCAAGGGCAGTACTCGCGAATCTTGAGAACGGTCGCCGGGCCACTGTGAGCGCGCCTGAGTTGCTCGTTCTGGCTGAGGCCCTCAGCGTCCCTCCGCTGCTGCTGCTCTTCCCGTTGGGCCATGCCGATGAGGTCGAGGCGCTGCCTAACAAGAGGGATGCTCCCTACGTTGCGGCCAAGCGGTTCATCGGCGAGAACGGCTCAGACGCGCTGGGCGTCTACGACCTATTCCGGAACCACGAGCATTACTTGCGTCGGTTCATGGAGTCGTACCGAGCAACAGTCAAGGCCCAGACTGTGGATCTCAACGAGGCGAACCGCCTCTACGAGCTGACACGGCAGGATGCCCGGCCATTGCGCCAGACCCGGCAGACGATGAGGGCCCAAGGTTTGATTCCGCCCCCGCTGCCCGATGGCCTCCCCGACTACTTCGGGTTCGACATGGATGAGGTTGCATAGTGAGAGACCCCACCTACAAGCGTTGCAAGTGCCGGGATGCGGACGGCCGGGAACTCGGTGCCTGCTGCCCAAAGCTGCGCCGGGCCGACGGATCATGGAACCCGAGGCACGGCGAATGGTATTTCGCCATGGAGCTGCCACCTGGCCCGAACGGAAAGCGACGCCCGCGGCTACGCCGGGGCGGGTTCGCCACGCAGGCGGACGCACTGGCCGGCTGGGAGGCCGCCAAGGGCAAGCTCCGGAAGGGCGCCGACCCCGCCAGTCGGCTCACAGTCGGCCAGTTCCTGCGGGATTGGCTCGCTGGGCGGGCCCGACCTGAAAGCCTCGACGCGCCGCAGCTACGCGCTGCACATCGCCGCGATGGAACCTCTCGTCGGCCACATCGACCTGGACGGGCTCCGCGCCGCTGACATCACCAGTATGTTTGCCGCGATCGCCGCGTCACCTACCCATCCCGGGCCTGCGACGATGCAGCGGGTCAGAGCAACACTGCGCGCCGCGCTGAACGACGCAGTACGTGACGGGCTGATCCCGTTCAACCCCGCGTCCCGGCTGCGAATGGCGCCGGAGCGCAGGCCCCGGCCGCTGGTGTGGACCCAGGAGCGGACCGCCGCATTCTGGACCGAGCACGCCCGCCGGATGACTGAGAACCCATCGGCCGACCCGTTCAAGGTTTGGCGTGACGCCTCGCTGCGGCCCGGACCGGTCATGGTCTGGACCCCCAAGCAGACTGGCGCGTTCCTTGACCATGCTGCGGGCGATCGGCTGGCCGCTATGTTCGAGACACTTGCCGCCACGGGCATGAGGCGCGCGGAGGCGTGTGGGCTCCGCCGCGCCGATACCGACCTAGACGTTGGTGTGCTCACGGTGTCCGTTACGAGAGTGCAGATCGGCTGGGACGTGCAGGAAGAGACCCCTAAGTCGGACGCCGGACGGCGGGACATCGCCCTCGACCAGCGCACCGCTGCGGTGCTTCGGGCGCATCTGGCTCACCAGGCCGCTGACCGGCTCGCATGGGGCGAGGCGTGGGCAGGGTCGGGCCTGGTGTTCACACACGAAGACGGTTCCCCGCTGCACCCGGGCATGGTGAGTAACCGGTTCCGGCGCCTGGCGTTCGCGGCGGGGCTGCCGCCGGTCAGCCTGCATAGCCTGCGGCATGGGGCCGCCACCTATGCCCTGGCCGCCGGGGTGGACATCAAGGTCGTGCAGGAGCGGCTTGGTCACAGCACGAGCGCCCTGATGCGGGACACCTACACATCGGTACTCCCGGATGTGGCCCGTGCCGCGGCGGAGGCCGCCGCCGCGATGATCCCGCGGGCCGTGTCCGGTACTGGCGGACTCCCAACGGACTCCCAAGACGCACCGCCGAGTAACCTGCGGCAGCTGTCAGCGGGGAATACGCAGGTCAGCGTGCCGGGACAAAGTGGGGCGCCAGGGGCTCGAACCCTGAACCAACGGATTAAAAGTCCGCTGCTCTACCGTTGAGCTAGCACCCCGAGGCGCCTGTGGTGAGCGCCATCGCCCGAAGCGTACCCACTCGCCGTGGCTGGGGCCGAACAGGGTTGCGATACACCTGATCAGGCCACGCCAGGCTGAAGCTTGAGCGTCAGCCGAAGCTGCTAGCATTGATAGCACACACCGGAGGTGATGGCGACGTCGGCAGTCAGCATCCGGAACCTCGATGACCGGGT
>Ga0070698_100004935_pt1 | contig 14634 bp, 15 predicted proteins | sample KBSK1502metaG_FD_65477 | JGI IMG/M metagenome (GOLD analysis project Ga0070698, IMG submission 65477) | Corn, switchgrass and miscanthus rhizosphere microbial communities from Kellogg Biological Station, Michigan, USA - KBS K1-50-2 metaG | ecosystem: Host-associated > Plants > Roots >...
GATCAAGATCGCGCGCATGGTCGGCCACATCACGTACCTCTCGGCGCAGGCCGTGCGCGAGAAGTTCGGGCGGCGGTTCCAGCGCGGCGGCGACGAGCCGCTCTACGAGCTCGCGACGCCGGATTTCGAGGTCGAGTCGTATTTGCGCTATCAGGCGGATGCGTTCGCGGCGCGGTTCGACGCGAACGCGTACCTCTACATCTCGCGCGCGCTCACGTACTTCGACCTCGCGCGGACGTACGGCCAGGGCTCGCTCGAACGGGCGCTCGCCCGCGTGCGCGCGGCGACGCTCCTGCTCTCCTTCTCATCCGACTGGCTTTACCCGCCGCGCGACTCGGAGGAGATCGCCGCGGCACTCCGCGCGAATGGGTCCTCGGTCCGGCATGCCATCATCCAGGCCGACTACGGCCATGATTCGTTCCTCCTCGAGGAGGCGGAAATGACGCGGGAGATCACCGCGTTCCTGGATGGGGTGGGGGAGAAGGTCGCATGACCGACGAGAAGGACCGGAGCGACTTCGGCTTCGACACGCGCGCGATCCATGCCGGCCAGCGCCCCGACCCGTACACCGGCGCGCGCGGGGTGCCGATCTTCCAGACCACGTCCTACGTGTTCGAGGACGCGGAATCCGCCGCCGCCTACTTCAACCTGCAGGAGTACGGCAACACGTACTCGCGGATCATGAATCCGACGACCGCGGTCTTCGAGGAGCGCGTCGCGAGCCTCGAGGGCGGCGCCGGTGCCGTGGCGTTCGCCAGCGGGCTCGCCGCGCAGGCCGCGGCGCTGTTCACGATGCTGACGCCGGGCGACCACGTCGTGTCATCGAGCGCCCTGTACGGCGGCACGATCACCCAGTTGAAGCACCTCGCGCGGAAGCTGTCGATCGAGGTGACCTTCATCGATCCGGACAAGCTCGAGAACTGGCGCGCCGCGCTCAAGCCCAACACGAAGGTCCTCTACGGCGAGACGATCGGCAACCCGGGTGGCAACGTCCTCGACATCGCCGGCGTCGCGGAGATCGCGCATGGCATCGGAGCGCCGTTGATGATCGACTCGACGTTCGCGACGCCGTACCTCTGCCGGCCGATCGAGTTCGGCGCGGACATCGTCGTGCACTCTGCGACGAAGTTCATCGGCGGGCACGGCACGAGCATCGGCGGCGTCGTCGTCGAGGCCGGCACGTTCGACTGGTCCAACGGCCGCTTCCCGGTCGTTGCCGATCCGTCGCCGGCGTACCACGGTCTCGCGTTCCACGAGACGTTCGGGATGTACGGCTACCTCATGAAGCTCCGCGCGGAATCCCTTCGGGACCTCGGGGGCGCGCTCTCCCCGTTCAACTCGTTTCTGTTCCTCCTCGGCCTCGAGACGCTTCCGCTCCGCATGGCTCGGCACGTGGAGAATGCGGTCGGCGTCGCGAAGTTCTTGGAGGGACACCCCGCGGTCGCGGGTGTCCGCTATCCGGGCTTGGAGTCCAGCCCGTACCGGGACCTCGTCAAGCGCTACCTGCCGAAGGGCGCCGGCTCGATCTTCGTGTTCGATCTCGTGGGCGGGCGCGACGCGGGGCAGCGATTCATCGCCGCGCTCGATCTATGGAGTCACCTCGCCAACGTCGGGGACGCGAAGAGCCTCGTCATCCATCCCGCGAGCACGACGCACCGGCAGCTGAACGACGAGGAGCTCGCCGCCGCGGGCGTCGGGCCCGGCACGATCCGGCTGTCGGTCGGGCTCGAGACCCTGTCGGACCTCACCCGCGATCTCCAACGCGCGCTGGCGTCGGCGCAAAAGGCTTGAGCGACCTGTCGCGCTACCAGGACGAGCGGAAGATCGAAGCGACGTTGCTTTCCGCGCGCACGGTCGCGATCGTTGGGCTCTCGCCAGATCCGCTGCGGGCGTCGTACTTCATCGGCTACTACCTGAAGCGGCACGGGTACAAGATCGTGCCGGTGAATCCGAAGGAGACGGAGATCCTCGGCGAGAAGAGCTATCCGTCGTTGAAGGACATCCCCTTCCCCGTGGACGTCGTCGACGTGTTCCGCCGTCCCGATGCCGTGCCGGCCATCGCGCGCGACGCCGTCGCCATCGGGGCGAAGGCGCTCTGGCTCCAGTTCAACGTCATCAGCCCGGAGGCGGCGAAGATCGCCGAGGACGGTGGCCTCACGGTGGTCATGGACCGCTGCATGAAGGTGGAGCACGCTCGGCACCTCGGCCGGATGCATTGGCTCGGCTTCAACACGGGGCGCGTCACCGCCCGGCGCGGGCGCGCTCTCGGCTGACCCCTACGGCGGCCGGCGCCGCTCCGGCGACCAGACGGTCATCGGACCTGACGCGCGGCGCGCGCGCCTCCGCGCGGATCGCCGCGCGAGCATGACCCACGCGAGCACGAGGACGACGATCGCCAGCACCGCCGCTGCCGCGCCGGTGCCGAAGCGTGACCAGCTCGTCTGAGGCGCGGGGAGCGGCGCGACCTGGGCCGACAGAGCGGCGGGCCGGACCAGGGCCACGGAATACGCGAGCGCGCCGATCCGGGCGATGAGGTCCTGGGCGTCGGCCTGGGTCCCACCCGATGTGAGGACGACGGCGATGCGCGGTCCGTTCGGGGCCTCGATGACGCCGGCATCGTGGACCAGGCCGACGAGGTCGCCGGTCTTGTGCGCCACGAGGACACCGTCCGGAAGGTCGCGCGGCAGCCGATCGTTGATCGTCTGGCGCTCGAGTCGCGCCAGCATTCGGTTCGAGGCCGCGGGGGACACGAGCTGTCGCGTCGCGAGCCGGTCGAAGAATGTCGCGACGGCGCGGGCGGTGACCATGTGATCCTCGTCCGCGTTCTCGGCGACGCGGAAGCCCGTGATGCCGGCGGCCGCGAGGTCGGCGTTCGTCGCATTCGCCCCGTACACGCGCAGCAGCGCGAGCGCGCAGCCATTGTCGGAGTAGGTGATCATCTCTTCGAGCGCGTCGTCGATCGTGAGCGTCGTTCCGGCGGGCTCGTTGGAGCCGTCGATCGTCACGTCGGCGTCCTCGATCGTGATCGTGTCGTCGTATGAGAGTGCGCCGCGTTCGACGAGCCTCTCCACGTGAAGGAGCACAGCGAGCTTGTAGAGCGACGCCGCGATGAACGGCATGTCGGCATGGGTCATATAGATCGGCTCGGGCACGCCGGGGAACGCGATGACCACGCCGGCGGTGCCATCGAACCCGTCGACGAGCCCGCGCACCGGGGTGACGAGTGGCGTCGTGTCCAGCGTGGCGGCGGGTGGTGGAGTCGGCGGCGAGGCGATCGGCGCGGAGGGCGCGCACGCGATCGCGATGCCGATCGCCATGACCGCGATCCATACGATGCGGCGTGGCAGCTCCACGACCTGAAGAACGTTACCCCTAAAGCGCCGGCGCCTCGGGGACCGCGAGCGAGAGCGCGATCGCGTTCGGCGGGAGGCACTCGGTCGCGCTGCAGGTCTGGAAGCGGATCGCAAGGTCGAGCTTCACCGTGCCGGTGGTCCGCGGCACCCGGAACTCGAGCGGCACATTGATGGCGATCGTGCCCTCGTAGACCGCGAACTCCTCGTCGAGACCGGCGACGCGGAACGGTCGTGGCGGGGGCCACGCGATCGGACCGGTCAGCACGCCCGCGGGCTCGCTCGTCAGGGCGATCGACAGCCCGGTGTATCCGGGCGGGACCACCGGCCCGTAGACATGCCAGCCCGGCGCGACGTCGAGTCGGACTTCGAGCCGAAGCCGCTGGAACGCGAAGTACGCGGGCGCGTCGAGCGCGGCCCGCGCGGACACGATCGCGAGCGGACCAGTCGCCGCGGTCTCGAGCCGCTCGGCCGGCGCCTCGAGCGGCGCACCGGCGAGCTCGGCCGCGAGCGCGTGGCCGCCGTAGCGGATCCGGTAGTTCTCCTCGACGATCTTGCGGACGACGATCCCGCGCTCGTCGAGCTCGAAGGTCATCGGGAAGGCCACGCCCTGTTGCTCGGGCCGCGTCGGGACGCCGAACCCCGCGTGGTGCGCCTCGAGGTCCGCGTCGAGCACCCCGAGCGCGCGGATCGCCCGGCTGCCTTCATCGCTCAGCAGCGGATAGGCGATGCCGTGACGCGCGGCGAAAGCGCCGAGATCGGCGCTACGGTCGTAGCTGATCGCGAACACGGCGTACCCACGTCGCTCGAGCTCGGGCAGCGCGCGTTGCAGCTCGACCAGCTGCGTCTTGCAGTACGGTCACCAGACGGCGCTGCGATAGAGCACGACGAGCGCGCGCCGCCGGGCGCGGCGGGCATGCAGGTCGATGAGGTCACCGTGCTGATCCCGCAGGCGGACGTCCGGGAACACCGTCCCGACCTTCGGCCCGCGGTCGCTGTAGTCGAGGCCCGTCACCGCAACGAGAGTAGGTCCGTTGCGGGGATCCGATCGGTGACCTCGTGACTACCATCGCTGCGTGCTCCAGACCATCGAACCGTCGGACGAGGCGCTCGCCGGTCGCGTCGCCGGCGGCGACGTCGGCGCGTTCGCCGCGCTCTACGACCGCTACGCCGCACGGGTATACGCGTGGGCCGCGCACCTGTTGGGCGTCGCCGAGGCGGATGACGTGGTGCAGGAGGTCTTCCTTCGCCTCTGGGACAGGGCCCATCAGTTCGATCCCGCTCGCGGGCGCTTCGTCGCATGGTTCGGCGCGGTCGCGCGGCACGAGATCATCGCCCGGGCCCGCCGCCGCGGCCGCGAGCAGCGGATCGTCGCGGCCGAGGAGATCGAGGAGCTCCTCGCGCACACCGCCGACCCCGCACCGTCGGTCGAGTCACGGGCCTGGAGCGCCCAGCGCGACGCCGCGCTCGCCGCGGCGGTCCGGGATCTCCCGGTCGAGCAGCGGCGGGTGATCGTGCTCGCGTACTTCGGCGGCCTCTCGCAGTCGGAGATCGCCGCCGCGATCGCGACGCCGCTCGGCACGGTGAAGAAGCGCACCCGGCTCGCATTGCAGAAGCTGCGCAACGCCATCGCCGAGCACGGATCCACGCGGGCGAGCGCGGGCTAGGAAGAGAGGGATGGACCACGAGCTGAACGAGGCAGGCGAAGCGCTCGGTGCCGCGCTGGAGGCGCGCTCGCCGCACCGGCCGCCGGCCGAGCTGCGCGACCGCGTGGTCCGTGAGGCGGTGCGTCGCGGGCAGCGCGGCGCCCGTCAGGCCTGGCTTCGTCCGCCGTTCATCGTCGGTGCCGCCGCGCTGGCGCTCCTAGTGGCAGCCTCCCTCGCCTGGGGGCTCTCGTTGAACGCGGCCCTCGCGCAGGAGCGAAGCCTGCGCACGCAGCTCGAGGATGCCGCGGCCAAGGATGAGGTCGTGTTCGACGTCGTCGACGCGCGCAACGTCAACAAGACCACGCTCCGCTCGACCACGGACGACTCGCCGACCGCACCGTACGGGAAGGTGTTCGTGCGGCCGGACATGCCGTTCATCGTCGCGATGGCCGGTAGATTGCCCGAGCCACCGGCGGGCCGCGAATACCACCTCTACCTCGACGCCCGGCGGATCGGGACGCTGACCCCGAACGACGGCGGCTTCGCGTACTTCGTGTTCCGGGCGGATGCGGTCGGGATCACCTATCAGCAGGCGCGCATCGTCCTCGAGCCGCCCGACCGGACCGACGCCAGCGGCTCGGTCGTCGTCGCCTCGCCGCGCTAGGCGGCGATCTCCTCCCGCAGCGCGGTCAAGACCTCCTCACGCTGGTCGCTCGTGAGCTCCGAGAGACCGAGCGCGCGCGTGAGCTCGGCGAGCCACCCGGTCGAGACGTCTCCCCGCGCGTACGCCTCTGCGACCGCCGGGATGAGGGTCGAGTCGGCGCCGCGCAGCCAGCGCGGGCGGTAGCTGCCGCGGCGGAGCTTCGGGATATCGAGCGGGATCGGCCCGAGCGGCGTGCTCCACGAGCTCGCCCGATAGCCGTTGCGTTGTGCACGCCGGTCGGGGCTCGGCACGTGATAGCTCGCTCCAGCGATCGACTCGACCTCGGCCTCCATGAGCGCGCCGGCGGCGATGCCGACGAGCTCGCGGAGGCGATCGTGCTCCGAGATCACTTCACGTCGATGCGGGCACGCATCTGGTCGGGGTGGATCGAGCAGACGTACTGAAAGGTCCCGGCCTTCGTGAACGTGAACGAGAAGCTGTCGCCGGGCTTCATGACCCCCGAGTTGAACGACCCGTCGAGCGCGGCCACGTTGTGGTCGATCTGGTCGACCTGGCTGTTGATCCACCGAAGGGTCGTGCCAACGGAGACCGTGACCGCGCTCGGGAAGAACGCCATGCGGTTCAGGCTGATCTCATTGAGCCCGGGGAGCGGCGCGGCCGCGTACTTCGTCGCGGTGAACGGCAGGGTCCAGGCGCGCATCGTCCAGTCGCGGGTCGGATTCGACGCCTGATGGCACGACGAGCACGAGGCCGAGAGGTTCGGCGGGGTCTGGAACGACTTGTCGGGCCGGTACGCGACGTACTCCCACTCACCGGTGCGGAACGCCTGGTACGCCTCGCCGAACCCCTGCTCCTTCCGCGCGACGAAGATCGCGTTGAGCGTCGAACGGATGAGGTGACCGTTCGCGTCCTTGATCGTGTTACCCAAGGCGTCCTCCTTCGGACGCCACTGCTCGAACACGAGGACGCTCCCGAAGGGGAATGCCTGACCCCGGTGGACCGATGCCGCGGCGTCGTTGCCGCAGATGTAGCTGATGCTCTTCGCGTCCATGCGGTCGTAGACGTAGAGGAACTTGAACGCGGTCTGGTAGCCGTCGGGGAATCCGACGCGGTCCGACGTCGGTGCGGGACGCGGCGTCGGCGTCGGCGACGCGGGCGGCGGTGCGGTCGTCGCAGGCGCGGCGGTCGTGGGAGCGGGCGGCGTCGTGGGCGCCGGGGCCTCGAGGGTGCTCGCCGAAAGGCCGCCTGAGGCGCACGACTGGGTACCCGCGACGGGGCCGAGATCAGCGGTCGCGCTCGCGGCGGCGGGCGCATTCCCGGCAGGCGCGGCGCAGCTGACGATCGTCAACACGGACGCGCAGGCGATCGCGGACAGCGCTCTCCACATGGCTCGACCCTCCTGACCTCCTTAGTCGGGTCGGGCGGCTTCGGATCCCTCGCACCCTATCCTCGGCCGATGCCAGGCCAGCGAGGCGCGACGGTCGAATTCCGCGTGGTCACGAAGCGCTACGCCGACCAGACGGCCGTCGACGCGCTTTCATTCCAGGTGCCCGCGGGGAAGATCTGCATCCTCGTCGGCCCGAGCGGCTCGGGGAAGACGACGTCGCTCAAGATGGTGAACCGGCTCATCGAGCCGACGTCGGGCGCGATCCTCATCGACGGCAACGACGTCCTTCAGGACGATCCCGTCCAGCTCCGCCGGCGCATCGGCTACGTCATCCAGCAGGTCGGCCTGTTCCCGCACCAGACGATCGCCGAGAACGTCGGCACGGTCCCGCGGCTGCTCGGGTGGCCGGAGGCGCGCATCGCCGCACGCGCGACAGAGCTGCTCGCGCTCGTCGGTCTCGATCCCGCGCGGTACGCGAAGCGCTATCCGGCGCAGCTCTCGGGCGGCGAACGGCAGCGAGCCGGTGTCGCGCGCGCCCTTGCGGTGGAGCCGCCGGTGATGCTGATGGACGAGCCGTTCGGCGCGGTCGACCCGATCGTGCGCGACCGGCTGCAGGGTGAGCTCCTCCGCATCCAGCGCGAGCTCGGGACGACGATCCTCTTCGTCACGCACGACATCGATGAAGCCATCCGGCTCGGCGACCGCGTCGCGATCATGCGCGACGGCAAGCTCGTGCAGTACGCGCCGCCGGGCGAGCTGCTCGCGCATCCCGCGGACGACTTCGTCGCGCAGTTCACCGGCGCGGACCGCGGGTTGAAGCGACTCGAGGTCCTCACCGTCGGCGGCGCCGACGTCGACGCGAGCGTGACCCGGGATGCGGCGGGACCGAACGCGCCCGCACTCGCGCCGGCGATGTCGCTCCGCCAGGCCCTCGCGCTCATGCTTCAGCACGATGCGACCGCGGGCGTCGTCCTCGATGGCGACCGGTACGTCGGTGTCTTGGCGCTCGCGAAGATCGGCAAGATGATCCGGAGCGATCCGTGACCGAGGGCGAGCCGCTCATTCGCTGGGACTGGATCGCCGGGCATCTCGACGAGCTCGCGTTCCGGCTCGGCCAGCACGTCGAGCTCACGGCGATCGCGGTGGGCGTCGGGCTCGTCATCGCCTTCGCGCTGTCGCTGCTCATCTTGCGCACGCCGCGGCTCGAGGCGCCCATCACCTGGGTCACCGGGACGCTCTACACGATCCCGAGCCTCGCGCTCTTCGCGCTGCTCGTGCCGATCACAGGGCTGTCGGTGCTCACCGCCGAGATCGGCCTGGTGAGCTACACGCTGCTGATCTTGATCCGCAACATCATCCGCGGCATCCGCGGCGTGCCCGCGGACGTGCGCGAGGCGGCGGTCGGGATGGGCTACGCCCCGCGCGAGCTCCTCTGGCGCATCGAGGTGCCGCTCGCGCTCGCCGTCATCATCGCCGGCGTCCGCCTGGCGACGATCAGCACCATCGGTCTCGTCACCGTGACGGCCCTCATCGGCCAGGGCGGCTTCGGGTTCCTCATCCTCATCGGGATCCAACGCTTCTTCTCGACCGAGCTCATCGCCGGAGCAGTGCTCTCGGTCGCGCTCGCCATCGCCGCCGACGCGCTCCTCGTCCTGCTGCAGCGGCGTCTCACGCCGTGGGCTCGGGCGGCATGAGGCTCCTCGGGGACACCCTCCGTTGGTTCACCGATCCCGCTCACTGGCAGGGGAGCGATGCGATCTCGACCCGCATCTTCGAGCATCTCGAGCTTTCCGCTCTCGCGGTCGCCATCGGGTGCGCGATCGCCCTGCCGATCGGGCTCTACCTCGGACACACCGGGCGGTTCGGGTTCGTCGCGGTGAACGTGGCCAACGTCGGCCGCGCGCTGCCCTCGCTGGCCCTGCTCGCCCTCGCGCTGCCGCTGGCGTTCGCCCTCGGGCTCGGGCTCGGCTTCTGGCCGACGCTCATCGCGATGGTCCCGCTCGCGCTCCCGCCCGTGCTCACGAATGCATATGTCGCCGTGCGGAACGTTGACGGAGACGTCATCGAGGCGGCCCGCGGCATGGGGATGAGCGAGCCGGGGATCCTTCGGCGGGTCGAGCTGCCCCTCGGGCTCCCGCTCATCCTTTCGGGCATCCGGACCGGTGCGGTGAACGTCGTCGCGACCGCGACCCTCGGCGCGCTCGTGGCATGGGGTGGGCTCGGCCGGTACATCGTCGACGGCCTGGCGCTCCAGGAGTACGACCGGTTGTTCGCGGGTGCGCTCCTTGTCGCGGTCCTCGCCATCACCGTGGAAGTTGCGTTCGGCACATTCGAGCGCCTTGCCACGTCACCGGGCATACGGGCGGAACGGGCGGCGTTCTAGCCGCGTCCGCGCCAAAGGCGCGGATACTGGTCCACGCGAGGGCCGAGAGACTGAGCGCTGCGGCCCGGAAGGAGACCCCAGACCATGCGGAGCCCCATTCGCGTCGCGATCCTGGTCGCCATCGTCGCTCTCGTCGCGAGCGCCTGCGGCGGAGCGTCGAGCGGCCCGAAGCCCACGGTGAAGATCGGCTCGACGAACTTCTACGAGCAGGGCATCCTCGCCGAGGCCTACGCGCAGATCCTCGAAGCCAACGGCTACACCGTGGAGCGCAAGTTCAACCTCGGCAACCGCGAGATCGTCGAGCCGGCCATCGAATCGGGCCAGATCGACATCGATGCCGAGTACCTGGCGACCTTGCTCGTGTTCTTGGACAAGACCGCGAAAGCATCGACCGATCCGAAGGCGACCCAGACCGCGCTCCAGACAGCGCTCACCCCGAAGAACCTCACGGTCCTCGACTTCGCCGCGGCGACCGACCAGAACGGGTTCGTCGTGACGAAGGACACCCAATCCAAGTACAACCTGAAGAAGCTCTCCGACATCGCCTCGGGCAGCGCGCAGGGCCAGCTGGTCCTCGGCGGCCCGGCCGAGTGCCCGTCGCGGCCGTTCTGCAAGGTCGGCCTCGAGGGCACGTACGGCATCAAGTTCAAGGACTTCAAGCCCCTCGACGCCGGTGGCCCGCTGACGGTCGCGGCGCTCGACGGCAAGCAGATCGACCTCGGGCTGCTCTTCACGAGCGACCCGACCATCGTCGCCAAGAGCTTCATCCTCCTCGAGGACGACAAGCACCTGCAGCTCTCGGACAACATCGCGGCGGTCGTCCGCAACGATCTCCTCGCGAAGGACGACGGGACGATCAAAAAGCTGCTCAACAGCATCAGCGCGAAGCTCTCGCAGGACGAGCTGAACGGCATGAACAAGCTCGTCGCCGTCGACAAGAAGGACCCGAAGGACGTCGCGCGTGACTGGCTCAAGAAGCAGGGCCTGATCAAATAGGAGACTGGATCTCGCTCGGCGGCACGCTCGTCTCGAGCGCTGCCGTCGCGTCGTGGGGTGATGGCGGAGAGTGCGAGCTCTTCGCCATCCACGACGACGGCGAGCTTCGTGATCGCTATTGGGACGGAGCTGCGTGGCACGACTGGGAATCGCTCGGCGGCGGCTTCGCCGGACAGCCCGCGGCCGCGGCACGGAGCGCAGACCGCATCGACGTTCTCGCATTCGGCGTTGACGGCGCGTTGCGGCATCGGTGGTGGGACGGGACACGCTGGGTCGAGTGGCACGCGGTGCCCGGCGCGCCGAAGGGCGAGCGGGTGAGCTGCACCTGGAGCGGCGATCGGCTCGACGTGTTCGTCACCGGCACGAGCGGCGAGCTCTGGTACCGGGCGTTCGATTGACCGAGCAGCGTTTCGATCTCGTCGTCATCGGCGCGGGAGCCTCGGGTGAGGCGGCCGCCCATCTCGCCCGCGGTCGCGGCGCGTCCGTCGCGATCGTCGACCGCGATCTGTTCGGTGGCTCGTGCCCGTACTGGGCGTGCATGCCGTCGAAGACGCTGCTGCATGCGGCCGAGGTGAAGGCGCACGGCGGTGACTACCCGTGGGCGAAGGCATCGGCCCGTCGCGATTACATGATCAACCGCATCAAGACCGACTACCCGAACGATGGCAGCCACGTGCACGCGCTCGAGAAGGCCGGCGCGACCGTGATCCGCGGGACCGCGCGGCTCGCCGGCCCCGGTCGGGTGGTCGTGACGCACGACGACACGACGCACGAGCTCCGCGCGAAGGACGTGATCATCGCGATCGGCTCCATTGGAAAAGTTCCGAAGCTCGACGGCCTCGCCGAGGCCGGCTACTGGACGAACCGCGAGGCGACGAGCCTCCGCGAGCTGCCGAAGAGCGTCGTGGTCCTCGGCGCCGGTCCATCGGGGATCGAGATCGCGCAGTACCTCGCGCGCTACGGCGTACGCACCGCGATCGTCGGTCGCGTGAACCCCACCGACCACCCGAAGAGCTCGGCGTTCCTCGCCGAGGTCCTCCGCCGGGACGGCGTGGACGTGCGCGACACGGCCCGCGCGACACGCGTGCGGCCGAAGGCGGGCTCAGGCGGCGAGCACATGGTGGAGCTCTCGGACGGCGCGATCGTGTCCGGGGAGATCATCCAGCTGTCGGTCGGCCGCACGTCGGCGAAGGCCCTCGGCGAGCTCGGCCTCGACACCGTGGGCGTCGCGTACGACGGCGCTGATCAGATCAAGGTCGACGACCGGCTCCGCCTGACCGAGCACGTCTACGCGGTCGGCGACCCGATCGGCCACGAGCTCTCGACCCACCTCGGCCACTACGAAGGCGAGATGGCCGTCCGTATCGCGCTCGGCGACGACGTCAGGGTCGACTTCAGCGCCACGCCGCGGGTCGTGTATACGGACCCCGAGGCCGCAGCGGTCGGCTTGCGCCTCGACCAGGCGAAAGAGCAGGGGTACGACGCGTTCGAGGAGACGACCGGCTTCCCGAAGAGCACGAAGGGGTACGTGGTCGAGGCCGACATGGGCTACCTCAGCATCGTCGTCGACCGGAAGCGGAAGGTGCTGCTCGGCGCGTTCATCGCGGGACAGGGCGCCGGCGAGGCGATCCACGCCGCCGTGCTGCCGCTCAAGCTCGGCACGCCGATCGAGACGCTCGCGCAGACGATCCATGCCTTCCCGACGACCGCCCGCGTCCTCAGCGGCCTGTTCTCCGCCGCCGAGCTGAAGCTCCGATGACGGACGAGTCGTACCTCGAGCTGCTCGACTACCGGCGGCGGGTGAACACGCTCTACGCCGATGTCCGGTCGGTGCTGCCGAACGATCCGGGCGCCGCCCACGCGAAATGGCGGGCCGGGCGCGACGAGCTCTTCGGGACGCACCCGCAATCCGCACTGCCCGCGCACGAGCGCCCCACGTTCACGGGTCTCGCGTACCGCGACTACGACCCGGCGTTCGCGTTCAGCGCCACCGTGCGTCCGTTGCCGCACGAGCGGTACGACGTCGACACGAGCACCGGCGGCATCATCCCATTCGTCCGCTTCGGCGCGGTGGACCTGCCGATCGGATCGCTGGAGGTCTTCTGGCTGGACGCGTACGGTGGCGGCGTGTTCCTCCCGTTCCGCGATCTCACCTCCGGCAAGACCACGTACGGCGGAGGGCGCTACCTCCTCGACACGGCGAAGGGCGCCGATCTGGGTTCGTTACTCCGGTCTCCAGACGTGCTGATCTTGGACTTCAACTTCGCGTACCACCCGAGCTGCCACTACGACCCGCAATGGGTCTGCCCGCTCGCGCCGCCCGCGAACCGGCTCGACGTCGCGATCGAGGCGGGCGAGCTGACGTACCCCGGTGCCTCGGCGCACGAGCTGACCTGGTGCGCTCCTTCGTGAGAAGGCGCAGCCGCTCGTGAGAAGGCGCAGCCGCTCGTGAGAAGGCGCAGCCGCTCGTGAGAAGCCGCAGGCGCTCGTGACGACGCAGCAGCGGTGGACCTTGATCGCGGCGATCCTCGGGTCGGGGATCGTGTTCCTCGATTCCACGGTCGTGAACGTCGCGCTGCCGAAGATCGGCCGCGACCTCCCGAGCTCGCTCTTCGGCGTCCTCGAGGGGCAGTCCTACATCTACAACGGCTACCTCCTCACGGTCTCGGCGCTGCTCATCCTCGCCGGTGCGTTGAACGACTTCTACGGCCGCAAGCGGATGTTCACCATCGGGCTCGCCGGCTTCCTCGTGACGAGCCTGCTCTGTGGGCTCGCGCCGAACATGGAGCTGCTCGTCCTGTTCCGTGTCCTGCAGGGTGTCGCCGGCGCGCTCCTCGTGCCCGGGTCGCTCGCGCTCCTCACGGTGACGTTCAGCGGTGAAGCGCAGGGGCGCGCGTTCGGCCTCTGGGCCGCGGCGTCGGCGGCGACGACGATCCTCGGCCCATTCGTCGGCGGGATCCTCGTCGACGCGATCTCCTGGCGGGCGGCCTTCCTGATCAATGTGCCGCTCCTCATCGTCGCGCTGTGGGCGACCGTCACGTTCGTGAAGGAGAGCCGCGACGACGACGCGACGAGTCGCTTCGACTGGCTCGGCGCGTTCGTGGTCGCCTTGGCGGTCGGCGGTCTCTCGTTCGGAGCGATCTACGGGCAGCAGCGCGAGTGGAGGGATCCGCTCGGCTTCGTCATGATCGGCATCGGCGCGGTCGCGACGATCGCGCTCCCGATCCTCATGACCCGGCGCGCGGACCCACTGATCCCACCGGAGCTCTTCCGCTCGCGCAACTTCACGGTGACGAACATCTCGACCTTCCTGATCTACGGCGCGCTGTACGTCCTCGGCTACTTCCTCACCCTGTTCGTGCAGGGGACCATCGGCTTCACCGCCGCGGCCGCGGGCCTCGCGTTCATCCCGTCAGGGCTCTTCCTCGTGTTCTTGAGCTCACGGTTCGGCGCGCTGTCCGGGAAGTACGGGCCGAAGCTGTTCATGGCGGTCGGCCCCGCGTTGATGTGTCTTGGGACGCTCTGGTACCTACGCGTGCCCGCGACGACGAGCGCGTGGCTCTTCGCGTTCAGCGATCCCAGCACTCTTCTGCCGCCGGCGAGCTGGCTCATCGACTTCTTCCCGGCGACTCTCCTGTTCGGGTTCGGGCTTTCGATGATGGTGGCGCCGCTCACGACCGCGCTCATGACGAGCGTGCCGTCCAAGAACTCGGGCGTCGCCTCTGCGATCAACAACGCGATCTCGCGGGTCGGGCCGCAGCTCGCCGGCGCGGTGATCTTCATCGCGATCACCACGAGCTTCTATGCCGGGCTGCACGACCGCCTGCCATCGCTCGACACGAACGATCTCGATGTCCGGAAGGCCTACGCGCCGCTGAACGTCAAGGACCTGTGTAGCGCCAACACTCCGTGCCCGCAGACGGTGGAGCGGATCGCGCAGGCGCAGCGCGAGGCATCGACCGACGCGTTCCACCTCGCGATGTTCATCTCGGCGGTCCTGCTCGCGACCGGCGCGATCACGAACGCCGTCGGGATCGTGAACCACCCGGCGCCGCAGCGCGCCGAAGCGATGAAGGTGGCTGCCTAGACTGAACAGCACATGAGTCGACCCGACGCCGACGGGTCCTCATGAGTGCATCTTCCGCGCACCATAGACCAGCTCCCAGGGCGTCCGGCCTTTCGTGTGCCGCCCGGTGTGGACGCGGTCC
>Ga0070698_100004936_pt1 | contig 14633 bp, 14 predicted proteins | sample KBSK1502metaG_FD_65477 | JGI IMG/M metagenome (GOLD analysis project Ga0070698, IMG submission 65477) | Corn, switchgrass and miscanthus rhizosphere microbial communities from Kellogg Biological Station, Michigan, USA - KBS K1-50-2 metaG | ecosystem: Host-associated > Plants > Roots >...
GCGTTGCCTAAAGGGTACGTGATTGGCTAGTTTCCCCTCCCGACAAACCTTTTTCCAACGAAACCCGAGGTGACCCCGAGTGGCTCTTCCTCCCCTCACTCCCGAAGAACGTGCGGCGGCACTGGAGAAGGCTGCCAGAGCACGCAAAGAACGCGCCGAGGTGAAGAACCGCCTCAAGCGCGGGGCCACGTCCTTGACCGACGTCATCAAGGAAGGCGCCACTGATGACATCATTGGCAAGATGAAGGTCTCCGCTCTGCTGGAATCCCTGCCAGGCGTAGGCAAAGTCCGTGCAAAGCAGATCATGGAAAGGCTTGGCATCGCGGAATCGCGCCGTGTGCGCGGGCTGGGTACCAACCAGCGCTCCGCGCTTGAGCAAGAGTTCGGTGCCGATATCTGATCCACGCGGCAGGCGGGAGCCGAGTCCCTCCGGCGCCGCGGTCGCGACCCCGGTGCATTCGCGGCTGACCGTGCTCTCCGGGCCCTCCGGGGTCGGGAAGAGCACGGTCATCGCCGAACTAGGCAGGACTTGTCCCGAAATCTGGATTTCCGTGTCGGTGACGACGCGGCGCCCGCGTCCCGGAGAAGTGGACGGGCGCGAATATCACTTTGTCGATGACACCGAGTTTGACCGGCTGATCGCCAGCGGGGCGCTGCTGGAGTGGGCGCGGTTCGCCGGCAACAGGTACGGCACACCGCGCGCGCCGCTTTACGAAAGGCTCGAGGCGGGCGTTTCCTGCCTGCTCGAGATCGACCTGGCCGGGGCGCGGCAAGTCAAGCGCGCGGTGCCCGACGCCCGCCTGGTGTTCCTGGCCCCGCCGTCCTGGGACGAGCTGGTGCGCAGGCTCAGCGGGCGCGGTACCGAGCCCGCCGAGGTCCTGGAGCGCAGGCTGGCGGTCGCCAGGGAAGAGCTCGCCGCGGCCGATGAGTTCGAGGTCACGCTGGTCAACACGTCCGTCAAGGACGTGTGCCGCCAGCTGGTAGCCTTGATGCAGCAGTGTGACTTACGAAAGGCAGAATGTGGCAGGGACTCAGGCCCACCCAGTCGCCGACGGCATCATCAACCCGCCGATCGACGAGCTTCTTGACGTCGTGGACAGCAAGTACCGGCTGGTGATCATGGCCGCGAAGCGCGCACGGCAGATCAACGTCTACTACTCGCAGCTCGGTGAGGGCCTGCTCGAGTACGTCGGGCCGCTGGTGGAGACGCGCAGCCAGGAGAAGCCGCTGTCCATCTCGCTCCGCGAGATCAAGGAGCGGATGCTGAACGTCGAGCCCATCGAGGGCTGACCAGAGTATCCGGGTCCATGTCTTCCCGCGTCGTCCTCGGTGTCGGCGCGGGCATCGCGGCGTACAAATCGTGTGAGCTGCTGCGGCTGCTGACCGAGTCCGGGCACCGGGTCCGGGTCGTGCCGACCCCTGACGCGCTCCGTTTCGTCGGCGAGGCCACCTGGGCCGCGCTGTCCGGGGAGCCGGTGACCACCGACGCCTGGACCGGGGTGGCCGAGGTCCCGCACGTCCGGCTCGGGCAGTCGGCCGACCTCGTGCTGGTCGCGCCCGCGACCGCGGACCTGATGGCCCGGGCCGCGGCGGGGATGGCCAACGACCTGCTGACCGCGACGCTGCTCACCGCGCGGTGTCCGGTGCTGTACGCGCCGGCCATGCACACCGAGATGTGGGAGCACCCCGCCACCCAGGCCAACGTGGCGCTGCTCCGCCGTCGCGGCGCGATCGTCCTCGACCCCGCGGTCGGCCGCCTGACCGGCCAGGACAGCGGGGCCGGCCGGCTGCCCGAGCCTGCCGCGATCTTCGCCGCCGCGATCCGCCTGCTGGCCCGCGGCGCCCTGGGCCCGAAGACGCCGGACCTGGCCGGCCGCCGCGTGCTGGTGTCGGCGGGCGGCACCCGCGAGGAGATCGACCCGGTCCGGTTCATCGGCAACTGGTCCACAGGGACGCAGGGGTACGCGCTGGCCCGCGCGGCGGTGGCGCGCGGCGCCGAGGTGATTGTGGTCGCGGCCAACGTGGCGCTGCCCGATCCGGCCGGGGCCAAGGTCACCCGGGTGGTTTCGGCGCGGGAGATGCGGGACGCCGTCATGGCCGCCGCCTCTGGAGCTGACGCGGTGGTCATGGCCGCCGCGGTGGCGGACTACCGGCCGTCGGCGCGCAGCCCGGCCAAGATCAAGAAGGACGGGCAGCCGCCGGAGCCGATCGCGCTGACCGAGAACCCGGACATCCTGGCCGGGCTGGCCGCCGCACGGAACGCGCGGGACGCCGCCCGTTCGGTTCGAGAAAATCCTGAAACCGAACGGGCCCGGCTCGCCGCCCCGGCCACCCCCCGTCAGGTCCTGGTCGGGTTCGCCGCCGAGACCGACACCTCGCCGGCCGCAGCCCAGGCTAAGCTGGCCAGGAAGGGCTGCGACCTGCTCGTCGTCAATCCCGTCGGGAACGGGCTCGGCTTCGGCACCCCGGACAACGAGGCCGTCGTCTACGCCAGTGACGGAACGGTCACGCCGGTCCCGCGCGGGCCCAAGGAAACGCTGGCCGACGTCGTGTGGGATCTGGTGGCCGCCAGGCTGAACGAAATGGCAAGTCGCGGCTAAACTCCCGGCCGCCCAGGATAAACTCACCGCAGTCACCAGAGCGAGGGGAGAGCTGACGTGGCTCGTCGTCTTTTTACTTCTGAGTCGGTTACGGAGGGTCATCCGGATAAGATGGCCGACCAGATCAGTGACGTCATCCTGGACGCCATGATCAAGGACGATCCGGGCAGCCGCGTCGCGGTGGAAACCCTGATCACGACCGGCCAGGTCCATGTCGCCGGCGAGGTCACGACTCGGACCTATGTCGACATCCCGGGGATCATCAGGGACAAGATCCTCGAGATCGGCTACGACTCCTCGGCCAAGGGCTACGACGGGGCGTCCTGCGGCGTGTCGGTGTCCATCGGATCCCAGTCGCCGGACATCGCGCAGGGCGTGAACGACGCGTTCGAGTACCGCGAGGGCGGGGGCACCGACGAGCTCGACCGGCAGGGCGCGGGCGACCAGGGAATGATGTTCGGCTACGCGTGCCGCGAGACCCCCGAGCTGATGCCGCTGCCGATCATGCTGGCGCACAAGCTGGCCCGCCAGCTGACCGAGGTGCGCCGCGCGGGCACCGTGCCCTACCTGCGCCCGGACGGCAAGACCCAGGTGACCATCGAGTACCAGGGGAACACGCCGGTCAGGCTGGACACCGTGGTGGTCTCGACCCAGCACGCGCCCGACATCAACCTCAAGGAACTGCTCGCCCCCGACGTCAAGGACTACGTGGTCGAGCCCGTGCTGGCCGACGCCGGCCTCGACTGCGAGGGCTTCCGGCTGCTGGTCAACCCGACCGGCCGGTTCGAGATCGGCGGCCCCATGGGCGACGCCGGGCTGACCGGCCGCAAGATCATCATCGACACCTACGGCGGCATGGCCCGGCACGGGGGAGGCGCCTTCTCCGGCAAGGACCCGTCCAAGGTCGACCGCAGCGCCGCTTACGCCATGCGCTGGGTGGCCAAGAACGTGGTGGCGGCCGGCCTGGCGGACCGCTGCGAGACCCAGGTCGCCTACGCGATCGGCAAGGCGATGCCGGTCGGCCTGTTCATCGAGTGCTTCGGCACCGAGAAGGTGCCGGAGGAGAAGATCCAGGACGCCGTGATGGAGGTCTTCGACCTGCGGCCGCGGGCCATCATCTACGCGCTCGACCTGCTGCGCCCCATCTACGCGCAGACGGCCGCCTACGGGCACTTCGGCCGCACCGAGCCCGACTTCTCCTGGGAGCGCACCGACCGCGCCGACCAGCTCCGCGACGCCGCCGGCCGCTAACCGCCCCAGCTACCCGCCCTAACCGGCGACCGGCGGCGGCGTTGTCGTAACCTCCGCCGCGGTTCTGGTAGGACGGAACCGTGGTCAAGGGGCCGAAGGATCAGGCGGTGAGCGAGCGGCTGCCCATCGCCCGCGTGGCCGTGGACATCTCCCTGGCCCACCTCGACCGGCCCTTCGATTACCTCGTCCCGGCGAGCCTGGACCAGAGCGCCGTGCCCGGCTGCCGGGTACGAGTCAGGTTCGCCGGCCAGCTGGTCGATGGTTACCTGCTGGAGCGCGCCGAGACCAGCGAGCACCAGGGCAAGCTGGCCAGGCTGGAGCGGGTGACCTCGCCCGAGCCCGTGCTCACGCCCGAGATCTTCCAGCTGGCCCGGGCCGTGGCGGACCGGTACGGCGGCACTCTGGCCGACATGCTCCGGCTGGCCATCCCACCCCGCCACGCCGCCGCCGAACGCGACGCCCCCGCCGCAGAACGTGACCCCCTCACCACGGACCACAACGCCCCCGCCCCCGGAACCCCCCACCCGGCTCCCAAACACCCAGATCCGGGGACGTGGGACCGCTACCCGGCCGGGGCAGCGTTCCTGGCCGGCCTGGCGGGGGGCCGCCCGGTGCGGGCGGCCTGGTCGGCGCTGCCCGGCCCGGAGTGGCCGAACGAGATCGCGATCGCCGCCGCCACCTCGGCTGCCGCGGGCCGCGGCGTGGTCATCGTCGTGCCGGACGCCCGCGACCTGGACCGCGTCGACGCGGCCCTGACCGCGGTGACGCAGCCGCACGTCTGCCTGACCGCGGACCTCGGCCCGGCCGAGCGTTACCGCCGCTGGCTGGCCGTGCGCCGGGGCCTGGTCCCGGTGGTGGCGGGCACCAGGGCCGCGATGTTCGCCCCGGTCGCCGGGCTCGGCCTGGTGGTGCTGTGGGACGACGGCGACGACCTGCACGCCGAGCCGCGCGCCCCGTACCCGAACGCCCGCGAGGTGCTCGCCATGCGCGCCCACCGGGCGGGCGCCGCCGCGCTCATCGGCGGCTTCGCCCGCACCGCCGAGCTCACCCAGCTAGTCGCAGGCGGGTGGGCCAAGCCCCTGGCCGGCAGCCCGGCGGCCCTGCGGCAGGCCGCGCCCAGGGTGAGAGCCGCGCCCGACGAGGCCGAACTGGCCAGGGACGCCGCGGCGATGACCGCGCGCCTGCCTAGCCTCGCCCTGCGCACGGCGCGGACCGCACTCACCGAAGGACCCGTCCTGGTCCAGGTGCCGCGTCGGGGCTACCTGGCCGCCATCGCCTGCGGCCGGTGCCGCGCCCAGGCCAGGTGCGCCACCTGCGGCGGGCCGCTGGAGATCGGTGGCTCGCACGAGACGCCAGGCTGCCGGTGGTGCGGTGCCCTGGCGGCGGACTGGACGTGCGCCCGATGCGGTTCAGGCCAGCTGCGGGCGCTCGTCACCGGCGCCGCGCGCACCGCGGAGGAACTGGGCCGCGCCTTCCCCGGCGTGCCCGTGCGCGCCTCCGGCGGCCAGCACGTGCTCGCCGCCGTGCCCGCCGAACCCGCGCTGGTCATCGCCACCCCCGGGGCCGAACCAGTGGCACCCGACGGCTATGCCGCCGCGCTGCTGCTCGACGGCTGGGCGCTGCTCGGCCGGCCCAGCCTTCGCGCCGCCGAGGAGACCCTGCGCCGCTGGCTGAACGCGGCCGCCCTGGTCCGTCCGGCCGGGCCCGTGGTGGTGCTGGCCGAGGCGACGCTGCCCGCGGTGCAGGCGCTGATCCGGTGGGACCCGGTCACCTTCGCCGAACGGGAACTGGCTGAACGCGCCGAGCTCGGCTTCCCGCCCGCCGTGCGGATGGCGTCGGTCACCGGGACGCCGGACGCGGTCGCGGAGTTCATCGGCGCGGCCAAGCTTCCCGCGCAGGCCGAGGTGCTCGGGCCCGTGCCGGTCGAGACCGCCGCCACCAGACCGACCGGCCACAACCCGGCCGCCCCCGCCGAGCCGCAGGAGCGCGCGCTGATCAGGATCGGCAGGCAGGACGGTCTCGAGCTCGCGCGCGCCCTGCACGCCGCCCAGGCCACCCGCAGCGCGCGCAAGGACGGCGGCGCCATCCGGGTTCAGCTCGACCCGGCCGAGGTGGCCTGACGGATAAACTGGTTGCTGGCGGCGCCACGCTGAGCAGGCGGCCGCGGCAAAGTGTCCAGGAGGGTTTTCGTGAGCGTCAAGCCGATCCGTCTTTTCGGTGATCCGGTACTGCGTACGCCGGCCGAGCCGGTCCGCGACTTCGACGCCGAACTGCGCAGGCTGGTCAAGGACCTCACCGACACCATGCTGGACGCGCCGGGGGCGGGCCTGGCCGCCCCGCAGATCGGGGTCGGCCTGCGGGTGTTCACCTATCACGTGGACGACAACGAGCCCGGGCACCTGATCAACCCCTCGCTCGACCTGTCCTCCGAGGAGGACGAGGACGACGAGGGCTGCCTGTCCTTCCCCGGTCTCGCCTTCCCGGTCAAGCGGGCATGGGGCGTGGTGGCCAAGGGCTTCAACATGTACGGCGACCCGGTGACGATCGAGGGCACCGAGCTGCTGGCCCGCTGCGTCCAGCACGAGACCGACCACCTGGACGGCATCTTGTTCATCGACCGGATGGACCCCGCTCAGCGCAAGGCGGCGATGAAGGCCATCCGCGAGGCGGACTGGTGGGGCGACCCGGTCCCGCGGGTGCGCGTGTCGCCGCACGAGACCCGGGGCCAGGCCTTCTGACATGGTGCCTTCCGGCCGTTCTGACATGGTGTCTTCCCGCCTTGGGGCCAGCCGGCCCGGCCCGCCGGTCCGTGACGCCTGATGCGCCTGGTTTTCGCGGGTACGCCGCAGGCGGCGGTCCCGGCGCTTGACGCCCTGCTGGCCTCCCGGCACGAGGTCGCCGCGGTGGTGAGCCGTCCCGACGCCCCGGCCGGCCGCGGCCGCAGGGTCGAGGCGAGCCCGGTGGCGCGGCGCGCCGCGGCGGCGGGACTCGAGGTGCTCACCCCGGCCCGGGCCCGCGACCCTGAGTTCCTCGACCGGCTCCGCGAGATCGGCCCGGACTGCTGCCCGGTGGCCGCGTACGGAGCGCTGCTGCCGCAGGCCGCGCTGGACATCCCGCCGCACGGCTGGGTCAACCTGCACTTCTCCATCCTGCCGGCCTGGCGCGGCGCGGCGCCGGTCCAGCACGCCATCCTGCACGGCGACGACGTGACCGGCGCGAGCACGTTCCTGATCGTCAGGGAACTGGACGCGGGCCCGGTGTACGGCGTGCTGACCGAGCCGGTGCGGCCCGACGACACTTCAGGCACGCTGCTCGACCGGCTGTCCCACGCGGGCGCGGCACTGCTCGTCGCGACGCTGGACGGGATCCAGGACGGCACGGTCCACGCCGTTCCGCAGCCGGCCGAGGGCGTGAGCTTCGCCCCGAAGATCAGCCCGGCCGACGCGCAGGTGGACTGGAAGCTACCCGCGCACGTGGTGGACCGGCAGATCCGCGCGTGCACCCCGGATCCGGGTGCCTGGACCGAGCTCGACGGCGCCAGGATCAAGCTCGGCCCGGTCTGGATGGACGCTCCCGCCCACGACCTCGCCCCCGGCGAGCTGCAGGCCGGCCGCCAGGCGGTGTTCGTCGGCACAGGCTCCCGCCCGGTGCGCCTCGGCGACGTCCAGGCTCCGGGCAAGCGCCAGATGACCGCCCCGGAGTGGGCCCGCGGCCTGCGCTCCGGCGGTCCCGTACGGTTCGGCTGACATGCCAGAGCCCACGCAGCACCGCAGGCCCCCCAGGCCCCGCACCGATCCGGCCCGGCGCGCGGCCTACGACGTCCTGCGCGCCGTCGCGGACCGCGACGCCTACGCCAACCTGCTCCTCCCCGCCCTGCTCTCCGAGCGCGGCGTGACCGGCCGGGACGCCGCCTTCGCCACCGAACTCACCTACGGCACACTCCGCGGCCGCGGCACCTACGACGCCATCCTGGCCGCGTGCAGCGACCGGGACGAGCTCGACCCGCCGGTGCGCGACGTGCTCAGGCTTGGCACGCATCAGCTGCTGGCCACCAGGGTCGGCCCGCACGCCGCCGTGGCCACCTCGGTCGACCTGGCCAAGGACGTCTGCGGTCCCCGGCCCTCCGGCTTCGTCAACGCGGTGCTGCGCCGGGTCGCCACCCGCGACCTGGACGCCTGGGTCCAGATCGTCGCCCCGGACCAGTCCCGTGACCCGTCCGGGTACCTGGCCGTCCGCTACAGCTACCCGTGCTGGATCGTCGACGCCTTCCGGGACGCCCTGGCCCCGGCCGGAACCGAGGCCGGAACCGAGGCCGAGATCGAGGACGCCCTCGCGGCCGGCAACGTCCGCCCCGGGGTGGTCCTCGCGCTCACCTCCGCCGGTCCACCGGCCCCGCCCGCCCCTCTCCCGGACGGCGAACCCACCCGCTGGTCGCCGTACGGCTTCCGGCTGGCCGGCGGCGACCCGGCGCCCCTGGTGGCCAGCGGCCAGGCGGCCGTCCAGGACGAGGCCAGCCAGCTGGCCGCGCTGGCCCTGACCAGGATCGGGGTCGCCGGCCGCGACGGGCTCTGGCTCGACTTGTGCGCGGGTCCCGGCGGCAAGGCCCGGCTGCTGAGCGCCCTCGCCGCCACCCGCGGCGCCCGCCTGGCCGCCTGCGACATCCGCCCGCACCGGGCCCGCCGCGTCGCCGAGGCCCTGGGCCGGGCCGGCGGCGAGCACCACGGCGTCCTCGTCGCGGACGGCCGCCGGCCGCCGTTTCCGCCGGGCACGTTCGATCGCGTCCTGGCCGACGTCCCGTGCTCCGGTCTCGGATCCCTGCGCCGCCGCCCCGAAGCCCGCTGGCGCAAGACCCCGGACGACGTGCCCGGGCTCGCCGCCCTGCAGCGGGAACTCCTCGACGCGGCCATCGACTCGGTCCGGCCCGGCGGCGTGGTCGCCTACGTGACCTGCTCCCCGCACCTGGCCGAGACCCGCGACGTCGTCACCGCCGTCGCGCAGCGCCGCGACGACGTCACCATCCTCGACGCGCCCGCCGTCCTGCCCGAGGTCCCCGCCCTGCGCAGCAGCGACCCCAGGTTCGCCCAGTTCTGGCCGCACCGCCACGGCACCGACGCGATCTTCCTCGCTCTGCTTTCCCGCTTGCCTCCGGGCGCCTCTTGAAGCCCTCTGGCTCGCGGGAGATCAGGCGCGGCCGAGGGCCCGGGCTGACTTCAGCCGGGCGTTGCCGATGTCGGCTCGCTGCCCCTGCTCGTAGCCGGCGCTGTATCCCCGGCCGCTGTAGGTGATCCGGGTCCGGCGGGTCACCGGGTACGCCTGCTCCAACTGCTGGCGGACGACCACAGCCCGGTCGGCCAGCACCAGCGCGGTGCTCGGCCCGTCTGGCGTCTCGCCCTCCGCGCTCGAGGCGGCCCGGTCCTCGGCCGCCCTGACCCGGGTGATGACCGCGGTGACGAAGCCGAGCAGCCAGCTCCGCCGCCAGGCCCGGACGCTGCGGACCCCGGCCGGGACGACCGCGACGGTCAGGCCCCTGGCCATCTGGAGCAGCAGCGAGGTGTACAGGATGTCGGTCCGCTCCAGGTCGGAGGCGTAGCCGAACACGTGGATGCGCGCGCCGGGCGCGGGCGTGCTGAGCAGCACGCACTGGCAGCGCATGGCCCCGGCCAGCCCGGCGAGCAGGTGGGCCCGGACCTGCGCCCACGGGTTGGCGATGTCGATGACGCGGCTGCCCGGCCGGTCGGTGTCCGGACGGGACGCGGCCAGCCGGGCCCGGTCGATCCCGTACCGTGCCATCAGCTCCGCCGCCTTGGCGGTGAGCGCCTCGGCCTCCGGCGGAGTCACCCCGTCTGCCTCGGCCTTCGCCAGCAGCTTGCGTACCCTGTCGAGCTGAGCGCTGGCCAGCAGGGCGCTGGGCGGGTCCGAACGCATAAGCAACCTCCAGGTCGATCCCGATCGAACTCAGTATCGAACTGTACCCGCGCCATACGACATTCCCGCCACCCCAGCCACCGCCCGCTCTCCCGGGCCGCATCCCGGCACTCTACACTCGGTCTCAATATGGCTGTTCAGATCTCGCCGAGTATCTTGTCCGCGGACTTCGCCCGGCTCGCCGACGAGGCCGCCGCGGTCGCGGCCACCGCCGACTGGCTGCACGTGGATGTCATGGACAACCACTTCGTGCCGAACCTCACCATCGGCCTGCCCGTCGTCGAGTCGCTGCTCAAGCACGCCACGCTGCCGCTCGACTGCCACCTGATGATCGACGAGCCGGACCGGTGGGCCCCGCCGTACGCCGAGGCCGGCGCCAGGAACGTCACGATCCACGCCGAGGCGGTGCACGCCCCGGTGCGGACGCTGCGCGCGATCCGGGCGGCCGGCGCCCGGGCCGGGCTCGCGGTCAACCCCGGCACCCCGGTGGAACCGTACGAGGACCTGATGTCCGAGATCGACATGCTGCTGCTGATGACGGTGGAACCGGGCTTCGGCGGCCAGCCCTTCCTCGACGTGGTGCTGCCGAAACTGCGCCGGGCCCGCGCGCTGGTCGGAGGGCGGGACGCCGCGGTATGGCTCCAGGTCGACGGCGGGGTCAGCGAGGAGACCATCGAACGCTGCGCCGAAGCCGGCGCCGACGTCTTCGTGGCCGGCTCGGCCGTCTACGGCTCCGACGACCCGGCGCGCGCCGTACAGGCCCTCCGCGCCCAGGCCGAGCACGCCACCGCGCACGCGGCCTGGGTCCGGCACGCCGGCTGAGGACCGCGCCGATCATCCGGACGCTCGAGCGCACCGGCTCAGTTCTCTAGCCGACCCCCACGCCGACCACCACCGTGACCATAATGCCGCCGGGGTTCACGATGAGCTGGCTGTGCACGGAAACCGGGCTGGTGACGATGAGGGAGACCGTCACGCTCTGGCCGGACGCCAGCGTGCCCGCGGACGGCGAGACGGTTACGTGGCCGAGCAGGCTCGAGGTCTCGGCGATGGACCACGTCACCGGCCCGCCCGAGGCCGTCAGCGTGAGGCTTCCGCCCCGGCCGGGGGTGAGCAAGATCCTCGTTGGTGTCACGGTCAGCGTTCCCTGCTTCGGCGGGGGAGGAGTGGCCGAGGGTGTGCTGGCCGGGGTGGTGCTCTTGGACGGCGCGGGCGACGTGTTGTGGCTCGACGAGGGTGCCGTGGCCGACGGCGAGCTACCACCGCTCGGTCCGGGGGAACCGCCACCGCTAGGTCCGGGGGAACCGCCGCCGGTGGGCGCGGGCGAACTGCCCGCCGAAGGACCCGGCGACACGCGCGACAGGCCGCTTGCCGATACCGTAGGCTGCGCCGTCCGGCCCGGCCCGCCGGACGAAGCGCCGGACGAGGGGCCGGAGGAGGCACCGGGCGTGGCGCCCGAGGTGCGGCCGGCGCTGCTGCCGGGACCCCCGCCCAGGGCGTTCGGCCGCCCGTTATGCCCGGTCAGCCCGCCGGTCAGCGCCAGGATGGTCAGCACCGTGGCGGCCACGATCACCACGGCGGCCGCGGCGCCCTGGGTCGTCCGTGCTTGCCACCACGGGGGTTTCGGCGGGTCGAGCGGCTTGGGGAAACCCTGGTGGCCGAACACAGCCGCTCGCTGCGCCACGTCGGCCCGGTGCGCCATCGCCTCCGGCGTGTTGCTGCTGGCGAGCCTGAGCACCTGCGACCGCAGTCCGGGCGGCATGGCCATGATGGGCACCGGGGCCAGGCCGAGCAGCAGCGCCGGCGCGAGCTCGCGCCGCTTCCGTTCGGTGCACGCCGGGCACCGTTCGACGTGCCGGTTGATCCGCTTGCGCATCAGCACGGTCAGCTGCCCGTCCCAGTCCTCGAGCAGCGCGCTCAGCGCGGCGCAGTCGTCGCGCCCCGAACGGGCCACCAGCAGCGCGCCCAGCGAGATCTCCAGCTGATCGCGGGCACGGGACAGCAGCGCGTGCGCGTGGTTACGGGAAACCCCGAGCACGGCGGCGATCTCCGCGACGTCGAGTTCCTGCCGCAACTGCAGCTGGATCAGGTCCTGCTCGCTCTCGTTGAGCCCGCGGACCGCGGAGCGCAGCAGCGTGCGCAACTCCGCGCGCTCGGCGCCGCCGGTGACGTCCGCCGACTCATCGCTCACGTCAGGCACCAGCTCCAGCGCCGACGTGGCCGCGCTGGCGTTCTCGCGCAGGCGCCGGTGGCACTCGTTGCGGGCCACGGCGTACAGCCATGGCCTGAGCCGGCTCTGATCACGAAGTCCCGCCAACTTCGACGCCGCGATGACGAAGGTGTCCTGCACGGCGTCGGCCGCGTCGGCCGGCTCGCGCAGCAGGGAGCGGCAGTAGGTGTACAGCGGCGCGGCGTACCTGTCATAGGCCTCGGAAAGCCCGTCAGGGTCGCCTGCCACGATGGCCGCTACGACCTCGCTGTCGCGCATAGGGATAATCGAACCGCGTGACGGCACATTTGGACAATACCGAGCCACATCGGGGTTTACCGTTCCGCCGTACCTAGCCGAACGCCGGGAGCGTCCCCCCCAAATCCGGTAAGCTCCCGGCGTCCCGCTAGTCCCGCATTTACTCCCCCGACGGTAAGAGGCGGGACCCCCGCATCCGCCAACACTTTTCCCGGATATTTTTCCTGAGCCCGCGTGGCGATCTTTGCCGCCTCCGGTCAGGACCAGCGGTCGACGTAGCCGAGCAGGTCGGCCAGCCGGGTGATGACCGCGTCTGGCTCGGCGGCCTCGAACGGGGGGACGTCGGAGTTCGTCACGAGCACAGCGCGCATGCCCGCGCTCTTCGCCCCGTGGATATCGTCGTAGGGCCGGTCGCCGACGAACACGCACGCCGCTGGGTCGGTCTCTCCGATGGCCGCCATGGCGGCGCGGAACGCCTCCGGGTGCGGCTTGACCCAGTCGATCTCGCTGCTGTAAACTGCGCCGTCGATCAGGCCGAGAACCTCGTCCCTCACGAAGATCCGCTCGTGCGCGCTGCGCGGCCACATCGTGTTGGACAGCACGCCGACCTTGATGCCGCGCCGCTTCATTTCGCGCAGCAGCGGCAGCGCGTCGGGGTCGGTCCACGTGTGCGGGTTCCACGCCTCGAAGTAGCTGGCCAGGAATTCGTCGGAGGCGGTGACCCCGGCCCGCTCGAAGATATGGTCCAGAGTCGCGCTCTGGTGTGACCGCTCGCCCCGCTGCCACAGCTCCACCTCGGCGGCGCGGACCGCCGCAGCCATCGCCGCCGCCTCGTCCGCCGGATAATGCCGTTCGCACACCGCGAGCCAGAGTTCGCCCACGTCGATGCTGTGCCACGGGGTGAGCGTCCCGCCCCAGTCAAAGATGACCGCCCTGACCGCCATGCACGAATCCTACGATTCCCCATCCCGCCGCCCCCAGTTCCGCCCACCGCGATAAGACCCGGAATACCCCGTGTGGCACACTGGCTTATAGGAGTAAAGCGTGCTCCGGGGTCGGTGAAACTCCGAGCCGGCGGTGACAGTCCGCGACCCGTCCGCAGCCAGCGGGCGGCTGACCCGGTGGAATTCCGGGACCGACGGTGAAAGTCCGGATGGGAGGCAGCACGCACGCGGCCGGGTCATTCCCGTCGCGAGCCAGCGCGTACCCGCGCCACCCCCGGAGCCGAACCGCACAGCGCAGGCTTCGAGGAGGAAAGCGCGGATGTTCACCGGGATCGTGCAGGAACTCGGCGAGGTCACCGTCATCGAGCGCGACGGTGACGCGGCCAGGCTCACCGTCTGCGGCGCCCCGCAGGACACCGGACTCGGCGACTCCATCGCGGTCAACGGCGTATGCCTGACCGTCACCGAGATCCTGGACGGGACCTTCACCGCGGACGTGATGGGGGAGACCCTGAACCGGTCCGGCCTGGGCGCGCTAAACCCGGGCGACCCGGTCAACCTGGAGTGCTCGGTCCGCCTGGCCGACCGCCTGGGCGGCCACCTCGTGCAGGGCCACGTGGACGCCACTGCCACCGTCATCTCCCGCACCCCGGCCGAACACTGGGACCGGGTCCGCATCAGCCTCCCGGACACCATCGCACGGTACGTGGTGGAAAAGGGATCGATCGCCGTCGACGGCATCAGCCTCACCGTCTCCGCCCTCAGCCCGCCGGGAAACCCGCACACGCAATGGTTCGAGGTCTGCCTGATCCCGGAGACGCTCAAGCGCACCACCCTGGGCATCAGGAAGCCAGGTGACACCGTGAACCTCGAGGTCGACGTGATCGCCAAGTACGTGGAGAGGCTTCTCAACGGGGAGGGGGACAAGTGACTCAGCAGGTGCTCGACGACGTCGACCGCGCGATCAAGGACATCGCGGCGGGCCGCCCGGTGCTGGTCGTGGACGACGAGAACCGGGAAAACGAGGGCGACATCATCTTCGCCGCCAGCATGGTCACCCCGGAACTGCTCGCCTTCATGATCCGCTACACCAGCGGCGTGATCTGCATGCCCATGCGCGAGGCCGAACTCGACCGGCTCAACCTCCCCCAGATGACCTCCCACAACACCGAACACCACCGCACCGCGTTCACCGTCAGCGTGGACGCCAGGGAGGGGATCAGCACCGGCATCTCCGCCGCCGACCGCGCCACCACGATCAGGAAGCTTGTCGACCCGGCCACCACGGCGGCCGACCTGCTGCGCCCGGGGCACGTGTTCCCGCTGCGCTACGCCGAGGGCGGCGTGCTGCGCCGGGCCGGGCACACCGAGGCCGCCGTCGACCTGGCCCGGCTGGCCGGGCTCCCGGAGGCGGGCGTGCTGTGCGAGGTGGTGAACGACGACGGC
>Ga0070698_100004937_pt1 | contig 14631 bp, 10 predicted proteins | sample KBSK1502metaG_FD_65477 | JGI IMG/M metagenome (GOLD analysis project Ga0070698, IMG submission 65477) | Corn, switchgrass and miscanthus rhizosphere microbial communities from Kellogg Biological Station, Michigan, USA - KBS K1-50-2 metaG | ecosystem: Host-associated > Plants > Roots >...
GTGCCGATCATCTTGGCGCCCATGGGCACGTGCACGTCGGCGGAGCTCGCGGCTGCGGTGTCGAACGAAGGCGGCCTGGGGGGCGTGGGGTCGCTGTTCCGAACCACCGCCGCCATCAAGCGCGACATCGACATGGTGAGGAAGCTGACAAGCCGGCCTTTTGCGATCAACCACATTCCGCAAACATTGGACGCCGAGGCGTTTCGCTACACGCTCGAGGCACGCCCGGCCGTGGTCTCCTTCGCGCTCGGCGATCCGGGGGATCTGGTGCGGCAGGCCCACGATGTCGGGTCGCTCGTGATGCTGCAGGTCACGACGGTGGCGCAAGCGATCCAAGCGGCTGACCGAGGCGTTGACGTCATCATCGCGCAGGGCGGCGAGGCGGGCGGCTATTGCGGCGAGATCAGCACGATGACACTCGTGCCGCAGGTCGTCGATGCGGTGTCGCCCATCCCTGTCGTCGCCGCCGGGGGCATCTTCGACGGGCGCGGCATCGCGGCGGCGTTAATGCTGGGCGCGGTCGGGGTCAATCTCGGCACGCGGTTCATCGCCTCGACGGAAGCTCCCGCCCCCAATGAGTGGAAGCAGGCGATAACCGCAGCCAAGTCGGAGGATGCGATCAAGGTCGACGTTCTCAACGACATCAGCCCTCTTCCGGGCACGGCTGGTTTCCATACGGTCCTGCGCTCTCTCCGCACGGCTTTTGTGGATGAGTGGAGTGCCAAGCGCGAGGCGGCGCGTCGCGATCGCGCTCGCCTGCGGGATCAGATCGTCTCCACGACCCAGGCAGGCCGTCCACACGAGTGTCTGCTCACGGCAGGCCAGACCGCGGGAGGCATCAATGAAGTCCTCTCGGTCGGCGACATCATGCGCCGACTTATCGCCGAGACCAAAGCAGCGCTGTCGAGGGCTCCGGGGCTGGAGGCCGCGCTGCAGAGCGGAAGGGCAGCGTGACGTGAAATTGGATTCTCGCGTGCCTCCCTGGTTGCAGAGGGGGCTTCGCCCCGTCAGACGTAGCCCAAGGTCGTGAACATCCCGGCGTCAAGGTGGTACAGCAGGTGGCAATGGATTGCCCAAAGCCCGGGGTTATTGGCGTCGAAGGCGACGACGACCCGGCGGCCGGGCGGCACGAGCACGGTGTCGCGCACCGCGCCGGCAAAGCGCTTGCCGTCGATTTCGACGACCTGAAATTCGTGTCCGTGCAAGTGAATCGGATGCGGCATCGGCGTCTTGTTGGCGAAGATGAGCTCGACGCGTTCGCCCTTGGCGATCGGTAGCGGCGGAACGTCCTTGTTCCAGACGACATCGTTGATCGACCAGATGTAGCCCGCCATCTGGCCGGTGAGGTTGAGCGTGTGGGTGCGGTCTGCCTTGCGCGGCTTGAGCGGTTTGGCCGCGCGCAGCCGGTTCTCGAGATCGAGCGTGAGCGCGGGCGAAGCCATGCCGGCGGTGTCGGAAATGCGCGCGATCGGCGCACCCCCGGCCTGCAGGATGACGCCGGTCTGCCTGCTCTCACCTTCGAGCACCGCCAGCACTGGATACGCCGCCGGCGCGCGGGGAATGGTGAGCCGGATATCCAGCCGCTGCGCCACCGCGATCGGGAAGCGCCTGGCGACCACGGGTGCGACAGCGAATCCATCGACCGCGGTCAGCTCGCCGTCGAGCGGCCCAAGATCGACATGAAACGCGCTCATCGAGGAGCTGTTGATGATGCGCAGCAGCACGCGTCCGCCGGGCTCGACCTTGACCACTTCGGGATCGCCGAGCGTGCGGTCGTTGGCGAGGAACGCGTCGTATTTCACGTCGTTCAAATCCGGCTTGGCGGTCGCGCCGGTAACCGTCGCCATCTTTGGCGATCATGCCAACGTTTGGCAGAAGGTAATGCGTTCCGGCGACCATCAGCTGGTCCCGACAGCACGATCAAAGATTTGCTACGTCCCGGGGAAACCTACCACATCTCACCGTGGCCGTATGTGAGTTTAGTGCACGTTCGGAAGGGCGAGATAATATTGCGTTTTGCAACAGCGGCGATCACGCCTCCGTTACAGGAACCCTCACTTCTGGTGGCGTCACGTGCGGAGTGGTAAATTGGCGTTGGGGATCCGGGCCACTCGGCGAGGGCAGGGATGGCCACCACTCAGACCTGGATTGCGGGCAGGGTAGGCCAGTGGTTTGACACTGCCAACTGGACATCCGGCACGGTCCCGAGCGTTGGCGACACCGTCATTATCCCTTCGGGAATGCCCGAGATCGACGGGCAAACGATCGGCGGCGAGCAGATCACATTGGGTGGCTCGAGCAGCAGCTCGATCGTCACGCTGGTGGCGAACTCGGCGACCTTCGAGCCGCTCGTCACTCCTGGTCCGACAGTCGTTGAACAATCCCTGACGGTGACGGGTGGTAACCCATCCAACCCCATGACCGCCACTTTGCTCAGCTCGGGCACGACGAGCTACGAAGGCCAGATCTTTGTCGAGCCCGTCCGCGGTACGTTTACCATCGATGCCGGGACCAACGGCAACTTCATTTTCACGAATAGCTTGGGCGGCACCTTCGTCCTGGTCAGCCAGGAGAGCGCGCTGCACTTCCAGGGCGCCCAGATCACGACCGCCGGGGTGATCGAAATTGAAGGCTCCGCCGATATCGCCGCGAGTGTCGCCGATTTTGGCGGCAGCGGCATCGTGGCGCTCGACCGCGGCGGGCAGCTTTCGGTCGAGGGCGCAGTCTCCCCGGGCCAGCATGTCTATTTCGCCGACGGCACCGGGAAGGTGACCATCGCGAACGCCTCCGCATTTCAGGGGACGCTCGGATTCACCCCTTACGCCGGTGACCGGATCGACCTGACCGCTGTGCAGGCGCAATCGTATAGCGTCGATCGATCCACGGGCGTGCTCAGACTCTTCTCCGGCGGCATCCCGGTCGCGCAGCTCAACGTGGAAACGATCGATCCGGTGACTTTCACTCCGACGCATCTGCCCCTGACGAATGATTTCACGATTGGTAGCGATGGCGCCGGCGGAACGCTGATCACCTACACGCCCCAAGGCCCGACCTATCTGGAAGCGTCCATGGCCGTGCCGGTGGTCGCGACGGCGGGTACGAAGGTCCCGCTGCAGAGCATTCTCTCGCAGTCGTTCGGCACCACGACGCCGACCCCGTACGGCATCACGCTGATGCTGCCCACGGAGTCGGAGAGCACCCCCACGGACCAGAAGTTCTGGGTGAACCCGCCGGCCAAAGGCACCAACCCCGCCTGGTACGTCAATGGGAGCCCAATCACGCAAGACTATACGGTCCAGCCGGGTGATACCGTCGAGCTTTTCGTCGGCGACAACATCGCCTTCCCGGCGCAGATCAGACTTCAGGTCACGCGGTCGGGCATGGGCACCAGCGCCGAGTTCGTCACCTACGACGTGTGGACGGTCGACCCGCAGGTGGCAGCGCTCGTGCAAGCCTCCGGCGCGCAGCCTGGCCACCCTACGACTGCCGATATCATCACCTCGGCCCAGAGCTGGAATACGATCTTTCCCAATATTCCGAACACCAATCTTTGCGACTGGATTGCCGACGACGTGGGGGCTGCCGCGGGCGCGGCCATGCCGGAGCCGAACCAACTGTATGATCCATCGCTGAACGTCTCGGGCGGTTTCTGGCGCATCGTCTACACGGGCTCGTCGCTGCAGAACTGGTCCCCATTGGTCCAGCCAGGCGATGTGGTGCGAATGCAATGGTTCAAACAGTCCAGTCCATTGGACATTTCCGGCCACACGACAACGGTATTGGGCATCGGCGGCCCGGGCGGGAGCATCACGGTTTACGACAACGTCAACTTCGTCAATGGGAAAGAGACGATCGGCATTCACAGTGCAACATACTGGACTGCGACCAATCCGCAGAGCATCACCATCTATCGGCTCGACCCCAACCAGCAGTACCTGATCCAGGGAACGAGCCTGAGCGAAGTGATACAGGGCAGCGTCTACAACAACCTGATCCAACCCGGGGGCGGAGCGGATGTCATCACGGCCGGGTTCGGCATCAACGAAATCCAGGATACGACCGTACATCTCAACGGCATCACAGTCACCGATTTCCACTTTGGCGACGAGCTCGACTTCATCGACCTCAACCCTGCGCAATTCACGATCGCATACACAGGGACGTTGCTCCTGGTCTTCAGCAACAATGCCCAGGTCGCCGCCATCGCCCTGCCGGGGCTACCGTCCACTGACAGCTTCGTGGTTACGCCCGATGGCAACGGCGGCTCGCTCATCGCGCTCAATCCGCCGGGCCCCAATCCACCGCCGCCCGCCGGCACGACGGCCGACATGATCCTGCGCAATGGTTCCTACGGCCTCTATGAGATTTATAACATCGGCAACAACGCGATCTTGGCGGCCTACTCCCTGGGCCAGGTCGGGACCACTTGGGTGTTTGTCACGCTCGGCGGCTTCCACGGCAGCGACACGACCGATATGTTGTTGCACAACACCGCCAGCGGTGCATTCGAGGTCTACAACATCATCGACAACAGCATTGCCTCAGCCGCAAGTCTGGGTGCGGTCGGGCTCAATTGGCAGGTTGCGGGCTTCGGCAACTTCAGCAGCAATCCCGGCGAAACCGACATGCTGTTGCGCAACACGGGCACCGGTGCATTTCAGGTCTACGACATCAGCAACAACACCGTTACCTCAACCGCCAATCTGGGGACGGTCGGGATCGATTGGCAGGTGGCGGGCTTTGGCAACTTCAGCAGCAATCCCGGCGAAACCGACATGCTGTTGCGCAACACCGGCACCGGTGCATTCCAGGTCTACGACATCAGCAACAACACCGTTACCTCGACCACCAATCTGGGTACGGTCGGGATTGATTGGCAAGTTGCGGGCTTAGCCGACTTCAGCAGCAACCCCGGCGAAACCGACATGCTGTTGCGCAACACCGGCACCGGTGCATTTCAGGTCTATGACATCAGCAACAACAGCGTCAGCGCAACCGCCAATCTGGGTACGGTCGGGCTCAATTGGCAGGTTGCGGGCTTCGGCAACTTCAGCAGCAACCCCGGCGAAACCGACATGCTCTTGCGTGATGCGGTCACCGGTGCATTCGAAGTTTACGACATCGCCAACAATCAGATCACCGGTGCGGCCTTCCTGGGTATCGTCGGTTTGGACTGGCAGGTCGCGGGCTTCGCTCCGCTCAACGGCGCCGGCAGCTCCGACATGGTCTTGCGCAACGTCAACACCGGCGCATTCGAGGTCTACAACATCGCTAACAATCAGATCACGGGAGCCGCCCTCTTGGGTACGGTCGGATTGAATTGGCAGCTTGGCGCCTTCGCCGTCGATCCGCCGACCGCATCGACCGCAGCCGCTGGTAATTCAGGTCAGGTCGGCCAACTCGTGCAAGCGATGGCGAGCTTTGGCGGAGGCAGCGGCGCAGCCGACGGCTTGAGTACCGTCGTCCTCGGTGCCGACACGTCGCAGCAGTCGTTTCTCACGACACCGCAGCACGGGTGACGGCGGCCGGAGAACCAGAGCGCCTCCACGCGGCCGCCGCCCCGCCGAGCAGCGTGATGAATTCGCGCCTCCTCATTCGATCGCCTCGTCGCCGGTTGCGAGCAGCGTTAGCGGGTTGGTCTGGCGGTGACCAACCTCCCCAGGACCGCATTCGCAGCATGAGGACAGCGAGGTTGGCCACAGTCAGAATGATTCCGATGTCGTAGTAGCCATAGCCGACCGCAGCACCCATGATGCCGACTGTCCAAATGCTGGCCGCGGTCGCGTGACCCGTGGTGAAGTCACCTTGTCTGATGATTGCGCCCGCACCGATGAAACCGATGCCGGTGACCACGCCCTGCATGATATTTGCGTTCACGGTAGCATTGGCCCCGAACAAGGAAATCGCGGTCTGCACCAGGCCGCAGCTGGCAATGGCGACAAGGGGGAAGGTGCGTAAGCCCGCGCTTTGTTCCTCGCGCGCCCGATGCCATCCGATCGGCAACGCAAGGACGAATGCGACCAGCAAATGGACGAGATGGTCGAGACTGTCGCCCCACAGGCCGAGAACGCTGGGCATCAGCTTCTCATCACACGGTGAACTGGGCCATCATGCCGGAATCCTCGTGCTCCAGAATGTGACAGTGCGCCATATACGGGGTGTCTCGGTTCGCCGGATGCGGGAACCGCACCAGGATCTCGGTTACACCGCCGGCCGAGATCGGGGCGACGTCCTTCCAGCCGGCGCGCTCGGCTTCCGGCGGCTTGCCATCCCGCGAGATGATGCGGAACTGACAGCCGTGGATGTGCACGGGGTGTAACATCAGGTCGGTCCCTTCCGAGATCCGCCAGCGTAGATCCTGGCTGCGGGCAGCCGCAAAATCCATTCTCTCAATCGAGAACGGCTTTCCGTTCACGCCGCTCGCGGAAAGCTGTTCCGTTTGCGACAGCACCGGATCGTTCACAATGAGGTTGACCACGCGCGCGACGACCGCCGGATCGGTCTTCCCGCTTTTGACCATCGCCATCAGACCCGCCGTTTTGAGCGGCATCATGCCTTGCTGATCGCGGAACATGTTCATCACCAGCTCCTGACTCATCGGCGGAAGCTGCTGGGGCAAGGCCGGTAATACGGCAAGCGATGAGGGGAGCTGCCCCGTCCCATCCGCGCCCTCCGGCCTGATCGTGACCAGCGGCAGCGGGCCGTCAAAGGGCGGCAGCCGCATGATGTCCTGCGCGACCGGCAGAGTCACAACGTCAAAGGCGCGGCCGTCGCGGCCGTCGACGAGCACCTCGAAACGCTCGCCGACGTGGATAAGCAGCTGTTTGAGCTCGACCGGGCTCGCGAGCAAGCCGCCGTCCGACCCAATGACGTACAGCGAGCGGCCGTCCGACGCCGCGAGTGTGTAGCTGCGGGCGTTCGAGCCGTTGAGAATCCGTAGCCTGATCCAGCCGCGCGCCGTGCGGGCCTGCGGATAACGCGCGCCGTTCACCAGCGCGGTGTCACCGACGTAGCCGTTCACCACCGCTATGTAATTCATGCGGTCAAAGAACTGTCCGTCGGGTGTGAAACGGCGGTCCTGAATGATCAGCGGAATGTCGTCGACGCCCCACCGGGACGGCAGTGGCAAACGACCGGATTCCTCATCGTCGATGATCAACAAGCCCGCCAGGCCCCTGATAACTTCCTGGGCGGTTGCTGGATAGGAATGAGGATGGAACCAGAGCGTCGCGGCCGGTTGATCAACCGCCAACTCGGTCTGCCACTGCTTTCCCGGCGGGATGACCTGATGCGGTCCGCCATCGGCTGCTCCCGGGATGATCAACCCATGCCAATGCATGGTGATGGTTTCAGGGACGTTGTTGCTGACTTGCGCGACCACCTTCTCGCCACGCCGCACGCGTACCGCCGGCCCGAGATAGGGCCCGTTGATGCCGTAGGTGGCCGTCGCGCGGTCGCCCACAAACCGCATCGAGCCAGGTCGGGCGTCGAGCCTGATCGTCCCGCCGGCGTCGGCTCTGAGCTCAGCAGGAATTGGAAGCGATGGCTGTGCGCTGTCCTGCGCACGGACGTTGCTTGGGCCTAACCCTGTGACCGCCCAGGCGGCGCCCGCGAGAAGCACTGTTCGGCGAGAGAGTTGAACCATCATTTCCTCCCAGTGCATTACGACAACGGCGGTATGCCTTGTCGCGGCTGGTGTAGCGTGGATGCCTCGTATTCAAGGACCAACGTCGGAGCAATTCGCTCCCAAATATGTCCGAAGATGCGTTTCCAGCTCTCGCAGTAGACGCTGGGGTTGTCGAATCTCCGCTGAGGCGACCACCGCTGTGCGAGGTGACCGCCCCCGCATGAATCAAGGAATTCGCACTTCTGGCACACCTCGGAGAGATTCATGCTGGCATAGAATGCTTCCCGCCAGACAGGATCGTTCTGAACGTCTTGGAGCGCGGTTTCGCGAACGTTCGCATTCGACGCCGTGAAACCAACGCTCGCGATCCTCAGCACGTCGAGCGCCTCCAGCGAGCCGTCCGTCATAAGCGTCACGGTGTCGATCGGTCCGAGACCGATCGTGTCCGAAACGGACAGATGTCCGGTCAAACTTCTGATCATCGCATCTAAAGTACTGATACGAACTCCCTGGTCAGCATATTGGTCGAGCCAGACATCGAACAGCTTGATGAAATAGTCGGCAATCGGCGGAGGATTATCGCTGTGCGTTGCGTCTGGCGGAAGGATGTCGAATTGTTTGATCCCGAGTTCTTCGACGATGTACGCCAGGACGCGCTGCGGGTCGGTGCTCGGGTTGCAGACCGAGATCAGACCTGGTTCGATTCCGGTCGCTCTCAGGCAGTCGATTCCGCGCAAAGTAGCCGCGAGCGTGCCACGCCCCTTGAAATCCACCCGATGCTTATCATTGATGTCCGGTGGCCCGTCCAGACTGACGGTGACATTCACGTCATGAGCCTTGAACAGGTTGGCCCAGTCCTCGTCGATGAGGATCGCGTTGGTGGTCACGCCGCGCTGGATACGACAGCGCGTCCGGCTCTCGATCTCCCGCAGTTTGTTCTGAAGATCGATGAAGCGATACTTGGGAAAAAGCAGCGGCTCTCCGCCGTGAAAGACCAACAGGAATTGATCCAGTCTGAATTTGCGGATGTGCTCTTCGAGCCTGGCGCAGAATTGATCCTCGGCCTCCAACGTCAGCACGGGCGGCTTGCTGTAGACCTCAGGGTCGCGAAACCAATAGCAGTACGTGCAATTGATGTTGCAGCGGGAAGCGAGCTTGACCAGCACGAAGGCAAATACGGGCGCCTCGGCTACAACCGACATGGCGGCCTTCCGTGTTCCTCAAGGCCAACTAGAGCATGTCCTGTTCCGTTGGAATCGCGACATGCACCAGGTCGCTGTCAATATTTCGCATTTTCCACGGCGAAACGCCGGACAATTCACCAGCGGTTGTAGATACGCCTGTAAATGCGCCTGTATACACGGTGATAATAAGCAGTCTGGATCGGGCGATCCTCGGCCCCCGGCGCACCCTCGACTTTGTCGGCCGGACGTGCCTCGGGTTCCTCTTCGATGATATTGTTCAGTGCGGTGTTTGTGGACTTAAGCCTCGCGGTTGCCTCGGGGGCGTTGTGCGCGTCCGACTCTTTCATGCCCAGCATGAAGGCCGCTCCAAAGGCGACACCCAGACCTTTGAGGCGATTCAGGAGGCCGCGCCTCGACAGCCGGCTGTCGTTCAATTCCTTTGTTATGCGGTTGAGCTCTTTTCGTTTGTTCTCCAAGTCATCGTTCATTGTCGGACTCCAATCGTTCTAGATGGCCGATGCACCAGTGCTTAGGTCGGTCGAAGCCGCGAACATTCTGATATCTAGGGACACCTCGAGACTACAATTTAGCGGCAATCATGGAAAGGGGGATCGACTGAAACGCGGGAAATGGTTGGATTTATCGGCCATAAGCAAGTGCCTCAATGACCGGTTCGGCTCAGGCGGCCGTCGTCGTGCAAATCGAGGGATCTACGGATTTTCTGTAAGAATGGGCTCTACGGAATATGCCTAATATGCCGCACGATCTCGATACCTCTACCGGAGGGATTGGGGCGAGCCTGGTTCACCGCAATAAACAGCGCGAGGTCCTTGCTCGGATTGATGATGATGACCGTGCCAAAGCCTGCCGTTCCGCCATTTTTCACGATTACGGGATGCAGGTTGGGATTCCCGTGCCCCATATTGTTGACCCAGGCCATGGCCTGCTCGTCGAATCCATTGGGCATGATGTAAATCGGCTTCTGGGCGAGCTGCATGGCCGCGATCAGTTCATCGGAAATTGGCTTGCCGTTCACTTCCTTGTGCCCAAGGTTGGCCTCGCCGAAGCTCAGCATGTCGCGAGCGGTCGAACGCAGGCCACCGGCGGCGTACCAAGCAAAGACCGGCCAACGAGGAGCATCATGGCCGTTCCTGCGATGTCCCTGGGCCATGTGGTTCATTTGCTCCCGAGAGGGACGCAGCGTCGTGTTATGCATGCTCAGTGGCTGCAGAATCTCATCATTGAGTTGGTTATCCCAGGGCGTGCCGGTCGCCGTCATGACCAGGTAGCCTAGCAAGCCGATACCGGCATTCGAGTACCGATAGGGCGCCGGCAAGCGGGTGGCAGGCGTCCAGTGGGAAACCCATCTCAGGAAGTCGTCGGTGGTGTAGTGTTCGATGCTTCGCATCTCCAGACGGCGCGGCAGGTTGGGTGGATCGTCAGGCAAGCCCGAGGTGAAGTCCGCCAATTCAAGCGGAGTCATTGGCCGCGCTCGCGGCCGCAACGCATAACCGGCAGGCATGTACCTTTGGACAGATGCGTTCGGGTCGATCTGATTGCGATTGACCGCGAGCGCGAACAGCGTCGTGGTGAAGACCTTGGTGCACGAGCCAATTTCAACCAGCGTGTCGGCGGTGAACAGCGCACCCGCGTCGGTCGCCTGTCCGTAGCTGAAGAAGTAGCGACGCCCATGCAGCGACACTCCCACGATGGCTCCCGGAATATAGTTCTGGCTGAGGTACGGTTGCATGATCCTGTCGACTACTTGCTTAACGACAGCTTCCTCGTCGCCTGCGTTGGGGCCGACGCTGAGCTGCCGCTGCGGCGCTTGTGCGAACGCAGTGATGCCCGCCAGGAAAAGAATCGTGAACACGAAGCCAACACGAGCCGCGTGGCGAACCATGGCACTCACTCCTGAAATCGCGTGGATCGACCGCGACTGCTGAGCTGGTATGTGGGGCGCGCGTGCGCGTACACTACACCCTGTTGCGCAAGCCCAGGCGCCGGGACTTGCCATAACGCCAACAGCCCCAGAACGGCACCGTGACCATTTTTACCAACGCAGGTGCTTGCTGCCGGTTCGGTGCCCGTCGATGCACAGAGAGGCAAAGAAAGCCCCGGCGCGTGCCGGGGCTTTCAAGGAGAGTCTAATGCGAACATCTAGGGATCAAGGTGCCCTAGACGCGCCCCGATACTATCCCAAAGCACAAATCACGCAAGGCGGATCGCGTAAGCGCCCCGAGCCGACGATCTTGTCGCTATGGGAGGAACTCGTCGGTGAAAAACTGCCTTCCGGCATCCGACCGGGTGTCGGAAGCGGGGCGCGCATCGCGCGCGATTGCCTCGGTCGTCCAATTTTCATGATGATGATCGAACGGGATGATTGCTCGCCCTCACGTTGCATAGCGAAATCGGGCGGGAATGACCAGGGCCCGCTCCGATAGGGTACTTGGAGCCGAAGATGCTGACGCGACGCACGTTCCTGCAAGGCTGCACGAGTCTCGCGGCAAGCGCGATGGTCTGCGCCCGCGCGGGCGCCGTGAACGGCGAGCCGATCCGCACGATTCAGAACCGGATCGATAGGCTCTGCCGCCGAGCGCTCAACGAGCGCGACGCCAGGGCGGCAATCGTTGTCGGCGTCGTGACACCGGATAGCGGTTCAAGCGGGCAACTGCTCTTTGCCGGTCGGGATACCCTGGTCAATCCGTTCGGCGACAAGTTGGTTCTCGACGCGCGAACGCCCTTCGCGATCGGATCGACGTCGAAAGTATTCACGTCCGGCATTCACTACATGCTGCACGGCCCCTACGAGGGTAGCCTGGGCACATGGCTCGGCCGCCGAATGACAATGTCGAGGGGGGTGGCCGATCTCCAGCTCCGGAATCTCGCTATCTATGAGCCGGGCTTGGCGCAGGACAATAAGGGAGGCGTCTACCCGCCCGACATGGAGAGGAGCTTGAGGAACCTGTTCGATTACATGGCGCATTTCGTACCGCCCTATGAGCAAGGCGCCTGCTATGCCTATTCGAATATCGGTTGGGATCTCCTAAGCATGGCCTCCCTGCGCCTCAACAGCCTGGATAACGAAGCCTTCGTCACCGAATACGACCAACGCCTCAAGCAATTCTGTTCCAGGTTCGACGCATGGGACACGAGCGTTTTTAGTCCGGGCAAGCCGCGCCAGCCGATCGGCTACAATCGGCGCCTTGAGCCGCTTCCAGCGCGGGATCCCTATCGGCCATCCCATCCCCCCGGCTATGGTTCGGGCGGCATCTTCAGCACTGGCGCCGACATGCTGCGCTACCTTCTATACAACATGGGACGCCTCCCGGGCGGGGTGACGGATCGCGCACTCGCCTATCAGCAAACCGAGACGTTCCAGGTGCCGTCCTGCTCAACGGCTGGACGAGCGCCCCGGACAAGCTACGGGTGGTTTCACATCCCAGTCCAGAGTCCGAGTGGATCCGCCGTCGTGTTGAGCAAAAACGGCGGCGTGCGCGGCTTCACGTCATGGATGGGGTTCACCAGCTGGCAAGGATCCGGCGCCGCCGCCACGCACGGGGCGTTCGTGCTCAGCAACGGGCTGCGGAGCACGCGGATCGGTATGAACGCGATGAGAGAACTTTTGGCTCCGCTGGACCAACCGCCTTAATAGCTGTGCGGCATGCCGAGCACGTGCTGGTCGAGATCGGCGCGATCTGATAAAGCCGCGCCTCGCGTCATTTGCGCTCGATGTCGTATTCGCGCGCCGCCGCAAAGCCGCCGAAGGTCTGCATGCAGTTGGCGGAATGCGACGACATGTGGCACTAATCTAGTCTAACTACCCGCGACGCCGAAGTGGGCCGCGTTCGCCAAAAGCTGGCGGTGGGAGTGAAACCTAGTATTCAGTCGCGAGTTACAGCCCAATAGCTAAAAGGCGCCCATTTACCCTAACCCTTCCTGCACTTCCCCTGCCTCGCAAACCCCTCGAGCCAGGCCGCTCGCATCGCTGCCAGTTTGACGCCGCCCCCGCCTACCCGCTGTGCTCCGCTGAAGACGTTCGCCTGAACGTACATGTCGACGGCCTTGTTCAGGAGCTTGGAAGCCTGGCGCATCTGCTCGCAAGTGGGATCCCCCTTGAGCAGGGAGTTCGCCCTGATGACCAGGGCCTTGGCCTTCGGTACCTTCTGCCGAGGGTGGGGGACGGCGTTCCTGTACTCCTTCTCCAACGCGATGTAGGGGTCACCGGCCATGGCTCCAGTCGTCGCGAGGAAGAGGGCAGTCATTATCAGCAGCGGTTTCTTCATCCAGAGTCTCCTTCTCGGGTTGCAGGGGAAAACCTAGTATTCAGTCGCGGGTCATAGCCCAATGGCCAAAAAGCGCCGCGCCTATCAGCCCCGCGTGTTCGACGGCAGGGTTATGACGTCCGACGAAATCGAGCGGATACACAAGGAAGTCTCAAATTCGAGCGCATCGAAGCCATTTCCGATCCCATGCGCGAGTTGATTGAAGACCTGTGGCCGGAGCTAGCGCACAAGTTGCCGCCGGACCATGACCATCTTCCGCGTGGAAAATACATCGGCCGGCGCTTTGGGCCGCCAGTTAAAGAGGAAGCTGAGCATTTTTACCAATGCGAGGCGTGCGGCGGCTGGATAGATCGCTGCGACCTTGGCCATGTGTTCGAGCACGAAGGCCCGCTAAGCGCATCCACCGCAAGGCAAACCGCAAATGATGCGGTGCCACCAGCAATTTAAACGACTTGGGCGCGTCGCCGTGAAGTTGGCTTAGTGTCTCGACTCACGTCGCGCGCAAGAGAAAAGCGATCGCCACGCCGGCCACCAAAGCCAGGAACGACAACAGCGTCATCACCGGGATCGATGGCCACGGCGGCTCGCCGCTACCCATGGACATGGTCGGCGAAGCGTGCGCTGCCGCATCCATGCCGGCATGCTCTGCCGCATCCATGCCGGTGTGCGCGCCGGCAGCCGCACCTGCCGGGCGCACCGTCATCATGCCGTGCTTGAGATGGTAGGCCACCAGCCACCAGTTCATCGGGTAGGCGAAGATGAAGCCGACGAGCAGCCCCATCGACATCACGAACCAGAAGCGCGGGCTCGCGGGATCAGCCGCGAATGGGATGCGAGACTTCAGCGCCATCACCGTTGGCACCATGCCAGCCATCAGCAGATTCATCGATAGCAGTTCCGATATGAACGTGCTTCTCAGCGCGCGCAGATATGAACCGCCGGCCATGTCGCGCATGAACAGCGCCTGGAAAATGGTCCAGCCGAAGGCAAAACCCAGAATGTATTCGACGACCACCTCGACCAAGCCGGCAAGGCCAAAGACGCTCGAGAGCACCGCGCCGGCGAGAATACCGACGCCGTCGCCGGCGACGCAATGCATGGTGGATCCCAGCGTCTGCCGCCAGCGCGCGGCGACGTAGCGCTCGTGCAGCCCGGGCAGCGGCTCGCGGCAGCCGAGCACGTAGAGGAACGCGCCGATCACGCCGGTATACGCGGTCAGCAGCACGAACCCCCATTTGAGCACCGCGGATTCCGGCGTGGTGCGGATGTCGATCGCCACGAACAGGAGCGCCGCCGCGGTCAGCACGAACCACAGCAGCATCACGCCATCCAACATCGAGACCTCCCCGGCATTGCGACGCGCCGTTGCCGCGAACGATGACGAGCCGATGCCATACCCGCCGTTTGTCACGCGGCGGTGACCGAGCCGACCATCCGGCCACAACATTTTGCCTGAATCGCAGCGGAAACTCGCGTGCAAATCGCTCCGGGGGCGGGGGATATGGGCGCGATCGCCGGACGTCGTTGGGCGTGG
>Ga0070698_100004938_pt1 | contig 14626 bp, 17 predicted proteins | sample KBSK1502metaG_FD_65477 | JGI IMG/M metagenome (GOLD analysis project Ga0070698, IMG submission 65477) | Corn, switchgrass and miscanthus rhizosphere microbial communities from Kellogg Biological Station, Michigan, USA - KBS K1-50-2 metaG | ecosystem: Host-associated > Plants > Roots >...
CATCGATGCGCCGGTGCTCGGTCCCAAGGATGCGATCGCGCTCCTGAATGCCAATGCCTACAGCGTCGGCACAGGCGCGCTCGCGCTGCACGATTCAGGGCTGGCGCTGCAAGCGCAGACCGCGGCCGGCGCGTTGTCGCTCGAGGCGGCCGGCGCCAACCTCTCGCCAATCGATCCGCGCGTGGTCGCGCTGCGGCCCGCGCCGGGACAGGCCGAGGCCTCGCGACTGCTGCTGTCGCTCGTCAAGGGCAGCGATCTCCTCAAGGCGAAACGTCCGCGGCGCGTGCAGGACCCGCTGTCGTTTCGCTGCCTCGCCCCGGTGAACGGCGCAGCTTTCGAGCAGCTTGCCCGCGCATCGGCGGCGATCGCGGCCGACCTCAACGGCGCCGGCGACAGCCCGGCCGTGCTGGTCGACGACGAGGAGCTGATGTCGACGGTCAATTTCGACACGACGGCGACGTCGCTTGCCTTCGAAGGCCTGGGGCTCGGGCTGTCGCACGTCGCCGCCATCGCCACCTTCCGCATCGCCAAGCTGATGTCGCCCGGCTTCTCCGGCCTGCCGCGCTTTCTCACGCCCAAGGCGGCCGGTGCGCGCACCGGCTTCGCCACCGTCCAGAAGACTGTATCGGCGCTGGAGGCCGAGATCCGCCATCTCGCCTTGCCGCTTGGCGCCATGACCGCGCCCGTGGCCGACGGCGTCGAGGACTACGCCCCCATGACCCCGCGCGTGGTCGAGAAGACGCATGACATCGTGCGCCGCCTCGCGCGCCTGGCGGCGATCGAGCTCGTCGTCGCGGCCCAGGCGATCGATCTCGGCGATGGACCAAAACTCGGTCGCGGCACGAGCCGGGCCTTTGCCTTCGTGCGCAGGCACGTCGCCAGGCTCGACGAAGATCGTCCGACTGGTCTCGACTTCGAGCGTCTCGCCGTAGCCATCCTTGCCGGCGAGCTCGGCGCCGCGCTCGCGGCATGAACTGGGCCCTCGAGAACTACGATCGGCTGGCCGTCGCCCTCGGTGAGCACGTCGTGCTGGTGGGGACGGCGCTTGCGATCTCGCTGGTGATCGCCTTGCCGCTCGGCATCTGGACGGCGCGGCGGCCGGCGCTCTATGTCGCCGTCATGACGGCGACGGGTGTGCTCTACACCATTCCGGCGCTGGCGCTGTTCGCGCTCCTCATCCCCTTCATGGGGCTGGGCAAGGCGCCGGCGATCACGGCGCTGGTGCTCTACTCGCTCCTCATCCTGGTGCGCAACATCGCGATCGGCATCCGCGAGGTGCCGGCCGAGCTGATCGAAGCCGCCGACGGCATGGGCTACGGCAAGGGACGGCGGCTGCTCAGGATCGAGCTGCCGATGGCGCTGCCCGTCATCGTGGCCGGCATCCGCATCACCGTCGTCACGCAGATCGCGGTCGCCACCGTTGCCGCCTATATCAATGCCGGCGGGCTGGGCGACATCATCTTCCAGGGCATCACCCAGGATTTCGGCGAGAAGATCGCGGCCGGCGCCATGCTCACCTCGCTGCTGGCGATCGCGGCCGACGAATCGCTGAAGGGGGTCGAGCGGCGCCTGCGCGCCGCCACCTCGGAGCGCATGTGATGCACCCGGAGCGCCTCTGATGCTGGGCGACGTCCTGGCCTGGCTTGGCGACCACCCGCAGGCCTTCGAAACGGCGGCCAGCCGGCATATCGCCCTCTCGGCCACGGCCCTGGCTGCGGCCATGATGCTGGCCCTGCCGCTGGCGCTCGTGCTGGTGCGCTGGCACCGCGCGGCGGGGCCGGTCATCGCATCGGTCAATGTGCTGCGCACCATCCCCAGCCTCGCCTTGCTGGCGGCCGCCCTGCCGCTGGTCGGCACCGGCTTCCTGCCGTCTGTCATCGCGCTCACGCTCTACGGTCTGCCAGCGATCCTCATCAACACCCATACGGCGCTGCGGGAGATCGATGCCGACGTGGTCGAGGCCGGGCAGGGACAGGGCATGACCGACCGCCAGGTCATGCGCCGCATCAGGATCCCGCTCGGCCTGCCGGTGATCTTCGCCGGCATCCGCACGGCCGCCGTGCAGATCGTGTCGGCCGCGACCCTGGCGGCCTTCATCGGCGGCGGCGGGCTGGGCGAGCTGATCACCGCCGGCATGGGCACGCTCAACATCGCCCAGCTCGTGCTCGGCGGCCTGGCGGTGGCGGCGCTGGCGATGGCGACCGAGCTCCTTTTCGCCGGCCTGGAATGGAGCGTGCGACGGTCGACCGGGGCCGCGGCATGATCCGGCTCGAGGCTGTCAGCAAGACCTTCCCCGGGGCGCCGCGGCCGGCGGTCGATCGGCTCGATCTCGACGTTCCCGACGGCACGACCTGCGTACTGATCGGCCCTTCGGGCTGCGGCAAGACCACGACCATGCGCATCGTCAACCGGCTGATCGAGCCCAGCGCCGGTCGTATCGTCGTCGAGGGCCAGGACGTCACGCACGTCGACGCCGTCGAGCTGCGCCGCCGCATCGGCTACGTCATCCAGCAGGTCGGCCTCTTTCCGCACATGACGATCGCCCAGAACGTCGCCACCGTGCCGCAGCTCCTGGGCTGGCCCGCTCCGCGCATCGCCCAGCGCGTCGAGGAGATGCTGGCGCTGGTCGGTCTCGAGCCTGCCCAGTTCCTCGACCGTTATCCGCGCCACCTGTCGGGCGGGCAGCGCCAGCGCGTCGGCGTGGCGCGCGCGCTCGCCGCCGACCCGCCGGTCATGCTGATGGACGAGCCGTTCGGCGCGGTCGACCCGATCGTGCGGGCGGGGCTGCAGGCCGAGCTGCTCGGCATTTTGCGCCGCCTTGCGAAGACCGTGATCTTCGTCACGCATGACATCGACGAAGCGATCCGCATGGGCGACCTCGTAGCCATCATGAAGGACGGACGACTGGTGCAATGCGCCTCTCCCGAGGCGCTGCTGTCGGCGCCGAAGGACTCCTTCGTCGCCGATTTCGTCGGCGCCGACCGGGCGCTCAAGCGCCTCACGCTCAGCACGGCCGGTGAAGCGGCAACGTCGGCGCCAGCCGGCGCCAGCGCACCCGTGGTTTCGCCAGCGACCTCGCTGCGCGATCTCCTCTCGCTGCTGCTGGCGGCTGGCGCCGATGCAGCTGCGGTCGTCGATGCCGGTGGCACGCCGTTGGGCAGCGTCTCGCTGGCGACGATTCGCGAGCGGGCGGCGGCGCGGAAGGCCTGAGCCATTCAGCGCGCCAACCCGGTCAAATGTCCGGGTTCAACCTCCCCATTCGGCCGATAGTCTTTTGACCGACAACGTCGTACTTGGGCCCCATCTGAACGATCGGAGAGGACGATGGGCGAAGGAAATGATCTGTTGATGAAATTGACTCAAGCGTTGGCCGCGCGGGCCGACGCGGCGAAGTCGAACGTGGCCGCCATACGCACACGATATGGGTCACTGAGTGGCGTCCTCTGGCGGAACGATGTGCTCGTGACCTCCGCTCAATCGCTGCCAAAGCGCGACAGCTATGAGTTGGCCTTGCCGGGCGGCAAGCAACAAGTGGCCACTCCTGCTGGCGTTGACGCGACCACAAATATCGCCGTGCTGAGACTTGCAACACCCCTGCAGGCTCGCTCGCTTGCCGGCCGCGTGCCCGACACGGGCGAACTGGTCTCCGCTTACGGAGCCGGGTATGCGGGGAGTGTGAGTGCGCGTCTCGGCAGCGTGATTGCCGTCGGGGACGAATGGCACAGCCGCACCGGCGGCCGGATCGACAGAAGGCTGGAGTTGGACATTGGGCTCAGCCGCGCCGAGGAAGGCGGACCGGTATTCGACATGGGTGGCGGCTTTGTTGGCATGAGCACCTTCGGACCCTACCGACGCGTCATTGCCATCCCCGCCTCGACGCTGGAGCGGATTGTGCCGATCCTGCTGCAGCACGGCCGCATTACGCGGGGATGGCTCGGCATCGCCTTGCAGCCCGTCGCGATCCCCGAGGCCTTCCGTGCCGAGACCGGCCAGTCCGCCGGATTGATGGCGACGTCGGTCAAGCCGGATGGGCCTGCGGCGAAGGCAGGCGTGCTGGCCGGCGACATCCTGGTCAGCGTCGATGGCAAGGGTACTGGGCGATTTAGAAATATCCTGTCCAGGCTCGATTCCGGCAGCGTGGGTCGCCACATTGAGTTGCGCCTGATCCGCAGCGGTGCGGTTCAGACCCTCTCGCTCACCGTCGAGGCTCGTCCCAAGGAATGAGTTCCCTCCCCGCGATGGCCAACCGGGCACGCCTGAGCGTCGCTATAGTCTCCAGCGATCCATCGCGCTTGCCCGTGCTGGCGGGGATCGTTCTCAGCGCCGGACACGATATCACCAGGGACGTCGACAACGCCGACGTCGTGATCGCGGACGGTTCCATCCAACACCCCGACCATCCTGCGGTCGTCAGGCTGGGCGACATGGACGATCGCGAGGCGACGAGCGTGCTGCCGCCATCGGCGACCCCGGAGCAGATCGGTGCGGCAATCCAAGCCGTCGCTGTCGGGTTGTCCGTTCATCTTCGCAGCGCAAGCGGCGACGGCTTCTCCGCCGCGCCGGAAGTGAAACCCGACCTCCTTCTGACGATGCGCGAGATCGAGGTCCTGGGAGCGCTCGCCGAAGGCCTGAGCAACAAGGGCATTGCGCGCAAATTCGACATTTCACAGCACACCGTGAAATTCCACATCGAGTCGCTGTTCAGGAAACTGGGCGTTCGGTCGCGTTCGCAAGCGATCATGAAAGGCTTGCCTTTGCTATCCCGGATGCGACTTGAAATCTGACTATGGAGTAGTTGCTTCTCGTCCGGATTACGCCAGGGGCTTCCACCGCCGCAACGGCGTCTCGCGCTCATAAGCTTGCGGGCTCGGCGAGCTGATGAGCTCGATCACCGAGCCCCAGGGCGTACTGCCGCAGCGCCAGCGCTCCCTCCTGCCGCAATGGTGGGATGGCCGCGTCGAAGGCGCGCTGGGTGGCGTCGCGGTGCGCCGCGACGCCGAATCGGTTTCACCCCGCAGGCGATGCCACTCGACACGCCGATCGCTCTAGCGAACCAGCGGAAGCGCCGTCGAAGGCCGGGTTGCGGGGGGCGATGGCCTTCGACGGCGTCCGCGGCAGGTCTTTTGCGACGGGGACCGGACCTGCCGTTGCAGGGTGCGGCGAGCTAGAGGACCTTGCCGCCCTTGGCCTGGCAGGAAGCCGCGTCGGACATCTCGGTGAAGCCCTGGCCCTTGCAGGCGTTCTGGCCCTTGCAGGCGTTGGCTGCGCCCTTGCAGGCGCTCTGGCCCTTGCAGGCGTTGGTGCCGCCGCAGTGGACGGGGTCGGCGGCATAGGCGGAGGTGGCGAGCGTGCCCGCGGCGAAGATCGCGGCGGCGGTAGCGAGGAACGTGCGCTGGTTCATATGACAGTCTCCCTACAAAGTGAGCTTGCATCGCGTCCAACCGGGGACGCATGCCAACCTACAGCCGGCCCTCGCGCACGGACCAGTCAAGGTCAGGCGATCAGATGCACACGCCGGGTAAAGAATCGGTGAGGTCACCTATTTTGGATCGAACGCTCCACAATCCGTGCAACAATGGCCGCCCTGCATGAGCCATCAAGGAAGCCATCATGAACGCCTTCGCCACGGTGTTTTACGACTGGTCGCGCATCGTTGCGAGCTACTTCACGTGGGCAGCGCCGCTTGCCGTCCGAGTCGTCGTGGGCTGAGTGTTCCTGTGGAGCGGCTGGGAGAAGCTGCAGGTCCTGCCGCGCATGATCGAGAACTTCCGGAGCTGGGGCATTCCCGCCCCAGAGATCGTGACACCGTTCGTGTCGTGCGTGGAGTTCGTCGGCGGGCTTTTGCTGCTGCTCGGCCTGCTCACCCGCTTCGCCGCGGTGCCGATGATGGTCGTCATGCTGGTGGCGATCCTGGCGGCCAAGGCGAGTCAGATCGATTCGCTGGAGACACTGCTCGGCTTCGAGGAAGTCTCCTACTTCGTGATGTTCGCCTGGCTCGCCATCGCCGGCCCCGGGCCGGTCTCGCTCGATCACCTGGTGCTCAAGGCGCTCCGACCGGAGCGGCGTGCGTCCGACTATGGTGCATAGTATTTTATAGCACACGCTCCAAAAATATGGTCGACTGCCTGTCATGGCACGACTGAAGGCATTCGACGAAGACCGGGCGCTCGATTCCGCCGTCGATTGCTTCTGGGCGCGCGGCTACCATGCGACCTCGGTGCGCGACCTCGGCGAGGCGATGGGCATCGGCGGCGCCAGCCTCTACAACGCCTATGGCGACAAGCGCGAGCTGTTCATCCGCGCGCTGGAACGCTACGCCAACCGGTCGATGCGCGAGCGGATCGCCCGGATCGAGGCGCGGTTCGAGCCCAAGCAGGCGGTCGGCGCCTTCGTGGCCGAGATCGTCGACCGCTCGGCGAAGGATCCCGAGTGCAAGGGCTGCCTGCTGGTCAACTCGGCGCTCGACGTGGCGCCGCACGATCAGGAAATCGGCCGGCTGGTGGCAGCCTATCTGGGCGAGATACGGGCGTTCTTCAAACGCAGCCTGCTGGCGGCGCAGCAGGCGGGCCAGGTCGCCAAGCGGCTCGATGCCGAGGCGGTGTCGGCCCATCTGCTGGGCGTGGTGCTGGGCGCCCGCGTGCTGGCGCGCACCGGCGCCAAGCGCAAGCTGCTGGAAAGCGTCGCACAGCCGGCCCTCGCCTTGCTCGACGCTGCGGCCGGGCCAGCACGGCGCAGGAGCAGGTCATGACCCTCGCCCTGGCGGCCCATCTCAACATCGAGCGATTGCAGGCGCTACCCGACGACGGCCCGGTGACTATGCTGAACCTGATGCGGTTTCGCGAGCGCTCGCTCGACGGCAATGGCAGCGGATGGGAGGCCTATCTTCGTTACAGCGCGCTTGCCATCAAGCTGATCAAGGCGCGCGGCGGGACCATCGTCTGGACGGGCCAGGCCGAAGCGGTGGCGCTGGGCATGCCCGACGCGCACCGCTGGGACTACGTCGCGCTGGTGCGCTACCCGTCGCGCGCGACGTTCCTCGACATGATGACCTCGCCGCAATACGCCGCCGCCAACGTCGAGCGCGAGAACGGCTGCGCCGACCATGCGATCCTGGCCGTGCGCGAGACCTACAACAACCTCGGCAAGTCAAGTGAAGGAGCGATCCGATGTCCCTCGAACAAAAGCTCGCCGCCATGCGAGCCGCCTCCGCCGGCCGCATCCCGCCCGACCGCCAGGCCATCATGCACCGTGCGACGGAGGATCTGCGCCAGTCGGGCATCCTCGACCGCGTCGTGAAGGTCGGCGCCAGGATGCCGAACTTCGAGCTCGCCAACCACGACGGCCGGCGCGTCGCGTCGCGCGAGCTGCTGGATGGCGGCCCGATGGTGTTGTCGTTCTTCCGAGGCTCGTGGTGACCCTACTGCCGGCATGAGCTGGATGCTCTGCAAAGCGTTTATTCGGACATCAAGGCCCTCGGCGCCTCGCTGGTCGTGATCTCTCCCGAGCTGCCCGAACGGACGGCGGACATGGCGGCCAAGCAGAAACTCACTTTTCCCATCCTGTGGGACGAGAAGTCGAAGGTCGCGGAAGCGTTTGGGCTGGCTTTCACCCTGCCCGACGACCTACGACAGGTCTATCTCGGCTTCGGCAACGATCTCGCCGTCCGCAACGGCGATCCGGCTTGGCGCCTGCCGGTGCCGTCGCGTTTCGTCGTCGATGCCGAGGGAATCGTGCGCGGGGTCCAGGCCGATCCCGACTACACCCATCGGCCCGAGCCGGAAACGACGCTGGAGATCCTGCGCAAGGTTGTGGGCTGATCACATTAGAGGCTACGCTGCATCGCCGTTGACATCATGATGCCTGTCTCCTAGCATCAAGGCATGCGAACGACGCTCACCTTGGATGATGATGTAGCCGCCAAGCTCAAGGCGGAGTCGCGGCGTGCCGGGCGTCCCTTCCGTGACGTCGTCAACGAGACGCTGCGTCGCGGCTTGGCCACTCGACACCGTGCGGCTGCGCGGCAGCCTTTCAAGGTTACCGCCCGCGATCTCGGTCATCTTCGGGCAGGGCTCTCCCTCGACAATGTCGCGGAGCTGATCGAGCAGGTCGAAGGCTCGCTTCACCGGTGATCCTGGTCGACGCGAACCTGCTGCTTTATGCGTATCATCCAAAGGCGCAGCAGCATGAGGCGAGCCGGGCGTGGCTCGAGGCGGTGCTCTCAGGGCCGGATCTGGTTCGCTTTGCTTGGCTCACCTTGTGGGCCTTCCTGCGTATCGGCACTAATCCTCGCGTCTTCGAGCGCCCCCTTTCGACCTCCGAGGCCGAAGCGGCAGTGTCCTCGTGGCTCGCCCAACCCGCCGCGGGCGTCCTCGAGCCCGGCGAACGGCACTGGGAAATCCTGGGTGAGTTGATGCGCGAGGGTCAGGCCACCGGACCGCTCGTCATGGATGCAGTGATCGCGGCAATCGCCGTGGAGCATGGTGCAACGCTGTGCACGACCGATCGCGATTTCGCGCGGTTCGCCGGCCTGAAATGGATCAACCCCCTCGCCGGCGGCAATTGATCTGCTGGCGTCAGAACGCCATCTCGCCGGCGAAGTGGCAGCGGCTTACATGGCCGGGCGCGATCTCGCGCAGCGCCGGCGCCTCGACGCGGCAGCGCGCCTGGGCGTGGCGGCAGCGCGGGTGGAAATAGCAGCCCGACGGCGGCGCGGCCGGGCTCGGCACTTCTCCGGCAAGGATGCCATCGGCGGTGCGCACGCGTGGATCGGCGACCGGGACGGCGCGCATCAAGGCGGCCGTGTAGGGATGCTGCGGCTGGCGGAAGATGGCGTCGGTCGGGGCAAGCTCGACGAGCTGGCCGACATACATCACCGCGATGCGGTCGGAGATGTGGCGCACCACGGAGAGATCGTGGGCGACGAACAGGAAGGTGAGTTTTAGGCGCGACTGCAGCTCGAGCAGCAGGTTCAGCACCTGCGCCTGGACCGAGACGTCGAGCGCGGAGACCGGCTCGTCGGCGACGACCAGCCGCGGGTTGGTGGCGAGTGCGCGGGCGATGCCGATGCGCTGGCGCTGGCCGCCGCTGAAGGCGTGCGGGAAACGATGCATGAATTCGGGGCGCAGGCCGACCAGGCGCAGGAGCTCGGCCACCCGGTCGGCGCGTTCGCGGCGGTTGCCCAGGCCGTTGACCAGCAGCGGCTCGCCGACATTGTCCAGAAGCGTCATGCGCGGGTTGAGCGAGCCGAACGGGTCCTGGAAGATCATCTGGATTTCGACGCGCAGGGGCAGCAGCTCGGCCGGCGAGAGTGCGGCGAGGTCGACCACCTGCCCTGCCCGGGTGCGGTAGAGGATTTGGCCATCGGTCGGATCGATGGCGCGCAGGATGCAGCGCGACGCGGTGGTCTTGCCGCAGCCGCTTTCGCCGACCAGGCCCAGCGTCTCGCCCTCGTTGACGGTGAAGTCGACGCCGTCGACGGCGCGGACATGGCCGACGATGCGTTGCAGGAAGCCCCGCGTGATGGGGAAGAATTTTTTCAGGCCGCGGACGTCGAGCAGCGGTTGGGCGACGGCATCAGTGTTCATGGATCGCTGCCCCGCATACGACCTCACCCTGAGGAGACCCCCCTCGACTGCGCTCGGGGCAGGCTCCGTGCCGTCTCGAAGGGGGGCAACAGGCACAGTGCCTGTGGCCCATGCTTCGAGACGCGCGCTGCGCGCGCTCCTCAGCATGAGGTGACCTTTGGATCGGCATTCTACGAGAGCTGCTCATCGCGCTCCGCCTCGTCGTGATAGAGGAAGCAGCTCGCGAGCTGGTTGGTTGCGACCGGCATCAAACGGGGAACGGCGGCCGAGCAGCGCGCCATCACGTCGGGGCAGCGCGGATGGAACGGGCAGCCGGCCGGGCGGTTGAAGGGATGCGGCAGGGCGCCGCTGATGACGGGCAGCGCCACGCGGGTCTGCCCGTAGAGGCTCGGGATCGAGCGCAGCAAGGCCCGGGTGTAGGGGTGCTTGGGGGCGTGGAAGATCTCGTCGACCGGCCCCTCCTCCATCACCCGGCCGAGATATATGACGACGACGTAGCTCGCCATCTGGGCGATCACGCCCAAGTCGTGAGTGATGAAGATGATGGCGGTGTTGTACTTGGCCTGCAGGTCGCGCAGCAGCGCCAGCACCTGGGCCTGGGTGGTGACGTCGATGGCGGTGGTCGGCTCGTCGGCGATCAGGAGGCGCGGCTTGCACGATAGCGCCATGGCGATCATGGCGCGCTGGCGCAAGCCGCCCGAGAGCTGCCAGGAGTAAGCGTCGACGCGCCGTTCCGGCATGGAGATGCCGACGTCGCGGAACAGGCCGATCGTGATGTCGCGCGCCTCGCCGCGGCCAAGCCTGCTGGCCTGCCAGCGATGGCTGTGCAGCAGGATGGCCTCGATGATCTGGTCGCCCACGGTGTGGACCGGGCTGAAGGCGGCCATCGGTTCCTGCGGGATCAGCGCGATCTCGCCGCCGCGGATGTCGCGCATGAGGGCGCCGCGCGGCGGCAGTTGGGCGAGGTCGACGACCTCAGAGTCGCGGCGGAAGCGGATCTCGCCCGAGGTGATGCGGCCCGGCCGCTCGACGAGCTGCAGGATCGCCCGCATGGTCACGCTCTTGCCGCAGCCGCTTTCGCCGACCACGCCCAGCACCTGACCAGGCATGACGTCGAAGCTGGTGCCGTCGACGGCGCGCACCAGGCCCTCGTCGAGGGCGAACGAGACTTTTAGGTCGCGGACCGAGAGCAGCGGGGTGTCGTTGGCGTTCACCGCGGCCTCAATGGCTATAGGGGTCGGCGGCATCGCGCAGACCGTCGCCCACAAGGTTGAAGGCGAGCACCGAGACGATGACGACCAGGCCGGGCAGCAGCAGCCAGGGTGCGAGCGCCAGGGTCTGGATGTTCTGCGCCTCCTGCAAGAGCACGCCCCAGCTGATCGCCGGCGGGCGGATGCCCAACCCGAGGAACGACAGCGAGGTCTCGTTGATGATCATCACCGGGATGGCGAGCGAGCTGGTGGCGATGATGTGGCTCAGGAAGGTCGGCACCATGTGGCGCAGGATGATGCGCATGCGCGAGCAACCGGCGAGCCGGGCGGCGAGCACGAAGTCCTCCTCGCGGAGCGCCAGGAAGCGGCCGCGGACTTCGCGACCCAAAGTCGTCCAGCCGACCAGCGACAGGATCACGGTGATGGCGAAGAAGACCTGGATCGGCGTCCAGTCGCGCGGCAAGGCGGCGCTGAGCGCCAGCCAGATCGGGATGGTCGGCACGGATTGCAGAAGCTCGATCAGGCGCTGGATCACCTGGTCGGTCTTGCCGCCGACATAGCCGGAGATGCCGCCCAGCACGACGCCGATGACGACGCTCAGCGCCACCGCCACCAGGCCGACCGTCATCGAGGTCTGCGTGCCGTGCATGATGCGCGACCACTGATCGCGTCCCAGCCGGTCGGAGCCGAGCAGGAAGATGCGCTGCGCCGGATCGACTGGGACGATCAGGTGCAGGTTGGTCTCGAACAGGCCGAGGACGCGCCAGCGATAACCGGTGCCGAAGAAGCGCACCGGGACCTTGCGCTGGGGATCGGTGGTCCATTCCATGCGCAGAGTCGTCGGGTTGCGCTTGCCCGCGATGGCGGGGACCCAGGGCGAGAGGCTGCCGTCGTCGAACAGATGGACCATCTGGACCGGAATGAAGGCCTGCCGCGCGTCGGTGCGCTCGGGGTCCTGGGTGGAAAAGAAATCGGGCACCAGGACGATGAGGTAGAGGAAGATCAGCAAGCCAGCGCTCGCCATCGCCAGGTGATGGCGGCGGAAGCGCCACCATACCAGCCGCCAGTTGGAGGCAACCGCGACGCGGTCTTCGGCCTCGATGCCGGCGACGGTCGTGGTCATCTAGCCCGCCCACTCATGATCTTCCGGACCGCGCGCATCTTGCGCGCTCATGGACATGAGCGAGCCGGAGGCTCGCGGTCCGGAAGAGATGAATCCGGCCATGTCCTAGTTCCCCACGCGGATGCGCGGATCGATCAGCGCCAGCAGGACGTCGGACAGGAGCGTGCCGACGATGGTCAGGAAGGAGTAAATCAGCAGGATGCCGCCGGCGAGATACATGTCCTGGTTGACCAGGGCGCGCAGCAGCAAGGGGCCGATGTTCGGCAGGTTCATGACAGTGGCCACGATCAGGCTGCCGGAGAACAACAGCGGCAGGTACCAGCCGATGGTGCTGACCAGCGGGTTGAAGGCGAGTCGCACGGGATAGCGCAGCACCAGGCGCCATTCCTTCATGCCCTTGGCGCGCGCGGTCACGACGTAGGGCTTGTTGAGCTCGTCCAGCAGGTTGGCGCGCATGATGCGGCTGAGCCGCGCGGTGCCGGCGATGCCGAGCACCAGCGCCGGCAGCCAGATATGGCCCAACAGATCCCAGACCCGGGCGACGCTCCACGGCGCGTCGACGTATTCAGGGGAAAAAAGGCCGGTGACGCTGATGTCGAAGTAGGCGAAGGCGACCCACATCAGGATCAGCGCCAGCATGAAATTGGGCGTGGCGACGCCGACATAGTTGACGACGGTCAGGGCATGGTCGACCCACGAGCGCGGATGGGTCGCCGAATAGATGCCGGCGGGCACCGCGATCGCCCAGGTCAGCACGAAGGCGAACAGCGCCAGCGCCACGGTGAGGCCGAGCTGCTCGCCGATCAGGTCGGCGTTGGGCCGCTGGTATTCGAGCGACAGCCCGAAGTCGCCGTGCAGCAGGTGCTGCACCCACAGCACGTATTGCACGATCATCGGCTGATCGAGGCCGTACTGCTGGCGCAACGCCTGGATCTGCTCGGACGAGATCGACGAGCCCGACGACGCGAGCGTGGCGACATAGGCCGTTAAAAAGTCGCCCGGCGGCGCCTGGATGATGACGAAGATGACGAACGAGTAGATCACCATCAGCAGCGGCAGCAGCGCCAGCCGCTGGAGGATGTAGCGGGTCATTTCCTTGCCTCCCCCGTCATACGAGGTGCCGCGTCTTACGCGGCGGAGGGGGAAGGCCCCACAGACGATCTTCGAAAATTTGCGATCTGGAATCGGCAGACGCTTCGGCCGTTGCCTTCCCCCTCCGGCCCTGCGGGCCACCTCCCCCGTAAGACGGGGGAGGCAGGTGAAGGATGTGTCCGCGGCGACGACACCTCATTTGGCGAAGAAGAACTGCTCGGTGCGGGCGTTGCCGGGGCTGCGCAGGGGCCAGTCGTTGCCGAGCGTCGTCGGCACGTTGCGGAACTTGGTGCTGGTGACGACCACGCCCTGCACCATCGGCGTGAGTCCGATCGTGCCGATCTCGTAGAGATTCTCCGCCCAGATCCGGTAGAGCTCCTGGCTGAGCTTGACCTGCTCCTCGGGCCCGACGGTGCGCGCCTTGTCGACGATCTCGACGATGCGCTTCATCTCGGGCGGCGGTTCCGCCCCTTCTTTTCCGCCGGTCGCGTACCAGCGGCGCCACAGCGGGCCCATGGTCAGGATCGGCGCATTGCGCGGGTCGGCCTTGGCGTTGCCGGTGTAGGGGAAGGCGCTGGTGTCCTCGTTCCAGACCTCGGCCATCAGCTCGTTGTTCTCGTTCATCTTGAAATGCAGGGCGCGCTCGCGGACCTGGACGATGGTCTTGATGCCGACCGCCTCCCAGTCCTTCGACACCAGAAGCGCCACGTCGGGCCACGCGCCGAAAGCCGGCACGACGCTGATCTCGATCGTCGCCGGCTTGCCGTTGGGCAGCAGGCGGATGCCGTTGGCGTCCTTCTTGTTGAGCCCGATGCCGTCGAGCATCTTGTTGGCTTCGTCACGTTTGAACTCGGTGTATTTCTGCGCCCATTCGGGGCCCGGGAAGTACGGATGCCAGGGCGCGGGCACACCCTGGCGCGCCTCGCCGAGGCCGAGGAACACGCTTTCCTTGATCTGGTCGCGGTTGATGGCGAGCGACAGGGCTTTGCGGAAGTCCTTGTTCGCCATCACCTTGCCCATCTCCGGATCGGCCGTGTAGGTCGAGTTGATGGCGATGACGGCGTCGGCGCCGCCGAACGTCGGCCACGCGATGACTCGGTACTTCCCGGTCTTCTCCTGGTCTTTTAGCACCGGGTAGTTGGTCATGTTGATGTGGCGCTCCTGCATGTCGAAGTTGCCGGCGATGGCCGCGAGGTTGAGCGCCTGAGCGTCGGCGAAATAGGTGAAACGCACCTCGTCGATATAGGGCAGCTGGTTGCCATCCTTGTCGACACCGACGAAGTACGGGTTGCGCCTGAGCGTGAACACCGGATCGCTGGCCCGGCTGGTCGGCGCCCACGCCGCCATGGTCGGGCGCTCGGGGTTCTCCGGCGGGGCGTTCCTGTTGGCGAACAGCTCGGTCCAGGTCTTGAAGCCGGCCGCTTGTGCCGCCTTGTCGATGTCGGCCTTGCTGGCGTAGCTCGGGTGGAACTTCTTGAGGTAGTGGGCCGGCAGGAACATCGCGAAGGTGCGATCGGCGCCGTCCTGGTTGGCGACGGCGGTGAGGAACAGGGTCGCCGGCGCGGCGTAGGTGAAGCGCACCGTGGTGTCGTCGACCTTCTCGACCTTGGCGGCCG
>Ga0070698_100004939_pt1 | contig 14625 bp, 17 predicted proteins | sample KBSK1502metaG_FD_65477 | JGI IMG/M metagenome (GOLD analysis project Ga0070698, IMG submission 65477) | Corn, switchgrass and miscanthus rhizosphere microbial communities from Kellogg Biological Station, Michigan, USA - KBS K1-50-2 metaG | ecosystem: Host-associated > Plants > Roots >...
ATCGTTCGGGAGCCGTAGCGCTTGGAAACCGATTCGAGGGTGATCATTCGAATACCGCAAAAAAGAAGCCCCCTCGCAAGGGGGCTTCTTCACGACTTCTGTTGCTGCGAGCGCTTTACTTATACCACTTGTTGCCTTGCGCTCTCCACTGATCTTGGTCGTGGCTCATCTTCAGGTCGGCGTTTTCCAGATCGCGGACCATTTTTAGCCGGTTGATGGAATTGTTGTAGTCCTTGACGCTGTAGTTCAGGCCCGCCGGATAGCCGTCCAGGTTCTCCTGCATCCAGATCGCATCGCCGGTGACGACGTACGTGTTGCCGGCAGCGGTCTTGACGACAATCGACTGGTGGCCGAGCGTGTGGCCCGGCGTGGTCAGGATCCGGATCGAGCCGTCGCCGAACAGGTCGTAGTCGCCCTCCAGCTCCAAATAATTGAAGTCCACTGCAGCGCCGTCGAAATCCTGCATCACGAATGCCGGCCCGCGCTGGAATTTCTCCGGCCACCAGGCCTGGTAGAGTTCCTTCTTCTGGATGACGTGGATAGCCTTCGGGAACATCTTCACGTTCCCCATGTGATCGAGGTGCGAGTGCGACGTGATCACGGCCTTCACCTTGTCGGTGGAGTACCCGAGCTTCTTCAGCTGCATGTCGATCACGTCTTCGCGCTTCTGGTTCGGCAGCAGAAGGTCGCAGAAGCCGGCCGCCCAGTATTTCTTGCAGTTGCCATCGGAGATGGCCACGTTGTTGCCGGTATCGAACACGACCAGGCCCTTGGGGTGATCGATGATCCACATGCTGACCGGGATCTGCACGTCGCGCTGCTTTTCCTTGGGCAGCGTCGGGATGAGTCCCACGGCGGGGAACGGGCCGAACAGGCCGCTCGACGCCCAATACAGCTGCCTCACCTGCGCGACAGCCGCAGACGATCCCACCAGGCACAGCACGCCTAGCAACGCCGCAGCGATTCCCGATTTTTTCATGGCATCTCCCTTTGTGCGGTTGGGCGGAAAGAGTATTAGCCGCCGCGCGGGGCGACCTTCCGGCTAGCATAGTGCCGCGGGCCGCGCTTTGTAAAGGCACCGCGCAGGGGTACGATTCGCCGAGGTCCGAATCCACCGGGAGGAGAGCCATGACACGGATTTTTCGGGTTTTTGCACTGACCCTGTTGAGCGCGCTGACGGTGACGTCAGCTTTCGGCCAGCAGCCGATCAAGATCGGCATCGTTACGTTCCTCTCCGGCGCCGCGGCCGGTGCGTTCGGCGTACCCGCGCGCAACGGCTTCGAGCTGATCGCCGAAGTGCTGAACGCCGGAAAGATGCCGGCGCCGTATGCGAACAAGGGATTCGGCGGCAACCCGATCGAGCTGGTGATCATCGACGAAGCCGGCGGGCCGCAGAAGCAGGTGGCCGAGCTGCGCAACCTCGCGCAGCGCGTCGACTACGTGATCGGCTACATCTCGAGTGGCGATTGCCTGGCGGTCGCTCCGGTGGCCGAGGAGCTGAAGAAGCTGACCGTGCTTTTCGACTGCGGCACGCCCCGGATCTTCGAGGATGCCTCTTACAAGTATGTATTTCGCACCGGCCCGAGCGGCTCGATGGACAACACGGCGCTCGCGCTCTATGTGCTCGAGCGCAACCCGAAGGTCAAGTCCATTGCGGGCATCAACCAGAACTATGCGTGGGGGCAGGACTCGTGGGTGGACTTCGAGGCCGCAATGAAGGCGCTCAAGCCCGACGTGGAAGTCAAGACTTCGCAGATGACGAAGCTCTTTGCCGGGCAGTTCGGCGCCGAAATCTCGACGCTGCTCTCCAGCAAGGCGCAGGTCATCCATTCGAGCTTCTGGGGCGGTGACCTGGAGGGCCTGATCCTGCAGGGCGCCCCGCGCGGCCTTTTCAAGAATCACATCGTGGCGCTGTCGGCGGGCGAGCCGGCGATCAACCGCCTCGGCACGAAGATTCCGGACGGCACGATCATCGGTGCGCGCGGCCCCTTCGGGCCGTTCGCGCCCGACACCGAGTTCAACAAGTGGTTCAAGAACGCGTTCCAGGAGCGCTATGCAGTGCCGCCGATCTACGCGTCGTACAAGGCGACGAACGCGCTGCTCGGCCTGAAGGCCGCGTACGAAAAGGCGCAAGCCGGCGGCGCCGCGAGCCCGAATGCCGAGCAGGTCATCGCCGCATTCGAGAATCTCACGTTCGAGGGTGTCGGCGGCGCCGTGAAAATGTCGCTCGGCAAGGGGCACCAGGCCGTGATGGACAACGCCATCGGCATGACCAAGAACGTCGGAACCAGTCTGCAGATCATCAACGTCAAGCGCTATCCCGCGGACAAGGTCAATCCGCCGGAAGGCGCCAAGAGCGAAGCCTGGATCAAGTCCGGGTTCAAGAAGTAGACGTCGCTCCCGGGAGTGCGGTGTCCGGCTGCGCCGGGCACCGCTCGACGCCGTGAACGATCTCCTTGCCGTCCTGTTCGACGGCGTCGTTTATTCCTCGTGGCTGTTTCTGATGGCTGCGGGGCTGACGCTGATCTACGGCGTGATGCGGATCCTCAATATCGCGCACGGCAGCCTCTACGCGCTCGGCGCGTACACCGCCGCGACGCTCGCCGGCGCATGGCTCGAGGCAGGCCACGCCGCGGTCGGGACGTACGCGATGCTGGCGGCGGCGGCGCTTCTCGTCGGCGCAGTGATGGGGCCGCTGCTCGAGCGCGGATTGCTGCAATGGATGTACGGCAAGGATGAAGTCGTGCTGCTGCTCATCACTTATGCAGCGTTTCTGATTCTCGAAGACACGATCAAGCTGATCTGGGGCGTCGAATCGAAGCTGCTCTCCGAGCCGTACTCGCTCCCCGGTAACTTCCAGATCGGCGAGCTCGCCTTTCCGGTCTACAACCTGATCCTCATCGCGGTGGCGGTCGTAACCGGCCTCGCGGTGGCCTGGGCGCTCTATCGCACGCGTCAGGGAAAGCTCCTGCTTGCCGTGATCCACGACCGCGAGATGAGCGCGGCGCTGGGCATCAACGTCGATCGCGTGTACCTCGCCACCTTCACCGTAGGCTCCATGCTGGCAGCGCTCGGCGGCGCGCTAACGGCGCCTGCGATCGCGGTGTCGCCGGGAATCGGCGTCGAAGTGATCGTGCTTTCCTTCGCGGTCGTCGTCGTCGGCGGCCTCGGCAGCCTCGGCGGCGCGGCGCTTGGCGCGCTGATGGTCGGGATCGTGCGCTCGTTCGCGGTGCGCTACTGGCCCGAAGCCGAGCTCTTCACGATCTATTTCGTGATGGCGATGGTGCTGATCGCGCGGCCGAAGGGCCTGTTCAGCGCACCTGAGGCGCGCAAGATATGAGGCGCGACCGCACCGTTCCGGCGCTCGTCATCGCTGCGGTGGTGCTGCTGGCAGCCGCGCCGCTCGCGCCGCAATGGCTGGTGTTCCTGCTCGCGCTTGCGCTCGCCAAGGGGCTCGTCGTCCTCGGGCTCGTGTTGCTGATGCGCACTGGGCTGGTGTCGTTCGGGCAAGGGCTCTATTTCGGACTCGGCGCTTATGCCGCAGCGCTGCTCGCGCACCGCGGCGGAATCGCCGACGCAGCGCTGATGATCGTTGCCGGGACTGCGTGCGCGGCCGTGCTCGCCGCGATCCTCGGGCTGCTGCTTGCGCGCTATCGCGAGATTTTCTTCGCGATGCTGTCGCTCGCGTTCTCGATGATCCTGTACGGGTTGCTCGTCAAGAGTTCCGCGCTCGGCAGCACCGACGGCTTCAACCTGCACGCGAAGAGCTTCGCCGGAGTCGTGCTGTCGGCGGGCATCGAGCGGCGCGTGTTCTTCGCGGCGTCGGTGGTGCTCGCATGCGCCGTTGCGTGGGTCATGCACCGCTATGGGTCGTCGCATTGGGGAAGGCTCTCGGCGGCGATCCGCGACAACGAGTTGCGCGTCGAGTATCTGGGCGCCTCGGTCTATCGAGTGGTCTACGTGAACTACGTCGCCGCGTGCGCGCTCGCCGGCATGGGGGGCGCGTTCGCTGCGCTTGCAGTGGGGCACGTCGACCCGGAAACCGCGTACTGGACCACCTCGGGTGAGTTCGTCTTCGTCGCGATCCTCGGCGGGACCGGGAACGTGCTCGCGCCGTTTCTCGCCGCGGCGATCTTCGAGGGCCTGCGGACGGTTGCGAATCAGTACGCGCCGAACGTCTGGCAGATGTCGCTCGGCCTCGCCATGCTCGCGATCATCATGTTCCTGCCGGGCGGGTTGTGGACGCTGCTGAAGAGGCGCTCCGGATGAGCACGATCCTCGCGGCGCACGGCCTGCAGAAGAATTTTGGCGCGGTGACGGCCGCCGCGGATGTGTCGCTCGCGTTCGACCGCGAGAGCGTCGTGAGCCTGATTGGCGCGAACGGCGCGGGCAAGACCACGTTCCTCAACATGGTGACCGGATACCTGAAGCCCGACCGCGGCAGCATCCGGTTCGAAGGCCGCGAGCTGACCGGCCATTCGCCGCGCGAGATCACCTCGCTCGGCATCTGCCGCTCGTTCCAGATCCCGCAGCTGTTTCATTCGCTCAGCGTGCGCGAGAACCTGCTGGTCGCGGAAGGAATCGCGCATGCCGAGCACGTGGAGGAGGCGACCGACGCGGTACTCGAGCGCTTCGGGCTGAGCGGCTACGCTGCCCAAGCCGCGGGGCTGCTGCCCGAAGGCGTGCGCAAGCTCCTCGACGTCGCCATGGCGCTCGTCGCCCGGCCGAAGGTGCTGCTGCTCGACGAGCCGACGAGCGGCGTCGCGGCGGACGAGAAGTTCGGCATCATGGATCTCGTCATGGGCGCGGTTCGCGGCGAGGGCGTGACGGTGCTCTTCGTAGAGCACGACATGGACATCGTTTCGCGCTATGCGAGCCGCGTGATCGCGTTCTACGACGGCCGGGTGGTGGCCGACGGTGCGCCCGGAACGGTGCTTGCCACCGAGGAAGTCCGCCGCTACGTGATCGGGGAGGACCATGCTGCGCATTAGCGGCGTGTCGGTCTCGATCGGTCCCGTCGGCATCCTGCGCAACGTCAGCCTGGAGATCGGGTCGGGACAATTCGCCGGGCTGATCGGCCGCAACGGTGCAGGTAAGACCACGCTGCTGCGCACGATCATGGGCATCCTTCCGTATCGCGTCGGCAGCATGGAGTTTGAGGGCGCCGGGCTCGCGAACCTGCCCACGCACGCCAGGGTAGGGCTGGGTGTGGGCTACATGCCCGAAGATCGCAGGCTGGTACCCGGCCTGTCGGTCGAGGAAAACGTGCTGCTGCCGGCGTGGTCAGCCGGATTTCCGGACGCCGCGGAGCGCCTTGCGCGGGTCTACGAAGCGATTCCGGAGGTGCGGGACTTCCGCATGCGCAGGGCGCTGCAGCTCTCCGGTGGACAGCAGAAGCTCGTCGCGCTCGCGCGTGCCATGATGGCCGGGACACGCCTGCTCCTGCTCGACGAGCCGTTCGAGGGCGTAGCGCCGGTGCTGGCGCGGCGGCTGGCGGAGGTGATCGCGGGCTTGCGCAAGACCGGCCTTACCGCGATCCTTTCGGAATCGAGCTTGACGCATGCGCGCGGCCTGCTCGATCGCGTGTTCGTGATCGATCGCGGCGCGGTATCGGGAAAGTGAGAGCACTAGAGGCAAGGAGAACGCAGATGGGACCGGAGACGCAAGATTTCCTGAAGAACACGTGGTACGTGGCCGCGTGGGACCACGAGCTGATCGACGGCAAGCTGCTCGCCCGCACGATCCTCGAGAAGCCGGTGCTGCTCTACAAGGGCGAGAGCGGGCGCGTGGTGGCGCTAGACAACAGATGCTGCCATCGGGGCGCGAAGCTCTCGAACGGCCGGATGGAGGGCGACGATATCCGCTGCATGTACCACGGGCTCAAGTACGACCCGAGCGGCAGGTGCATCCAGATCCCGGGCCAGGACAACATCCCGAAGGGGCTCGGTGTGAAGAGCTACCCCGTCGTAGAGCGCCAGCACCTCGTCTGGATCTGGATGGGCGATCCGGCGAAAGCCGACTCGTCGAAGATCCTCGACATCCCGTACCTCGCGAACCCGGCGTGGCGTGGCGTGCCGGACTACCTGCACTACGACGCGAACTATCTGCTGATCGTCGACAACCTGTCGGATTTCGCGCACCTCGCGTTCGTCCACACGAAGACGCTCGGCGGCAGCGAGGAATATGCGTACAAGAGCAAGCCGCTCGCGATCGAGCGGCTCGAGGACGGCTTTCGCGTCGAGCGCTGGCACATGAATGCGCCGTGCCCGCCGTTCCACAAGAAGGTCGTGCGCAACGTGCCGTTCGTCGACCGGCGCAACGTGGGCCGGATGCACGTGCCGGGCATTTTCTTCCTCGAGTCGCTGTTCGGCCCTGCGGGCCAAGGGCTCGAGAAGGGCAACATGGAGGACGCGAAGCAGTACCGCAACTGTCAGTTCTTCACGCCCGAGACGAAGCGCTCGACGCATTTCTTCTGGAACTACCTGCACGACTATGACCTCGACGATCACACGATCGCGCTATCGCTTCGCGACAGCATGGTCGACGGATTCATGGAGGACAAGTTCATCATCGAGGGCCAGCAGGAGATGCTCGACGCCGACCCGGGCTTCAAGATGAACGCGATCGTCGCCGATGCGCCGCTCGCGCATTTCCGCAGGACGCTAGGAAGGCTGATCGAGTCCGAGCGGGTAGAGACGATTGATTCCGGTCGTGAGGCGCTCCGCCGCGACACCGTACAGGTGTAGCGTCGCGAGCGGTGCGTCGGAGCGGTTGCAGACGCGGTGGATCGTAGTGCAATCAAGATCGAGGTCGGCGATGTCGCCGCCGCGCAGCACGGTCGTCTTGGCCGGCTCGATGCGGTTGCCTGCAGCGCGATACTGCTCTTCGGTTAGTTCCCCTTCAACGACCCCATAGGCGCACCAGACTTCGTGGCCGTGGATCGGGCTCTGCTGCCCGGGCAGCCACACGAGCACGCTCATCACGAAGTCGCCATCCGGATCGACGTAGAGCAGGTGGCGCATGTAGCGCAGCGGATCGCCGATGCGGTGCTCCGGGCGCAGCCAGTTGTGGGAGCCGCGCACTACTTTGCGCAGCGCCTCGGAAAGCAGCATGCTCGTTTCCGCCGCGCGCTGCCGGGTCATTTGCTTGGCGGCACCCGCCAGTGCGGCGAGTTCCGGATGGATCGGGTGCCGCATCTCGAGCGTCGCGCCTAGCCGGTGCTTGCGGAGACGAAGTGGTTGAGCTCTCGATCCGCGTCGATCATGTGCGCGAGCGCTGTCTCGAGGTGCGCGACGACTTGCGGACTGACCGAGGCGAGGTTTTCGACCACGAGGGTTTCGATGATGCGCGTCAACGTATCGACCATCGCGGCATGTTCCCTGTTATGCGCATCGGCCTGGTCGTACGCAACCGCGCGCATCAGCGCCTCCTCGGTGGCGTAGTGCCGGACCTCGACGATCAGCAGTTTCGTCAGCAGCGACTGCATCAGGTCGCGGTCGCCTGAATCGACTGCAGCGCGCAGACTCTCCACGAGGCCGGACATCTCCGCGTGATCGCTGGACGTCGTGCTGACGAGCTGTTTCGGCGTCATTTCCTACGCCAGCCCGTCAAACGGTTGCACGCTGATCATCTCGCCTGCGGCAATGCTTCCGCGCTCGTGCTCGAGCACGATGAAGCAGTTCGCTTCCGCCATCGAGCGCAGCACGCCCGAGCCTTGCTGGCCGGTGGCGCGCACTTTCCATTCGCCGCTTTCACGGAACAGGATCCCGCGCTGGTACTCGGTGCGCCCGGGAACCTTGCGCAGTGCCGCGGCGCTCCGGACACGGAAGGTCGCGGGCGACAGATCACCGCTGCGGCCGGCGAGAACGAGCAGCGCCTCGCGCACGAACTGGTAGAAGGTCACCATCACGGCTACCGGGTTTCCCGGAAGGCCGAAGAAGAACGCGTTGTCGATCCTGCCGAACGCCATCGGCCGCCCGGGGCGCATGGCGATCTTCCAGAACAGGACTTCGCCGAGCTGTCCCAGCAAGCGCCGCACGAAATCGGCTTCGCCGACCGACACGCCGCCGGAAGTGACGATTGCATCGGCGCTTGCGGCCGCGTTGCGCAGCGCCTGCTCGAGCGCAGCGGGGTCGTCGCGCACGACGCCGAGGTCGAGCAATTCGACGCCGAGCCGCGACAGCATTCCGTGCAGCGTGTAGCGGTTCGAGTCGTACACCTCGCCTTTGGCGAGCGGCGTTCCGACCGAGGCGAGCTCGTCGCCGGTGGAAAAGAACGCGACGCGCAGGCGGCGCTTGACGCTCACCTCGCCGATCCCCAGCGAGCTGATGACGCCGAGCTGCGCCGGTCCCACCAGCGTTCCTGATGGGAGCACGGGCACGCCCGCCTTCAGGTCTTCGCCCGCGGAGCGGACGTTCTGCCTCGCCTTCTGGCCCGGCGGCACGCCGATCCGCTTTGCGTCCGCGCGGACGATCTCCTGGATCACTACGGTATCAGCGCCTTCCGGCAGCACTGCTCCGGTCATGACGCGAACGCACTGGCCCGCGCCGACGCGCCCCTCGAACGCGCGGCCTGCGAGTGCCGTGCCGATCTCCTCGAGAACCGTTTCGGCGTCGGTCTGCAGATCCGCGGCGCGCACCGCGTAGCCGTCCATCGCCGAGTTGTCGTGTCCCGGGACGTCGATCGCGGGCACGATGTCTTCGGCGAGCACGCGCCCGAGCGCAGCGTGCAAGCGGACGCGCTCGCTGGCAGCAACCGGCGAGAGGCACGCACGGATCGCGGCGCGCGCCTTCTCCACGTGCAGCGCGTCCGGGTCGTAGCCGTCGATGCAGCTGACGATCCGCGCAATTTCGTTCATGCCTGTCTCAGCTCATCGCGGGTATTGATGTTGCGGAACGCCTCCTCTTCGTCGTCGAAGGCGACCTCTACTACGTTGAGGGTCGCATACCAGGCGTCGATCTTGCGGCCCCCCGAGACGAGGAACGCTTCCAGGTGCGGCAGGACGCTGCGCAAGACGAGCGAGAAGACCGGATGCGGTTGCGCACCGGTCTTCGCAACCGCCAGCTGATTTGCACCGAGCGCCGCGCTCAACCGTGCGACCAGGTCGGCGGCGAGAAACGGAGAGTCGCACGGAACTGTCACGACCCGGTCGCGATTCGCCGCCTTCATTCCGGCATGCAGGCCGGCGAGAGGGCCGGCAAAACCGCTTAGCTCGTCCGGCACGACGCGGTAGCCGAAGCGGGCATACTCGGCTGGGTTCTGGTTGGCGTTGACGATGAGCTCGTCCACCTGCGGGGCGAGGCGCTCGATCGCCCATTGCGCCATCGGCTTGCCGCGAAACGGCTGCAGCCCCTTGTCCACGCCGCCCATGCGCCGTCCCAGGCCGCCTGCGAGCACGATGCCGGTCACGCCTTGCATGCGGCGAATTGTAAAACGGGGTTTGTAGCGCGACTGCGCGCATGCGAGACTCGGCGCATGCAGAATCGCTGGCTGGTGCCGTTTCTCAACCTCGGGCACCTGCTCGACCACCTGGTCATGCTGGTCTTTCCGACGGCCGTGCTTGCGCTCGCGCGCGAGTGGGGCCGGCCTTACGCCGAGCTGCTGCCTCTGGCGCTCGGCGGGTTCATCTGCTTCGGCGCATTCGCGATTCCCGCGGGCTGGCTCGCCGACCACTGGAGCCGCTATCGCACGATGGTGCTCTTCTATTTCGGCATCGGCGCTTCGATGCTCGTGACCGGATTTGCGCGCGAGCCATGGCAGCTCGCCGTCGGCCTGACCGTGACCGGCGCGTTCGCCGCGATCTATCACCCGGTCGGCATCGCGATGCTCGTCGCCTCGCCCGAGAAGATGGGGCGCGTGCTCGGGTGGAACGGATTGTGGGGGAACCTCGGTCTCGCGGTCGCGGCGCTCGCGACCGGCGCGCTCGTCGATTTCGCCGGCTGGCGCGCCGCCTTCTTCGCGCCCGGCATCGCATGCATGGTCGCCGGGATCGGCTTTCTCGTTCTCGTCAAAGATCCGGGCCGCGTCAAGAAAACCTCGCGCTCGATCGGGTTGCACGTCGATGCGCGCATGATGGCCCGCATTTTTGCGGTGTTGCTCGTCGCCACCGCCTGCGGCGGCATCATCTTCAACTCGACCACCGTATCGATGCCGAAAGTCTTCGACGAGCGGCTGCAGACGCTGACGCAGACCAATTTCGGCATCGGGCTGCTGGTCGCCGTGGTGTATTCGATCGCCGCGCTGGCGCAGCTGGTGATGGGCGCGCTGATCGACCGCACCGAGCTGAAGCGGCTGATGATCGGCGTGGCGCTGGTGCAGATCCCGCTGCTGTTCCTGGCGGCGCACCTCGAGGGCTGGCAGATGCTCGCCGCGGCGCTGGCGATGATGCTCGCGGTGTTCGGCCAGATCCCGCTCAACGACGCGATCGTAGGTCGCTATTGCGCGGACGAATACCGCGCACGCGTGCTCGGCGTGCGCTACGTGGTCTCGCTGGGCGTGGCGTCGCTGGCGGTGCCGCTGGTCGCCGGCCTGCATCACAGCGCGGGCGGTTTCCGCAGCGTCTTCCTGGTGCTCGCGGCGCTGGCGGGCGGCATGCTGCTGGCGTCTCTGTTCTTCCCGTCGCGCGCAGAACTGGTGGCGAAGCGCGAGCAGCTCGCGAGCGAAGCGGCTACGGGATAGGCTTCTGGTCGCGGCGGTGTAACGGAAACAGCACGTCGCGCTCGAGCCACAGCAGCATCGGGTGCGCCTCGGGATGCGTCGATTGCTTCAGCAGCCGCCGCAGGCCCGCCTCCGATAGACAGTACTCGTCGTTTGCGAACGGTTGCTTCGCGAACTCGCTCGCGCGATAGCCGCGAAACGCCTCGGGAACATCGCCGACCGCCAGGATGTGCGCGATCTCCTTTGCTGCCATCCACGGATTGCGCCGCTCGTCGAAGAACACCCGGATCGTCGAGCCGTGAAAGCTGTACCAGTCGTGCCTTCCGGCGTGCTCGACGCCCTGGACCTTCCGCTTCGCCGCATAGAACCCTGAAAACAGCACTTCGGGAACGTCGAACGCGTAAACGAGCACGATGACGGCGCCGGCGACTGCAAACAGGCCGAACGCGCCCAGCGTCGTAATCGCAAGGTAGACGGCGAGCACGCTGCCGACCACTGCCGCGATGCGCATCAGGCGCTTGCGCTTTCGCTCGCTCTCGTCGAAGTCGATCATGATTCTCCGCCGATCCGCTCCCAGGCGCGCACGGTGCGTTTCGCGCGCGCCGCTGAGGCTACCTGCAAGAGCTCGCGATCACGCTGCCAGCGCGCGGACGCTTCGTCGGAAGGCCCGCTTGCCCAATGCGTATCGGCTTCGATGCGCAGCGCGTCGCCGGTCGCAAGCGCGCCGGCGAGCGCGATGTGTGTGGCGGGGGAATCGTTGTCCTCGGCGGCGAGCGCGCGCATCGCGTGCAAATGTGCGACAGCGCGCTCGACCCATGGCTTCGGCCAAGAACGCAGCAGCGCTTCGCGCAGCAGATACGCAAGGACCGCTCCGTGGACGTGCAGGTCTTCAACGGTGCGAAAGGGTTTTACGTATGTGCTGTAGCCATCGCCGGGAAGCAAGGCTTCGTCGGGCAGGCGTACATCCTCGAAGCGCAGGCGCGCGTGCGGCACTTCCGGAACGAATTTCGTCGGCGGCATCGTCTCGATGTGCACGCCTTGTGCGTCCGAAGGCGTGCGCGCCACGCGTACCGCTGGGCGCTCGCCGGCGACGTCCGCGTCGCGCGCCGCCACGAGAAAGAGTGCGCCCTCGGGGCCGAGCGTGGTCCAGCGCTTCGCGCCATCGAGACGCCAGCCGCCGCCGGCGCGCCGCAGGGTCGTGCGGATCGCACGCGGCGCGTTGCCTTCCTCCTCGGTGACGCACAGCGCGCAGATCCGGTCTTCGGGCAGTCCGGGAAACAGCGCGCGCAACGCGGCCTGGTAGCCCGATGCGAATGCCCACCCGGTGCGATCGGCGTGAAAACCGCCGGCGATCGCCTGGTCGATCGTGCGCTCGTATGCGCACGCGACTTCGCGATGCCGCCGCCACCATTCGGCAACGCTCGTGCAGGCACGTGCCCCGGCGTCGGCCGCGAGCAACTGCTCGAGCATCAGGCGAACGCCGTGGCCTGCGGCAGCGTCTTCTGCAGCCGGTGTTGTCCCGTGAACGCGAGGTAGTGGCGGCCGCTTGCGCGCCCGAGCATCGTCAGGCCGACGCGCTGCGCGACCTCGTGGCCCATCTTGGTGAGGCCCGAGCGCGACACGAGGAACGGAATCGCCATCTGCGCGCACTTGATCACCATCTCGGAAGTGAGCCGCCCGGTGGTGTAGAAGATTTTGTCCGAGCCGTCGATCGCATCGAGCCACATGAAGCCGGCGATCGCGTCCACGGCGTTGTGCCGGCCGACGTCCTCGATGAACAGCAGGATCTCGGCCGTGTCCTGCGCGGTCGCGGACGCGAGCGCGCAGCCGTGCACCGCGCCGGATTGCTTGTAGATGGTCTCGTACTTGCGCACCTTCTCCACCAGGTCGAAGAGCTGCGCGTCGGTCAGGCGCACGTCATCGCGCAGCTTGACCTTGTCGATTTCGTCCATCAGATCGCCGAACACCGTACCCTGGCCGCATCCGGTCGTGACCGTGCGCTTCCCCAGCTTGCGTGCGACGCCTTTCAGGCGCTTGTGCAGCGTGACCGCAACCGAGTCGGTTTCCCAGTCGACCTGCACAGCCGCGATCTGCGCGATTCCGTCGACCAGCCGCTGGTTCCGCAGGTAGCCGATCGCGAGCGCTTCGGGCGCATGGCCGAGCGTCATCAGGGTGACGATCTCGCGCTTGTCGAGGTAGAGCGTGAGCGGATGCTCTCCCGCGATCGACGTCGGCACCATCTCGCCGCGCTCGTTGTACGCCTCGACTTCAAACGTTGCCGGGCGCGCGGCGTTGGTGAGCAGCGGGCGGTAGGTCTCAGCCACCGATATACGACATCTCGACCTTGCGCTGCTTTGCCGTCTCGGCGGTACGGATTTCCGAGTACCGGTCATCCCGCGCGCGCCAGATGGAAGCGATCTCGTTGACGATCTCGGTGTCGGAAGCACCCCCGCGCAGCAGCGACTTCAGGTCGTGGCCGTTCTGCGCGAAGAGGCACGTATAGAGCGATCCCTCGGTAGAGAGCCGCAGCCGGTTGCAGGTTGCGCAGAATGCCTGCGTCACCGAAGAGATGACGCCGATTTCGCCCGCGCCGTCGCGATAGCGCCAGCGCTCGGCGACTTCGCCCGGATAGTTCGGATCCAACGGCTCCAGCGGAAACGCTTCACCGATGCGCCGCACGACTTCCATCGACGGAACGACGTCATCCATGCGCCAGCCGTTGGTGCTGCCGACATCCATGTACTCGATGAAGCGCACGATGTGGCCGGTGCCGCGGAAGCGGCGCGCCATCGCGACGATCTCGGCGTCGTTGACGCCGCGCTTGACCACCATGTTCACCTTGATCGGCGCGAATCCCGCGGCCGCCGCAACGTCGATCGCCTCCAGCACATCGGCGACCGGGAAATCCGCGTCGTTGATCGCGCGGAAGGTCGCTTCGTCGAGCGAATCGAGGCTGACGGTGATGCGATCGAGCCCCGCGGTCTTGAGCGTGCGGGCCTGTCTCGCGAGAAGCGAACCGTTCGTCGTTAGGGTGAGGTCTGCTCCCAGCGGCGCGAGCATCGCGATCAGCCGGTCGACGCCCTTGCGTACCAGCGGCTCGCCTCCAGTGAGCCGAAGCTTCCTCACTCCGAGCCCGACGAAGACGCGCGCGAGCCGTGTAATTTCTTCAAACGTCAGGATCGCGCTGTGCGGCAGGAACTTGTGGTCGGCGTCGAACACTTCGCGCGGCATGCAGTAGACGCAGCGGAAGTTGCACCGGTCGGTGACCGAAATGCGCAGGTCGCGAAGCGGCCTGCCGAGCGTGTCAGCGAACGCGCCACCTGCGAAATGCGGCGCCGGCGCGCTTTCGCGCCGATTCCCGACGATCGGAATGACCTTTCTCGCCATGATGTTTCTGCTTAAAAAGCATAGCGCAAAAGGCCCTCGGGCGACGATCTAACCGCCGGGCCGCTGGAAGTCCTTGCGTTGCTCGGGTTGTTTCGGATCGACATGGCCCTGCACCGGGTTGGCCCCCGCCTGCCTCTCAGACTGCGAGGGAACCCCCACATTGGCGGGAGTGCTACTCGGGGCGCTGGTCGTGGGCTGCGGCGGGGCGCCACGCGATATCTGCTTCGCCACATCGCGTTCGGGCGCTTTGTCGCAGGCAGCAAGCAGACCGCTGCAGAGGGCAAGGGCGATTACGCAAGCGAGTGCATTTGGGCGCATGAAGGGCTCCTTGTGGGGCATTCCTAAAGCCCTGCAAGTTCTACGCCAATTGCGGATTCGCGCTGCCACGCTGCGGTATAGTCCGGCGGACCACGCACGATGGAAAAGCCGAATTTTGCGATCGCAGTAGTGATGCAACGGCGCGCAGTGCAAAGCCGCTGGATCGATCACGTCTGGGAACCGTGGGGCGTTGTGCCAGGATTCGCGGAAAGCGGCGCGCCGCGGCTTCTCGTCGACGAGCCCGGCGTGCAGCAATGGCTTCAC
>Ga0070698_100004941_pt1 | contig 14618 bp, 11 predicted proteins | sample KBSK1502metaG_FD_65477 | JGI IMG/M metagenome (GOLD analysis project Ga0070698, IMG submission 65477) | Corn, switchgrass and miscanthus rhizosphere microbial communities from Kellogg Biological Station, Michigan, USA - KBS K1-50-2 metaG | ecosystem: Host-associated > Plants > Roots >...
GCGGTCACCAGCGCAGTCGACGCGCTGCCGGGGATCGACTTCCTGCTCGTGCCCATGAGCCGGCACCCGTTCGTGGCGGCGCATGACGACGAGGTCCTGGCGCGGAGGTTGATTGCGCTCCGCCCGCGCCTCAGGTTGCTCGCGACCGACGATCCGTCGGAGGCCCTCGGCGTGTTCGAGACGCTCACCGTCGCCGTGTGCATGCGCTACCACGGCCTGCTCTTTGCCGAGCGCGCCGGGATCCCGATCATCCCGATCGTCTACGCGGAGAAGTGTCGCCACTGGTTGGCGGAACGGGGCCGGAAGCCGATCGAGCTCGCGCCCTCTGCGATCGTGGCCGAGATCGAGCTGGCGGTCGAGGTTGCGCGCGCCCGCGCAGCCACATCGCTGGAGCGATCCGCGTGAGGCCCTCTCCCGCGACCTGGCTCCGATGGCTTGCCGCCGTCGCGCTCGTCGCGATCGTCTTGACCCGGTTCGACCTCGGCCTGGTCGCGGCGAGACTCGCAGGGGCGAATCTGCTCCTCGCAGTGCCGGCGATCGCCGGTCTCGTGGCGATCCACCTCGTCGGGGCGGTGGCCTGGCGTCGACTCTTGCAAGCGTTCGCGGGCATCCGGGCGGACTGGCGAGAATCGGTCCGGATCTACTACGCGGCGCAGGCGGTGGGTTCGATCACGCCGGGCAACGTCGGCGCGGATCTGTACCGCGTCGCGACGGTGGACGGGGCATCGACGCGCCGTGCAGCTGCGGTGCCCATCCTGCTGCAGCGCGTCACGAGCACGGCCGCCATGGTCGTCCTGGGCGCCGGCGGCATGGCGGTGCTTGCATCACGGGAGCTCGTCCAACGCTCGCTGGCCCACGCCGTGCCGTTGGCGCTGGGAGCCGGCGCCATCGCGCTCCTCTTGGTCGGCGCAGCCGGTCTGCGATACCGGGGCCATCTGTCGACGGCGTGGCGGAGCGGCCGCGAGCACTCGTCGATCCTCCTCCGGGACGGCTTCGGACTCGGGCTCGTCTTCCACGCCGTGAGCATCCTGCTCGGCTGGTTTCTCGTCGTGGCCGTCGATCCCGGAACGGCGGCCAGGAGCGGCGAGGTCCTCGCGATCCTCGCCGTGGCCAGACTCAGCGTCGTCCTGCCCCTCTCGCCCGCCGGGCTGGGCATCCAGGAGGCGGCCGTCAGCGTGCTGTTCGTGCAGAGCGGCCTGGACCCCCAGGTCGCGTTGGCGGCAATCCTGCTGAACCGCGTCGCGCTCCTGGTCGTGGTGATGATCGGTGCGGCCGTGCTGGTCGGCGGCAGGGGGACCCGCGGTCAAGCGACGATCGCGGCAGCAGCGCCGGGTCTCAGGAAGGTTGCGCCGGTAGCACCGCCACATTGAGCCACCGATCGCCGGTCGCGCGGCGGACGGCAAAGGTCAGGTCGAATCGCGAGGCCTGCGCGTAGCCGACGGCCTGACCCGACGAATCCACGGACTGCTCGATCATCGTCCCGGTCGCCCGCAGCCCGATGCTGAACCCGTCCTGCTTGCCGAACGGGATCAGCAACGTCGCGTGGATGGTGTCGAAGTGGTAGTGCGCGAGCTTGATCGGGCCGCCGGCCTGAACGGCGTCGAGCCGACCCTGCATCTCGATCAGCCGGTCCCCGTGGTCGACCGCGGTCAGGATCGATCCGTCGCGTCGCAGGAGCGCCTGGTTCTCGAACTCGAGGTTCTGAGCCAGGGTCACCACGACCTCGGGAATCCCGCCGCCGGCGATGTAGTCCAGGACGTTCGGGTCGACGGCGACGACGGGGAGCGTGCTCGGATCAACCTGACCGGGCAGCCGGCCGAGGATCTCCGCCGAGTTCGCCACGACGAGCCCCCGCGCCGGGGTGCCGGCGAGGACGATGCCGCCACCGAGCCCGAGGACGACCACCGCGGCGACGGCGGCACGGACCGGCGCGCGCAGGCCGAGCCGGTTCACGAAGTGGCGCAGGTCATCCGCGGCGGACTTGGGCTCCGGCACCAGGCGATCCAGGAGCGGCCTGGCCGCGCACATGACCACCAGCCCGGACAGCAGCGCCACCTTCGTCCCGAACTCGTCGGTCTGGGGCGCCATGAGCAGGACGCTTGCCACGGCCACGAGCACGCCGAACAGGACACGGCCAACCTGGCCGGTCGGGACGGTCTTCGGGTCCGTGATCATGAAGAACAGGAAGATCAGGACTTCGGGCGAGGTGACGATCGTCCGCCAGAAATCGACGCCGGTCACTGGCGCGAACGACCAGCGCGCGACCATCGAGTGACCCGACGCCGCGAGGATCCCGAGGCCGATGGCGAACGTGATCCAGAACGACCCGGCGAGGCCGAGCAGCCGCAGGCGGCGAGTGATCAGCAGGCCGCCGACCGTGATCACGGCGTACGCCGCGAGCATCCAGCCGTTGAGCGGCGCCCACCAGAAGTCGAGGGGCTCTGCACGGGTGCTGCCGAGGACCAGGAAGGCGACGACGAGGCCGATGTTGGACGGGTTGAACACGTGGCTGCCGCGGTACCTGATGACGTACTTCGACAGCAGCGACAGCCCCGCGACGACGGCGAAGACATACCAGGCGTACGTGCTCCAGGGCTGGCCCGGCGGCGTCCCGACGACGCGCAGGATCAGCGCCACCCCGCTGCCGGTGAGCATCGCGCTGGCCGGCCAGACGAACGTCCGGCTCTGCTGGAACGTGATCGCGATCTCGAGGATCGCGCAGGTGAGGATCGCGGCGAGGATCTGGGGCACGCTCACCCAGAAGCCGAGCCCGACCTGGCCGAGCACGTGGACCGTGATGATCACCGCCGCGACATGGAGCCGCGGATCGCGGATGCTCGGCAGGATCAGCGGGTAGGCGGTGCCCCGGATCGAGAGCGTGCGCGGCGCGGGACGCGCGGCCGGGGCGGCGGGGGCGGCGGGAGCTGCCGTCGGCGGGGCGGTGGTCATCGAGGCGGCAAGGATACGGACGCCGCTGCCGCATACTCGCGGCCATGTCGTCCGACGTCGATCGCCTGGCCGGCGAACGACTCCAGGAAGCGCGAGCGGCGCGCTCCAGGGAGGAGCCGATCGTCGGCGGGCTGCCGGACGTGCCGGGGATCGGGGCCGCGATGCGGCTCACCCCCGAGCTCGGCGCGCACCTCCGCGGCCTCGCCGACGCGGTGCTCGTCACTGACTACCCGGGCGCGTCGATCACGCGCGCCGAGCGCGAGATGCTGGCCACCGCGCTGTCCGCATCGAACGACTGCTTCTTCTGCATGGACTCCCACGCCGAGCATGCCGCCGCGGTCCTCGCGCGGGACGGCGAGGCCGGGCACGCGAGCCACGCGGCGCTGTTCGACAGCATCAAGATCGGTTCGTCCGAGGGCCTCGATCCGAAGATGGCGGCGCTCGTGCGGATCGCGCGAACGGTGGGCCGTCGAGCGCTCGACCTGACCGAGGACGACATCGACGCGGCGCGCGCAGCCGGTGCCACAGAGGCCGACGTGCAGCTCGCCGTGCTGATCGCATCCGCGTTCTCGATGTACAACCGGCTCGTCGATGGCTTCCGCGCGCGCACGCCCGTGGATCCGGAGGCGTACCGGGGCCGAGCTGCCGAGATCGCGGAGCACGGCTACTCCGCGCCTCCAGGCGGGGTCCAGGCCACCGGCACGCCGCCGCGTTCGAGCACATAGAAACCGTTCGCGGCGACCCGCTGCCAGTCGCTCGTCTCGCCACCGGGCCACGTCACGCGGATCTCGGCCGAGCCCGCAGCACCCAGCCCGAAGTGCAGCCAGCCGAGCTGCCCGCCGTCATGGCCGCCCCCGATCGTCACCTCACGCCGATCGATACGGCCATCGGCACCTGAGCGCACCTCCACGACCGCACCGATGGCGTCGCGGTTCGGGCCCGGTTGCCCCACCCGCAAGCCGAGCCAGCTCGTGGCGGCCGCTGCCTCCGAGCCGGCGCTGGGTCCGTCGTTGCGCCAGAGCCGGACCGGCGCGCCGTAGCTGACGAGGACCAGATCGAGGCGGCCGTCGAGGTTGAAGTCGGCGAGGGCCGCGCCACGGCCGCGGTCGAAGGTCAGGATCCCGGCAAGGTCGGCGGCCTCCTTGAACGTGCCGTCGGGCTGGCCGAGGAGGAGGTTCGTCGGGTCCTTCTGGGCGTAGTCGGGCTGCGTCGTGACGTTGCCCTTCGTGACGAGGAGGTCGAGCGGGCCGTCGTTGTTGACGTCCTCGAACTCCGGGTGCCAGGCAGTCGATGGCAGGTGCTCACCGCCGGCGAACGGCTGGGCGACGTTGACGCCGTACTTCGAGCCGACGTCGACGTAGATCGGCCGGCTCCGGCCGCCTGCCAGGGTCTGCAGCCGGCTCGCAGCCTGGCTCGTGAGGTAGATCTCGGGCAGGCCATCGCCGGTCAGGTCCTGGCTGGCGATGCCCATGCCCTGGATCTGCACCTTCGCCCAGCCCTCGTCGGCCGTGTAGCGGCGCGGCGCCACCCCCGGCTCGATCCGCCACAGCTGCTCCTCGCCGAGCTGCGGGTCGTAGTAGTGCTGGTCGTTGCTGACCCGCAGGTCCATCCGGCCCGAGCCGTCCCAGTCGCTGAACAGCATCGACAGGGCGCAGAAGCCCGGGTCGAGCCGGATGGGCGGCGCGAACGCATCGCCCGAGGGCGCCGGCCGGATGAGGAAGTTCGGCTGGCACAGCTTCGTGGGATCGTCGCTCTCCAGCTCGGCGTAGTTGCCGAACGCGAGCGTCGGCAGCGCCGCGTTCTGCTCCCACGTCGCGCTGAATGCCTCGGTGAGCTCAGCGCCGCCGTCGAGATGCCATGCCTGGTTGGCTGGCGCGAAGCGGCAGTCGCCGAGCCCGCGCAGGGCGATGTTCTCGCCGTTGCGCAATGTCATGAGGTCGATGTAGCCGTCACCGTCGACGTCGATCGGATAGGCGCCATTGAGCGCGACCAGGTCCGTCGCGGGGTCCGCAACGCGGGTGAACCGGAGCGCACCGCCGATCTGGCTGTCGTTCCGGAATAACGCCGCCGCCCCAGCTCCGCCGGCGACGTACAGGTCCTCGCGGCCGTCGCCATTGCAGTCGAAGACGGCGACGCCGCCCCCGAACGCGTACGTGAACGGGCCGTCGTAGGTGAAGTCGAAGCCGGACGACGCCGTCTCGTCGACGAAGTGCGGGACCGGCCCGGCTGCGGCGGCGCCCGGTTGCCACGTCGCGACGCCGAGCAGCGAAGCGGCGCCGGCGACGCCGGCCACGATCGCGACCAGGGCGAGGGCGAGCACGAGCTGCCGCCGAGCCCGCGTCGACATCCGGGGAATCAGGCGACGGTCATCGCTCGCCCGGTGTCCAGGAGGAAGGGCGGCAGCCAGGCGGGGATGTTGGAGAAGGGCAGGACGTCGGGGTGGAGCTCGATGCCGAGCGCGTCGGCCATGAATGCGCGGCGTCGTTGGATCCGGCCCCACGCTTCGGGATAGCGTGTCGCCAGCTCCCCGCGCAGGGCCGAATCGCCGAGCGCGACGCCGTCCTCGATGTTGGTCGTGAAGTACGCCGAGCCCGTCGCCGGGATGACGTCGACCTGGAGGTACATGCCGGACTTCAGCTCGATCGTGGAGCCCGCCGAGACCGGCGAGTTGACCCACTCGTCGAGCGAGATCTGGTGGCCCGGGTTGAGCGAGATTCCGAAGAACGGGTCGGCGAGCCGGCCGGCGATGATCTCGTGCAGCTCGCCGCCAGTCGCGCCGACGTGGAGCGCGCCATACCAAGCGGCGATCGCCGCGAAGTACGGTCCGACGAGTCGGTCGACGTAGTCGCGAATTTCGCCGTCGAGCTCCATCGCGTCCTCGACGATCCAACCGGCGCGGCAGTTGAGCGCGCCCCAGATCCCGAACGCCGTCGTGAATGGATCGCCGCGCTCGATCGCCCGGTCAGCCGGGCTGTACAACCCGAATCTCGCGCGCGGCCCGGCAGTGAGCATCAGGTGGCACGACAGGGGCGAGCCGTCCCAGCCCAGCAGGGCAACAGCCTCGCGCTCGCGCAGGCCGGGATGCAGCCCGCGCACCAGGTTGCGCACGCCCGATGACGTCCGCGTCGCAGCGGCCTCGAACGCGGCGAGCTGCTCGACCTCGTTGACGACGCGCAGGCCGGCGCCGGCGTCGACCATGAGATCGACCGCGTTCTCGACCGCGCCACCCGCGCCGACGACGGCCCGGAGCGCGTCGGCGAGGTACGAGGGGACGTCGAGCCAGGCGCGCTCGGCGAACGGCTTCCAGCCGATGACACCGAGGCGGGCGCCGGCGCGGATCCCTGCGTCCCGAAGCTCGTCGGTGAGTGGCCGAGACCGGTCCCGGGGCTGGCTGGGCAGGCTCAGGTCCTGGTGCAGGACGCGATCCATCGGCAGCGGCGCGTCGCCGGCGATGCCCCAGCACTCGTTGCCGACGAGGACGGTCGGGGCGCCGCTCGGCTGGACGACGAGGAGCGCCTCCTCGAAGCGCGGATCGAAGCCCGTCAGCCAGGCAACGTTCGCGCTGTGCTCGCGGTCCGCGTACATCACGAGCGCGTCGTAGCCCCGTTCGGCGGCGCGCTCGCGCAGCCGCTCGAGGCGAGCGGCATACAGCCCCGCCGGTAGCTCGGGACGTTCCTCGACAGTCCCGAAATCGGGCAGCTCGACTGCCCGGAGCGCGGCGGCCCGCGCTCTCACGCCCGCCCGCAACCGCGCGCCGGAGGTCATACGGCGACGCCCGCTCCCTGGGCGGCGCCCTCTGCGGCCGCGACCACCTGTTCGATGACGCGCATGTTCGCGACCGCATCCGACGCCGGTATCGGCGCGGGCGCGCCGTCGAGGACGGCCGCAGCGAACGCATCCGCCTCGACGCCGTACGGATCCGCGGTCGGGAAGGTCAGCGTCTCGGTGCTCGGGGCGACCGGCGGGTCGCCGCCCTGGGTGACGTAGACGTACGTCTCGCGATCGGGCGGGATGTTGAACGGGATGCCGATCGAGATCCGGCCCTCCGTGCCGTAGATGTGCACCCGCTGGTCCGACTCGGACCGGGTCGAGCAGGTGAACGCGGCCGTCCCACCACCCGGGAAGACGAGGAGGGCCGAGGTCAGAACGTCGACGTCCATGTCCGGGTCGCGCAGGATCGCCGCCTCGACCCGCTCCGGCTCCGCTCCGAACAGCATCCGCGACAGGTTGATCGAATAGCAGCCGATGTCCATCAGCGCGCCACCGCCGGCGTCGGCCTTGTTCCGGATGTTGGCCGGGTCGTCGTTGTAGTACGAGAACCAGCTCTGGACCGTCTGCAGCCGCCCGATGCGGCCCGCTCCAAGGAGCTCGCGCACGGCCTGCCACGACGGGTGGAGGCGGTACATGAACGCCTCCATCAGCACGACGCCGGCTGATGCGCACGCCTCGACCATCTGCTCCGCGTCCGCCGACGAGAGGGCGATGGGCTTCTCGCACAGGACGTGCTTGCCGGCGCGTGCCGCGGCGAGCGTCCATTCGAGGTGGAGATGGTTCGGCAGCGGGATGTAGACCGCGTCCACCTCGGGATCCGTCAGGAGCGCCTCGTACGAGCCGTGCGCCCGGGGGATGCCGAGCGACGCCGCGACACGTTCGGCGCCCTCGCTGTCACGCGAGGCGATGGCCACGACCTCACCGCGCTGCCCGGGGGCACGGCGCACGCCCGGGATCCACTTCTTGCGCGCGATGTCGGCGGTCGAGAGCACGCCCCACCGCAGTCGCGCGGCGCTCCCGCTGGCGCTTCCCATGGCGCTCCTCCGTGGCCGTGGGATGGTCCCGGCAAGCCGAATCTTGACACCGGCCCGGCGGATGTACGAGCCTAGCATGGGCGGTTTGGAAGACAGGAGCACAAACCCCCCGCCCGCGTCCCTCGCGTCCCTCGCGACCACGCGTCCCATGGCGTCGTTCGGGCATTTGCGGCCCGCAACCGACGACCTCCAGCTGCAGGTGTCGAGCCGGTGTTGACCGCGGATTCGATCGGCCAGCGCAGTGAGACCGTCCGCCGCGCGAACCTTGCCGCGATCGTGCGCGAGCTCCACGTCCGCGGGCCCCAGTCCCGCTCGGAGCTCGTGGCCCGGACGGGCCTGACGCGAACCGCGATCCGTGGCCTGATCGGCGAGCTCGTCGCGGGCGACCTCCTGGTCGAGGAACGCCGGACGCTCGCCGGCGCGCCGGGCAGGCCGTCGCCGCTGGTGCGGCCGAAGCCCGCGGCCGTGCTCGTGCTCGCGATCCAGGTCGCGGTCGATTCCCTGGCCGCCGCCCTCGTCGGCGTCGGCGGCACGCCCATGGAGCGGATCCGGATCAGCCGACCACGTGGCCACTTCTCGGTCGACGAGATCGTCGCCGACCTGCGCGACCTCACCGAGCGCCTCCCGCTGCGTCGCCATCGCCAGCAGATCGTCGGTGTCGGCGTGGCCATGGCCGGCCTCGTGCGCCGTGCCGACGGGATGGTCTCGCGCGCGCCCAACCTGGGCTGGCAGGACGTGCCGCTGGGCGAGAAGCTCGCCGCTGTCCTGGATCTCGACGTACCGGTCCACGTGGCCAACGAGGCGGATCTCGCCGCGATGGCCGAGCTCCGACGCGGCGCGGCCCGCGGTGCCGACGACCTGCTCCTGATCTGGGGCGAGGTCGGCGTCGGCGGCGGGATCATCGTCGACGGCAAGCCCATCACGGGCGTGGCGGGCTACGCGGGCGAGATCGGACACATGTCGGTCAACCCGGCCGGGCGTCGCTGCGGCTGCGGCTCGATCGGCTGCTGGGAGACCGAGATCGGAGAGGGCGCCCTGCTGCGCCGCGCCGGCCGACCGGAGGACCGCGGCTGGGACGAGGTCGAGACCCTCCTCGCCGATGCGGCCGCGGGCGACGCCCGTGCCCTCGGCGCGCTGGAGGAGGTCGGTCGCTGGCTCGGCATCGGCCTCGCGAACCTGGTCAACATCCTGAACCCACGCGTGATCATCCTGGGCGGCTTCTTTGCCCAGGCGTTCCCGTTCATCGATCGGGCGCTCGATCGAGAGCTGGACCGGATGGCGCTTCGAGGACCACGAGGGCTGGTCCGCGTCGCTCCGGCAGGTCTCGGCACCGATGCCCCGCTCGTCGGCGCAGCCGAGCTCGCTGTTGAGCCGTTCCTCGCCGACCCAGCTGGCTGGCTCGGTCCCCGTGCCCAGCTCGCCGCCGCGGCAGGCGCTTGAAGCCGCCATGGACGTGTCCGGACGGTTCCAGACCTGCCGTACCGCATCCAAGACGCCGAGAGGAGAGTGATAGCCTGTCGAGCGCACTGGGAAATCCCTGTTTCCAAGGCATCGATCGTGTGGAGGAGTGAGATGCACAAACGGTTCTTGGCGTTGGCGACTGTCGCCGTCCTGGCCTTCGCGGCCTGTGGCGGTGGCGGCACCGCGACGCAGGGTCCGGCCGCAAGCAGCGGCGGCGGCGGCGGTGGTGGCGCCACGGGTTGCACCATCGGCGTCTCGTGGAACAACTACCAGGAAGAGCGCTGGGCGAAGTGGGATGAGCCTGCCATCAAGGCCGCGATCTCGGCCGGCGGCGGGACCTACATCTCGAACGACGCGAAGTCGTCCGCCGATACCCAGAACTCGAACGTCGCGAACCTGATCTCGCAAGGCGCGAAGGTCGTGATCATCCTCGCCCAGGACGGGACGGCCATCAAGACCGCGGTCGCGGCGGCCCTCGCGGCCAACGTCCCGGTCGTCGCCTACGACCGCCTCATCGAGGATCCGAAGGTCCTGTACATCACGTTCGACAACAAGCTCGTCGGCAAGCTCCAGGCGGCGGCGCTGCTCAAGGTCAAGGCCGCGGGCAACTTCGTCGTGATCAAGGGCAACAAGGCCGACGCCAACGCGGACTTCCTCCGCGCCGGCTACGTCGAGGCTGGTCTCCCGGACGTCGGGGCGAGCACCGACACGCTCAAGAACGTCGGTGAGACCTACACCGACAACTGGGATCCTGCGAAGGCTCAGGCGGAGATGGAGCAGTTCCTGACCGCGAACAGCAACAAGATCGACATCGCGTTCGTGGAGAACGACGGCATGGCCGGTGGCGCCATCGCGGCGCTGACCGCCCAGGGCCTCGCCGGCTCCGTGCCGGTGTCCGGCCAGGACGGCGACCTCGCCGCCCTCAACCGCGTCGCTCTCGGCACGCAGACGGTCGACGTCTGGAAGGACGCCCGGCTGCTTGGCAAGTCGGCCGGTGAGGCTGCTGTTGCTTTGTGCGCCAACCCCGACCCGAGCAAGGTGACCGGCGCGGCCGCGTTCACGACGCCGGGCGGCAACTCCGTCAACTCGATCTTCCTGACCCCGGACGCGATCACCAAGGACAACCTCAAGGACGTCCTCGACGCGGGCTGGATCACAAAGGACGATCTGTGCAAGGGCGTGACCGCCGGTGCGGTGACCGGCTGCTGACGACCTTCACCAACCGTTGACCTGAAGCGCCCTGCCTCCGCGACTGCGGGGCAGGGCGCATTTCTTTCGGGCGTGCCACGGCGTCGGCAACGGCGCACCAGGAGCGAGTGATCATGGCGCTCTCCGAGACCACGGGACAGGCGACGATCGAGGGTCGGCCCGCCTCGCCCATCAGGCGGGCAATCGACAGGATCCGGACCGCGCTCGCCCCGGTGCGATCGAGATTCTCGATGCTCGAGGTGGACACGCGCCTGATCGGCATGATCGTCGCGCTCGCGATCATCTGGATCGGCTTCAACATCGCCGGGCACGGCACGTTCATCACCGCTCGGAACCTGTGGAACCTGTCCGTCCAGAGCGCCTCCATCGCGATCATGGCGACGGGCATGGTCCTGATCATCGTGTCCCGCAACATCGACCTGTCCGTGGGTTCGATGCTCGCCTTCATCGGCTACACGATGGCCATGCTCCAGACGATCTGGATCCCGCAGATGATCGGCGGACAGCCCCAGCCGTGGATCTGGATCGTCACGCTGATCGTCGGGGTCGGGCTCGGCGCGCTGATCGGCGGGCTCCAGGGATTCGTCGTCGCATACGGCGGCGTGCCGTCGTTCATCGTGACGCTCGGCGGCCTCCTGATCTGGCGTGGCCTCATCTTCCGCTACGCCCAGGGCCAGACGATCGCGCCGCTCGACCAGACCTTCCAGATGCTCGGCGGCGGCACCGTCGGGACGCGGGTGGGGGCGGTCGGCGACATCGGCAGCTGGGTGCTGGGCGCGCTGGCCTGCGTCGCGATCGTCGCCTCGCTCGTCTTCACTCGGCGCCGGAAGCGCCGATATGGCTTCCCCACGCGGCCGCTGTGGGCCGAGATCGTCGTGGCCGTCGTCGGCTGCGTGGTCGCCCTCGGCGCCGTGTTCGTCGCGATCAGCTACCCACTGCCTCCGAACGTTGCGGACGCGGTCGCCAAGGAGCGGGGCATCCCCGTCCCGCCGGGCGGCTTCGCGACCGGGGTGGCGATCCCGGTCATCGTCCTGATCATCGTCGGCATCGTCGTGACGTTCCTCGCGACCCGGCGCCAGTTCGGGCGCTACGTCTACGCCATCGGCGGCAATCCCGACGCGGCGGCCCTCGGCGGCATCAACGTCCGCTGGACGATCCTCAAGACATTCGCCCTCATGGGCATCCTCGCAGGCATCAGCGCAGCGGTGTCAACGGCGCGACTCAACAGCGCTGTCACGAACCTGGGCGTCCAGAATGAGCTGGACGTCATCTCCGCGGCGGTGATCGGGGGAACCTCGTTCGCAGGGGGCATCGGGACGATCCCGGGTGCGATCCTCGGCGCGGTCGTCATGCAGTCGCTCCGGTCGGGCATGTCGCTGACGCTCGTCGACTCGCCGACGCAGGACATCGTCGTCGGGGTCGTCCTCGTCTTCGCCGTTGGCCTCGACACGCTGCTGCGCAGAAGGGCAGGGTGATTCGAATGGCCATGGCCCAACCCGCTCCCGAACAGGCGCCTTCCCCGATGCCGGGCGCGACGCCGGCAGCCGACCGAACCCCGCTCGTCGAGATGCGCGGCATCGAGGTCAGCTTCGGTGGCGTCCGTGCCGTCCAGGGCGTCAACATCGACCTGTACCCCGGCGAAGTCGTCGGGCTCGTCGGCGGCAACGGCGCCGGCAAGTCGACGCTCATGCGCACGCTCTCGGGCGCGCGACCGCCCGACCATGGCGAGATCTGGGTCGACGGCAAGCTCGCATCGATCGGCAACCCGCGTGACGCCAAGACCTACGGCATCGAGACGATCTACCAGACGCTCGCCCTCGCCGACAACCTCGACGCGCCGGCGAACGTGTTCCTCGGCCGAGAGATCACGAGCCGCGGCCAGCTCGACGACGCGGCGATGGAAGATGCCACGCGCAAGGTCATCGGCCGGCTCAACCCCAACTTCAAGAACTTCAAGAGCGCGGTGATGCGCCTGTCGGGCGGGCAACGGCAGGCGGTCGCGATCGGTCGGGCGATCCAGTTCAATGCCCGGATCCTGATCATGGACGAGCCGACCGCCGCGCTCGGCCCGGCCGAGACGGCCCAGGTCCGTGACCTCATCCGCCAGCTCAAGAAGGAAGGCCTCGGCATCTTCCTCGTCAGCCACGACATCCACGACGTGTTCGACCTGTCGGAGCGGATCGCGGTCATGTACCACGGCCGCCTCGTGGGCACTGTCAACAAGGACGACGTGACCACCGACGACGTGCTCGGGATGATCATCCTGGGCAAGCCGCTGACGAAGCTTACTGAGGAGGAAAAGGCCGCCCTGCACGCCTAGGGCGGATGACCGAGCGGTCAGCCCTGGTTGCGGTGGAAGAAAGGTCGAAGGGCGGGGTACAGGTCCCGGTAGGCGGCGTGTGCCTCGCGGTAGCGCGCGGCGTCGGGGCCGGGTGACGCCATGGGCGCGGCCTTGACGAGCGCGCCGACGGCGTCCGCAACCGATGGAAACCAGCCCGCCGCCTCGGTTGCGAGCAGGGCCGCGCCGTAGGCGGCGCCCTCGGTCGTGTTGACGGTGGCCAGCTCCGTCTCGAGCACGTCCGCGAGGATCTGGCGCCACAGTGCGCTGGCGATGCCGCCGCCCGATGCGCGAACCTGGCCCGGCGCGGGCATCCCGGCCGCGACCATCAGGTCGAGCCCGTCGCGCAGCCCGAAGGCCACTCCCTCCAGCACGGCTCGCACGAGGTGACGCCGCTCGTGCGCCAGCGTCAGGCCGACGAATGCCCCGCGGGCGAGAGGATCGGGGTGCGGGCTCCGTTCGCCGCTGAGGTAGGGCAGGAAGAGGAGGCCCTCGCTCCCGGCCGGGACCCCGACCGCGGTCGCGACCAGCTCGTCAAACGGCTCGCCGGGGGCGAGCGCGTCGCGGAACCAGCGCAGGCTGCCCGCCGCCGACAGCATCACCGACATCAGGTGCCAGCGCTCCGGCAGGGCATGGCAGAAGGCATGGACTCGGCCGCGCGGCTCGTACAGGGGCGCGTCCGTCGCGGCGAAGATCACCCCCGACGTGCCGAGCGAGAGCGCGACGGTGCCCGGTGCGACCGCGCCCACGCCAACCCCGTTCGCGGACTGGTCGCCGCCGCCCGCGATGACCGGCGTGCCGGCACGCAGTCCCGTGGCCGCGGCGGCGCGCTCCGTCACGACGCCGGTGATCTCGGGCCCCTCGTGCGTCCGGGGCAGCCACTCCCGCGGGATTCGCAACGCGTCCAGGACGACGTCTGACCAATCTCGCGCAGCCAGGTCGAACAGCAACGTGCCTGCGCCATCGGCCTTGTCGAGCGCGTGCTCGCCCGTGAGCTCGAGCCGAACGTAGTCCTTGGGCAGCAGCACGTGCCGCGCGCGGCGCCACACGTCGGGCTCGTGGTCGCGCACCCAGACGAGCTTCGGCGCGGTCAGCCCGGTCACGGCGTCGTTGCCGGTGATCTCGACCAGCCGCTCGAACCCGACCGCCTCGCGGATCTCGTCGCAGGCGTGCGCCGTCCGCTGGTCGTTCCACAGGATCGCCGGCCGGAGCACCCGATCGGCTTCGTCGAGCAGCACCAGGCCGTGCATCTGCCCGGTCAACCCGACCGCAGCGATCGAGTCCGGGGCGACCCCCGTCGAACGGAGGACGGACCGGATTGCACCGACCGTGCCGTCCCACCACAGGGCCGGCTCCTGCTCGCTCCACAGCGGCTGCGGCGTCTCGAAGCCGTACTCCGCCGAGCCGATGCCCGCGACCGCGCCGGCGTCGTCGACCAGGACGGCCTTCGTCGCCGTCGTCGAGGTGTCGATGCCGAGGACGTGGCTCACCCGTCGCCCGCCTGCCGCCGGTCAGCGACCGCGATCGACCTGCCAGATCCGGCGGTTGACCATCTCCTCGAGCAGCTCCTGGCTACCCGAGACAGGCGCCGGGTCGATCGCGCCGGACGCGACGCGCCGCTCGAGCTCGTCGATCGACACCGTGCCGTCGAGGATGCCCTTGCCCAGCTCGCCGTCCCAGCCCCCGTAGCGCTGCTCCCGATTCACTTCGAGCGTGCGCTGCTCGAGCATGTCCGCCGCGACGAGCAGCGACCGTGCCAGCGTGTCGATGCCGCCGATGTGGGCGTGGAACAGGTCGAGCCGGCTCACGCTCTGGCGCCGGAGCTTCGCGTCGAAGTTGAAGCCGCCGCTGGTGAA
>Ga0070698_100004942_pt1 | contig 14618 bp, 11 predicted proteins | sample KBSK1502metaG_FD_65477 | JGI IMG/M metagenome (GOLD analysis project Ga0070698, IMG submission 65477) | Corn, switchgrass and miscanthus rhizosphere microbial communities from Kellogg Biological Station, Michigan, USA - KBS K1-50-2 metaG | ecosystem: Host-associated > Plants > Roots >...
TGAGTGGCGCAGATCACGACGACCTCGAAGCCTTTGCCGGCGAGGCCTTCCGCGATGGTTTCAACGATCGCGGCGTTGGACTGCGGTGCGGGCGGATAGTAGAGAGAGACGATCGCCACTCGCCGCATCATCCGCGGGCACATCGTTCGTTTTGGAGCGCGTCGACCCGCAGGATGAGCACCGCGGCGAGGATAGCAACGCCCTCAGCCGCCGGCGTAGACCTCGAGCCAACGTTCTGCGATCCGTCGCCACGCGTATCGCCGCTCGACGATCGCTCGCCCGCGTGCCCCCATCGAACGGCGCAGCTGGTCGTCCTGGCAGAGTCGCCGTAGCGCTGCCGCGAGAGCATCTACATCGCCCGTGTGAGCGGCGAGGCCGTTTCCCGCGTCGATCCGGTCGGCGATCGCGTCCTCGTCCGGCACGATGATGGCCCGGCCGCACGACGCGGCTTCGAGGTGGCTGATGGTGCAGTCTGCCGGCCAGGCACAGATGTCCGCCGCATTGAAGAACCTCGGGAGCTCGGTGGTCGGGACGGCCGCAGCGATCCGTAGCCTGACACCGGCTTCTCGGGCCTGAGCCTCAAGATCACGCGCAGTCTCCGCGACGGCGTTGCCGATCAACACGACGACGACGCGTGGATCCGAGACCCGCTGGGCCGCCGCGATGAGCAAGTCCAACCGTTTGTGCGGGGCGATCTTCCCGCTGCTGAGTACGACGATCTCGTCGGCGCTGACCCCAAGCTCAGCGCGGCCACGTGCCCGCAGCTCGTCGTCCGGACGAAACACGTCGGGATCTGCTCCGAGGGGGATCGTCGCTCCGATGGCCGCGGGGGGGCACCCGTAGCCGTTGATCAGCCATTCGCGCGCGCCATCAGCGACTGGTACGAGCGCGTCGATCCGCGGCAACAACCACTGGCGCGCAAGCGCGGACGCGAAACGGCGCTGGGCCCGGTGCAGCGACCCGGTCTTGGCCTGGTACGCGAGCTGGTGCTCGTCGACGACGAAGCGCGATGTGCGTCGATCGGTCGCGCTGGCGGCCTGCGCCGTCAACGGCAGCAGGTAGCCGTGCGCGTGGACCGCATCAGGCTGGAACGAGCGGATCGCGGCGCCGACCCCACGGAGGAGAAGCCTCCCGCGGACGGTCGCGACCGACCGCAGTCGGAGGCAGCGGAATCCGTCGTCGACCGTCTCGCCTGCGGGCATGCGGTGTTGTCCAGACGCGTGCGCGCGCGACAGCTCATCCGGGGACCAGCGGAGATCCGATGCCACAACGAGGACCTCGTGTCCGAGCCGGGCAAGCTCGCGCGATAGATAGAACTCCTGGTAGCCGAGCCAGGGGAGATAGAACTGCGCGACCTGAACGATCCGCACGCTCGTTCCCGCCTAGTCGCGCTGCCGCTCGCCGACCCCGAGGGCTCGATACGTGAGCCCGTGCGACGTCATGACCTGCGGGTCGAATGCGCGTCGGGTGTCAAGAAAGAGCGCGGTCCGCATCGTGGCAGCGAGCCGGGAAAAGTCCAGCGACCGGTATGCGGAATGCGCATCGATGAGTATGGCCAGGTCGGCGTCGCGGAATGCCTCGTCGAGCGGGACGTTGTACTGCGCGATGAGCGGGTCGTGCTCGCGGACATCGGCGCCGGTGGCTCTGAGCAATTCCGCGATCGCGCGGCCTGGGCTGTTCCGGTCGTCGTCCGAGTCGTCGTTGTAGGCAAGTCCGAGGACTACGACCGTCGAGTCCGCGAGGCGCCGTGCCGTGCGCGCAAGCATCATCGATGCGATCGCGACGGTGTGTCGTGGCATGAAATCGTTCATCGCGCGTGCCCCCGCGACAAGCGACCGCGCGGTCTCATCCACGACGCCAGCGACCATGAGCCACGGATCCTTCGGAAGGCAATGACCTCCGACGCCCGGTCCGGCCTCGAGCACGATCGGCTCGCCTTGCCACAGCGTGTTCACGGCGGCGCGGACCTCCCTGAAGTCGACATCGGCCGCATCGCAGACGACAGCGATCTGATTCGCGAGCGCGATCTGCACATCGCGAGTCGCGTTTTCGGCGGTCTTGCAGACCTCAGCGGTCCGATAGTGAACCCCCTGCAGAGACGCGTGGACGATCGTCCGGTACAGAGCGATGCCGATCGCTGCCGAACGCTCGGAGTCTCCTCCGATGAGCCGACCCATTGATCGAAGGTTGCCAAGTAGGCGACCCGGACGGAGTCGCTCGGGGCAGTGCAAGACGATGACGTCCGTGCCGACGTCGAATCCCCTGGCTGATAACTCGGGAATGACGACGTCGTCGATCGTTCCGGGCGGGATCGTGGACTCGATGATCAATGCGCTGCCCGCTCGCAGCCGCGCCGTCGCTGTGCGGACACCTGCGAGGAAACGTGCTGAGTCGAACCGCCGGCCGTCCGCGAGTGGCGTGTCGATCGCCACGAAGATGACGTCCACGTCTGACAGGATCGCGGGGTCCTCACTGACTCCGAACATATTGGGACCCACTGAGGTGAGCAGCTCAAGAAGTCCGGGCTCACCGCGGGCGAACGGTAGCCGCCCGGCGCGGATCGCGGCCACACGGTCTGCGTTCGAATCGCAGCCGCGGACCTGGAAGCCGGTTGCGGCGAGGGACAACGCGACAGGAAGGCCGACGTAGCCGAGTCCGACGAATCCCAAGACCGCTGTTCTGTCATGGATCGCGCTCGGCAGAGGCACGCGTCGATCGCTCGGGTTGAGCATCGCGGCGATGATAGAGAATGCCCGCGTGGCGACGCGCTTTCGACGCGAGGTCGGGTCCACGCTCGCCGCACAGGTGACCGCGCTCATCGTCAACGCGATCACCCTTGTGCTTGTCGCTCGGTGGCTCGGCACCTCTGGCAAGGGCGTGCAGGCGTTGATCACGACGACCGCTCAGCTCGTCGCGTCGCTTGGTTCGTTCGGCCTCGCCGGTTCGGTGCCGTACTTCGTTGCCGCGTCACGTGATCGAACAACAGCTGCCCTTCGCAATGGCGCGTGGATGCTTGGCGTCGTGCTCCTGCTCGGAGTCATTGTCGCCGTTGGCGAGCGATCGATCGGCGGACTCGGGTTCGAGGGACACGAGGCGGTCCTGCTGGCCCTGGTCGTGACCACATCCGCGCTGACCTACGCGTCGGCGCTGCTGCTCGCACTCGGTGATGTCCGTTGGTTCAACCGACTGGTCGTTGCCGACGCTGCCATCGCGTTCGTCGGTTCCGTCATCGCCGAACAGATCGCCGCGGGGGATCCGGATGCCTTCGTTCTGGCGCAGGCCGTCGCGATGGGCATGGCGTCTGTGGCTGCCCTCGGCCGGATCCGCTCACTCACCTCGGCGATGCCCGAGCGAGCGCTCCCACTCCGGCAACAGCTGCGCGTCGCTCTCCTTGGCTACGCTTCCGGTGCCTTCGTGCAGCTCGCGACCAGAGCAGACCTCCTCATCGTCACCGCCATCGGCGGTGGGCTGTCCGCGGCCGGCGTCTACTCAGTGGCCGTGGCTGTGAGCGAGACCATCCTCCGCGTACCTCAATGGGTGGCTCAGCTCCTGACGCCGCGAGTCGCGCGAGCCGCGGTCACGCCGCGAACAACGGTGACACTCGCTCTCGCCGCGATGACATCTGCCGCGATCGCATCGGTGTTCGTGGTGGCCCTCAGCGGCCCGCTCGAAGCGCTCCTCGCGACCGCGATCGGTCCAGGATTCGTGCCGGCGTATGCCGTCGTGATCGTGCTCTTACCGCGCATCGTCTTCCAATCGGGCACGACGATGTTGGCCGGCGATCTGGCTGGTCGCGGTTACACGCTCTACCACCCGGTGGCTACAGGCGCAGGTGTGTTGGTCGTCGTCATCGTGGATCTGGCCCTCGTCCCGTTGCTTGGTCCGGTCGGTGCAGGACTCGGCGCCAGCACCGGTGCGTTCGTCACGTTGATCATCTTCGGCATCGGCTTCCGCCGCGCCGACAAACGCAGAGTCGAGACCGCTCCGGTACCTGCTGAATCGCCCTTTTCGTAGGGCTGCCGCTCATATACTCGTCGCGTGATTCAGCCCATCGAGATCGCCGACATCTTCGACCGCGCTCGGATCCTGCAGCGTGCCAGGCGCGCGTTGCCGCTCATCGTCATTGGCGGCCTCGCCGCCGCGGCGTCGGCGTTCGCCGTCAGTCGCACCCTGCCCCCGGTGTATCGGGCAACTGCGCAGCTCTACGTTTCGCCGTCCACCAACAGCACACTGGCGTTACAGGACGTCATTCTCGGACAGAACCTCGCGCGTACATACGCGCAGATGGCGACCGCCGAAGTCGTGCTGCGACCCGCGATGGACAAACTGGGCCGCGCGGATATCGGAGCCTTTCAGGATCGGACCGAGGTGTCACAGCTTCGCGACACATCGATCGTGAACATCGCCTTCAAGGACAACGATCCACAACGGGCAGCCGACGCCGCGAACGCGATCGCGGATTCGTTCATTCAACAAAGCCGTGTGCTTCTCACGACCACTCAGGTCTCGACTGCGACGCAGCTCGACACGCAGATCGCCAGTTTGCAGGGTGAGGTGTCGGCGCTCGAGGCGCAGGTGAAGGCAGCTCAGACAGAGCTCGCCGCCCCTCCAGCGCCAACTCGCACGCCCGTCCCTGCGGCTCGCGTGGCTGTCCTCCAGCAGCAGATCGCTGACGCGGGTGCCACCAAGCTCGCGAAGGAGCAGACGATCGCTGCGCTCACGAAGACCAGAGACGACGTCCGACTGGCCACGACGCGCTCCGATAACACCGTCACCCTCTGGCAGGCCGCTGTTGCGCCGGCGGATCCGGAATCGCCGCATGTCGTGTTGAACTCGTTGGCCGCAGGCCTCCTTGGCATGCTCGTCGCGTTGGCAGCGGTAGCCGGGCTTGCATATCTCGATGACCGTGTTCGTGATGCCGACGAAGTCCGTTCGCGGCTCGGTCTTCCGTTACTTGCTCAGATTCATGCCGGGCTCCAGCCAGGATCGATCGCGGGCAAGCTCTTCGTTCGCGACCATCCGAATTCGGCTGAGGCCGAGGCGTTCCGGTCCCTACGCACGAACATTCTTTTCGCCGACGTCGATAACCGCCCGCGATCGATCGTTGTGACGTCCGCGTTGCCGAACGAAGGGAAGTCCGTGATCAGCGCCAACCTCGCGCTCGCGTTCGCGGAAGCCGGCACTCCCACCGTACTCATCGACGCGGACCTTCGTCGGCCCTCGCAGCACCGCTTGTTCCGCGTGCCGGTGACATACGGCTTGACGAATATCCTCACCGCGTCGGCGGCGAACACCGATCTCGCACGATTTCGCCTGAGCGCTAGCCTGGTGCTGATTCCGTCGGGTCCGCTTCCTCCGAATCCTGCGCAGTTGCTCGGATCCGCTCGCATGTCGGAGTTTCTTCGCGAGCTTGACCGCGCGATCCCTGGCGCCGTGATCGTCATCGACACGAGCCCGACACTCGCGGTCGCCGACGCGATCGTCCTCGCCGCCCGTAGTGATGGCTGCCTCGTGGTGGTCGACGCGGGCCGCACACACGCCAGGGCCGCGCGTCACGCCATCGATTCCATCAGCCGTGTGCGTGCGAACATCCTCGGGGTCGTGCTGAACAAGATCTCGGACCAGGAGTCCTACTACTACCAGCGGTACAGCTACTACGGCAGGCCCGCGACGACCACGGAGCAGGGGGCGCGTTCGAGCGTAACGAAGTGAATTCCCCTCGGCCTGGGACTCTCATCGCGATCGCGATCGCGCTTGTCTCAGTACTGGTCGTGGGCGGCGGCCTGGCCGCCGCGCTGACCGTCGCGGGACCGTTGTCCGTAAGCCTCGCGCTGGCTGCGATCGTGTCGTTCATCGTGACGCTGGCGAGCGGTGCGGCGGCGGCCACCGGCTTCGTGTTCGTCGGGGTCTTCAAGACCAGCGATGCCTTTAGAGATCCGAACTCGCCGATCCCGACCGGCGCGCTTGTCTTTTCCTTGCTGGTCTGTGCCTTGCGGAACCGGAACGGTGATCGATACGCGCTGGGTTGGGCCGGCGCATGGTTGCCGGCGACGGTGGTGCTCACATTCAGCGCGCTCTTCATCGCCGGTGGCGACGCTGCGTCCACCGCGAAATTAGGTCGGGTCGTCATTCTGTCGATTCTGCCCGGTGTATTTGCGGCGGCCATCTTCGCAGACGCGCGGCAACGGCGCCTGTTCCTTCGGGCGGTCGCAGTTGTCGGAGGCGTCATCGGCGCGCTGCTGGTCTCGCGCGGCCTGACCGACGGCCTCTCCGCTGTTGGTCTCACTCTCTTCAGCGAAAATCGGATCGTCCTGGGCCGGGCGCTTGAAGTCGGGTGTATCGCTGCTCTGGCGGCCTCGAACCTGACAGCGCGACGAGGGATCCGGTGGGCGCTCGTGGCGATGGCGGCACTCTCCGGACTCGCCACGTTCTTTAGTGCGTCGCGCGGCGCTGTGCTCGCGCTCGCGGTCGGCGTGGCGGTCCTGTTCGCTTTTTCCCTGCGGACCAGACGGGAACGTTGGCTCGTGCCGCTCGTTGCGGCGGTGGTCGGCGTGGTCCTGTTCTTGACCGTGCCGGACTCGGACCTCGCGGATCGCTATCTGTCCCTCGTGACCCCTGGTGCGGATGTGACCATCGTGCAACGCTCCCTCCTCGTCTCAGCGTCCATCGGCACGTTCGTTGCCGCGCCGCTTGTCGGGGGAGGCCTCGGCTCGTTCGTGTACGCCTTCACGCCGTCGGCGCTGCCGGCAACGTATGCACACAACATCCTGCTCGAGCTGCTTGGCGAGACCGGTCTCTTGGGCTCGGTCGCGGTCCTCGCGCCCCTCGTGGTGATCGCATGGATGGCCGTGCGTCAGCTCCTCCGCGGCCCCGATCCCGAGCTCGCGGGATTCCTAGCCCTGTTCGCCTCGATGTTCGCGGCTGCGCAGCTATCAGGCGACCTGCAGATCAATCGCCATCTCTTCTTCTTTGCCGGAGCGCTCTGGCCGATGGTGGTTTCACCGAGTGCCGTCCGCGCTGGAGCAACGGCGGTTAGGCGACCGACGCTGGCACTTGACGCTCGCCGTTTCACCTAGCGTAGTCCGCGGATGGAGGGCTGGCGCGGCTACTTCGCGATGTTCGCCGTCGCGGCGATCGCCGGGGTGATCGTCGCCGTGGTGCTGTCAGGCGGACCGAGGCAGCGCCGCGACGTCGCGTCGAACCCCACGTCGTCCGCCGCGATCCAAACGACCCCGTCCGCATCACTCCCAACGCGCGCGTCGGGTGTGGCTGCGACGGCCCCTTCGCTGCGACCCACGGCGAGCCCCGCGACGCTGACCGCAGCTCTCAAGCCGCTGGTCGCGACGCGGATCGTGAGTGGCACGACCTTGCTGGTCGCTCGCAGCGCCGGCGACAGCACGATCCTTACTGCGGTACCGGTTGCCGCCGGGCCAACGTCCGGTGCATCTGCCATTCCGCTCGTGACGTTCGGTCGCGGACGCGGCTGGGACGCTCGGGCCGACGCCCAAGTACTCGCGGTAGCGATCGAGACCGCGTCGAATTCAGCGCGAATCGCAACCTGGAATCTGCGCAGTGGAGCAATTGAGTGGTTGACGCCTGATGTACCGGGCGTAAGCCATGGGACGCCGATCTGGTCCGCCGATGGCTCACTCCTTTATTACGCCTCGCAGGCGAGCACGACCGACCTTGGCATCTGGCGCATCCGCGCTGACGGCACCGGTAACACGTTGGTTCGCCGGCCAGACGGCAAGGCGACCGGAGTCGACCTCGTTGGCCTGACGCCCGACGGCACGGGCCTGGTGTTCTCCTACGGACGAAGCGGCGGCTCGGCTGACGTCCTCGATCTCCCCAGCGGGACCGACCGCGCATACGACGACACCGCCGCGGCATCGATCGCGGCGTGGCGCGCCACACGGCCACGGGCGCTCGTGCTCGTCGGCGGAGGAGCCGGTCAGCCGGCGCCGACGCTCGTGCTGTGGGACGAGATCGCCGGCACGAAGAAGACGCTCCTCGGCGCGACAGTGCCCGGATCGCCGACCGGGGTGTACGGCGCCGACTTCGACGCGACCGGCACGCGCGTCGCGGTCGCCGTCTACAACAAGATCGACGGCGGCGAGGCGCTGAGCGCCATCCACACCATGGACGCGAACGGCGGCGGCCGCGGGCCGGTCGCCGGGACCGAGGGAGCGCTGAGCGTTCTCTGGTTCCGCGCCGGCATCGTGTACACGAAGCGCAACGTCGCAGGCGGGACGGACATCCTGCTTGTCCAGCCGACAGGCGGTGCGCCGGTCATCCTCTACAGCGACCCGGGCCAGCTCGGCAAGCTCACCTTCGTCTCTCCGTGACGGGGCCGTCACCGTTTCGTCCGGAAGCGATACGGTGCGACTCGCACCATGCTGAAACCGTTGACTAGCGCTGCCAGCGAGCTCACGTGATGAAGCCACGCACTCTGGTGACCGGGGCCTCCGGCTTCATTGGGACGAGCCTCTGCCGATCGCTAGCGGACCAACAACTCGAGTACTTGGGGATCGACGACAACCCGGAACGCATGCCCGGAGCGCCTGGGGATCTTCTGCGCCTTGATGTCCGCGACCATCAGGCGCTCGAGGAATTGTGTCGCTCGTGGAAGCCGAACGTGGTCATCAATCTTGCGGCGGTCGGTGTCCTGCCAGGAGATGTCGTCGGGCCGGAAGACTTCATCTCGGTCAACGTGGGCACCGTCGCCAAACTTTCGGCGCTATCAGCGGCGCTCGGTTTCGTGGTTGTCCAGGCAGGCACCTGCTTCGAATATGCCGAGCCGCCGCACGGTCCCGTCGGGGAGGACCACCGGCTGACCGACGCGGGCGATCTCTATCGATGGAGCAAGGTCGCGGCGGAGCGGGTCGTCGAGACGATCACCCGTTCATCTTCCGCGACCGCTGTCATCCGGGCCCGGATCTTTGGGGTCACCGGTACGCACGAACATGGCTCGCGGCTTCTCCCGGCCATCGTCCGCGCCTACATCGAGGGCCGACCTGCCCTTCTCAGCGATGGAACGCAGGTCCGCGACCTCCTGCACGTCCGCGACGTCGCCGCGGCGTTACTGCATATTTCGACCCGCGGCGATTTGATCGGCCAGGCCGTCAACATCGGCCGCGGCGAGGGATACTCGGTCAGGGACCTCGCGACCAAGGCCGCTGCCGCGCTTGGTTCGACCTCAGTTCTCAGATTCGGCGAAGTCCCTCGACGTGCGCACGAGGTGGAATACCTCGTGGCCGACACGAGTCGGCTCATGAGTCATGGATGGAAGCCAGCCCTCGACATCGACGAAACGATCAAGATCGCCGTTGCTGAATTGTCAGCGGAGACCCGAGCGCCGTAGTTGCGCGTGCTGCTGATCAATCAATTCGGCCCGGGTGGTAATCGTGGAGCGTCGCTCCTTCCGCCGCGAGTCGAGTCAAGCTTGCGCCGGCTCGGCCATCAGCCGGCGCTCTTTGCGTCACGACGTCGCGGGGATATCCCTCCAGAGCAGGAGCGGCACTGGCCGGCGGGCTTTCATCGCGACGATCTTCCCTCGATGTCAACAGTTGAGAAGGGGAGAGCGGCTCTTCGAGCCATCTATTCCCTCCCAGCGCGGACCGCGCTTCGCACGGTGCTTCGCTCGGCGAGGCCCGACGTGGCCTTCGTGTTCCGGCCCGAGTATCAGCTCTCTCAATCGGTGCTCGACGAGCTGCATCGGCACCGGGTCCCCACGATCCAATGGGTCGTGGATTATCGGCTGTGGTGTAGCGCGGGCTTCTTCTTCAATCCGGCGCTCGGGGAGGTCTGTTACCGGTGCGCGCGCGGACGCCACTGGAACGCGGTCAGATACCGTTGCAGCGCCGGATCGCTGTCGCTCTCTACGCTTGATGCCGCGGTCCGCCTCGTGGACAACAGTTTGCTTCGACTCGATCGGCGCGCCGACATCTTCGTCGTGCCGACCCAATCGACCGCCGACGTGCTGCGCGAAGCGACCGGATTGGATACGCGACGCGTCCTGATCATCGAGCATCCGATCGAGGATTCTGACTTCGTCGACGCGCCACAGCCCCGATGGGAAGAGCCGTTCGTCCTGTTCCTCGGTAGGCTGAGCCCCGAGAAGGGACTCGAGCTCCTGTTGGGCGCCCTGACCTCGGTCCCGGGTCTGCGGCTCGAGGCATATGCCCTGGATCCGTTGGGTCGTGAGGGTCAGGTGCGAGAGCAGATCACGAGCCTGGGACTCGCGGAACGAGTGATCCTCGATACGAAGGCCCGCTTCGGCCCCGCACTGGTGAAGCGGATCGCTGAGTCCCGATGCGTCGTCGTACCGTCCCTCTGGCCAGACACCAGTGAGAATGTGGTGCTGGAGTCCATGTCGCTCGCGAAACCGGTCATCGTGTTCAGTGGTGGCGGCAACGAAGATCTCGTTCGCCGATCCGGCGGTGGCTATGTGCTGGATCGGGGTTCTCGGCCGCAGCTCGTTGACGCACTGCTCTCCGTTCGCGACTCGTCCACGGACCTGGCTGCGCGTGGCCAACTCGGAGTTGCATTCGTGAAAGAGGCCTTCTCGTCCTCGAGGTTCGACGCCAAGATCGCGAATGCGATCGCGACGGTCATCGAAGTCCAAAGATCGATGCAGGGCCGGTGACCGAGGCCGAGCGCGCGATCGCGGCGCTCCACCTTCGCGCGCGCGTGGTGCTCGCGATCGCGGTCCTCGTCTTCGTCGGCGTCGCGGAGGAAGCGGGCTTCGCCGGCCCCGAGATCCCGGCCCGCGCGCTCGCGGTCGGGGTCGCGCTCGCCGTCGCTGCCGCGATCGAGGAGCTCGTGTCCCGCCGCGCGGGGCTGCAGGTCGCCGCGACCGCGGGAACGGTCGCCGAGTTCTTCGCCCTCGCGCTGGCGGTCGCGCTCTTCGCGCGCTACAGCCCGCTCGCGCCGGCGGTCCTTCTGTTGCCGATCGCCCTCGGCGCGGTCAGCCTGCGCCGCGTCTACCTCCTCTACCTCGCGGCGATGGGCACCGCGATCGTCGTCGAGATCGCGATCCTCCGGCCCGGCGCGACGGCCTCCGACGTCGCGGGCGGTCTCGCGTGGGGCGTGCTGTACGCCGCGGCCGCGTCGCTGGCCGGCACGCTCGGAGCGTCGTACCGCCGGTTCCAGCGGCGCACCGAGTCGGCGTACGCGTCGATCGCGACGATCACCGCCGCGGCGTCGTACTCGGAGCTCGGACGGATCCTCTTCGCCTACGCCGAACGCGCGCTCGATCTGCCGGCGGATGCGCCGGCGGCGCTCCTCTTCGACGATCGCGGCATCGGCACGCTGAACGCGATCGAGGCGAACGGGATCGATCCCGAGCAGCGTGCCCGCTTCCGCGTGTCGGGCGAGGCGGTCGAGACACTGCGGGGGCTCGCCGGCACGGACGGCGCGTTCGTCGCCGGCGCGGCGTTGCCCGTGTCGAGCGGCGCCCCGGACGACCTGCGGTCAGGGCAGCCCTTCCTCCTGCCGCTCCGCGACGCGCGCCGGCTCGTCGGGTTCGCGCTCTTCGCGTCCGGCAAGAGGCGGCGATTGACGACGGAGCGACGGGCTGAGCTCTCCCGCGTCGCGGACCAGGTGGCAACGACCGCGGTGCGGATCCGCGGCAGCCGTGCGATCGAGGCGCAGCGGCTCACGCTCGCCGGCGTGCTCGAGACCCACAGCGCGGAGCGCGCGGAGATGCAGGTGGCGACCTGGCTCGCGCGGACCGCGCGGGACATCGCCACCGCCCGTGACGTCGCGATCCTCCAGGACGTCGCCGATGGGCGCGCTCGGACCGTGTACGCGATCGGGCTCTCCGCGCAGGACATCGAGCAGGGCTGCGGCCCGCTCGTCGACGAGGTCCGCCGGCGTGGCGTCGCCGTGGTGGTGACCGACGGCGCGCGCGAGCGGCGGATCGAGCTTCCGTCGTTCCTCAAGGTCGGGGCGACGGCGCTCATCCCAGTGCGCGGCCAGGGCACCTACCTGCTCGTGCACGAGCCGCAGCGCGAGGGGCTCTCGTCGGGGATCCTCCAGCTCCTCGTCGAGCTCTGCGACCAGGCGGCGACGCTTCTGGCGACCGCGTACGCGGCTCCTCCGGTGCGCGACGCGGCCCCAGCCGTCGAGCGGCGGCTCGCCGCCGTCGCGGCCCACACCCGCGGAGCGTCGCGGTCGGACGAACGCGATTCGCGAGCGCGGATCGTCGACGCGTTCCGGCTCGCGGTCGAGGGCAACCAGCCGGCGCTCGCGGGATCCGGCGAGCGCGTCGCCGGGATCGCGAGCGCGATCGCCGAGCGAATGGATATCGACGCCGACGGCCGCGACGACCTCTACGTCGCGGCGCTCCTCCGCGACGTCGGCGAGCTCGGCATCGACCGTCGGGTGCTCGACACGCCCGGCGAGCTCACCGAGGAGCAGCGCGAGATCGTCCACCGGCACCCGCTGCTCGGGGAGACGATCCTCGCGGCGCTCGCGTTCCTCGGTGACGCGTCGCGGATCGTCCGCGCGCACCACGAGTGCTGGGACGGCAGCGGGTACCCCGGCGGCCTCGTGGGCGAGGAGATCCCGTTGGGCGCGCGGATCCTGCGGGTGGCCGACGCCTTCGTCGCCATGACGAGCGAGCGCCCGTACCGGGCGGCACTGCGTCCGGCGGAAGCGATGTCGGCGCTCATCGCCGGAAGCGGCACCGCGTTCGCTCCGGCCGTCGTCGAAGCCTTCGTCGCGGTGCAAGGGGGGTACAGTCAGATCGCGTGACCGAGCTGCCGCGCGGCGCAAGCCGCCCGTTGTCGCTCTGGATCAGCCTCGGCCGGAATCCGATGCGGACCATGCCGATGATGCTCGTCACGCTCATCGCGTCGCTCGGTATCGCGAGCATCGTGGTCCTCGCCGATTCGCTCATCCGAACGGCCCTCGCTCCGAACGACTTCTTGAAGGATGGGCTGGTGATCCGCGGCGATCCGGCCGCGCTCGATAACGCCGAGGTGTTCCTGCGGGACGACCCCGCCGCGGCCACGCGGGCCCGGCTCGGCCCACAGACATTCATTCGCGGCCGGATCCTCCAGTTGGATTCGTACTTCCCGGTGCTCCTCGTCCCGGATGGCGGCGGCGCCTCGACGCTGGCGCGCTATGGCGATCGGATCGACTCTGGCCGCCTGCCGGCGACCGGCACGCTCGAGATCGCCGTTCCGGTCGGCTTCGCGGGCGGGCGCAGTCTCCGCCTCGGCGACATCGTCGGCGGGCCCGGCGATTACACGCCGCTGCCGCTCCGGATCGTCGGGCTCACGAGCGGTCCGAAGTGGATCGCGATCGGATCGGCGACCGGTGTCCGCGCCGCGGGCGGGGGAGGTCCCGAGGCGATCCTCATCACCCAGACCGATACCGCGACGCGGGACGCACTCGACCGCCGCCTGCGCGTCCGGCTCCCTGCCCCGGCGGTCACCGTGCAGCATTGGACGCCGCCGGGGGACGCCGCCGACGCGGGGTCGTACGAGGACGACCTCACCTTGATGCTCGGATTCATCATGGGCGTGAACGCGGCGGTCCTCTCGAGCATCGGCGGGCTCCTCGCGTTCCTCTACTTCCGGCAGCGGCAGGCGGAGTTCATCCTCCTTTCGATCTTCGGCCGCACGAAGTGGAGCCTCGCGCAGCGGACGGTGGGCGAGATCGCGGTCGTCGTCGGTACGGGCTGGCTCGCGGGCATCGCCGCCGCGATCCTGTTCATGACCATCCTGCAGGAGCTCGTCTTCTCGAAGCGCGCGATCATCATCGACCTCAGCGACCCGGCCCCGATCTTCTACACGTTCCCGCTCGCGTTGTTCACGGTCGCGGTCTCCGCGGTCGTCACCGGGATCGCGCTCGCGCGCTTCGATCCGATCGCGCGGTTGCAGGCCCGCGGATGATCGAGGCGGTCGGGGTCGAGCTCCGGTTCGGCGAGCACGCCGCGCTCGCGGGCGTCGACACGACCGTGCCGGACCGCGGGTTGACGGCGATCGTCGGCGCGTCCGGCTCGGGCAAGAGCTCGCTCATGCACGTCCTGTCGGGCCTCCGCCGGCCGACCGCCGGCGAGGTGCGGCTTGATGGCACCCCGCTCGCGACGCACCACGTTGCGCGGCTCCGGTCGGATCGGTTCGCCTTCGCCTTCCAGGACCACTACCTGCTCATGCACTTGAACGCGTTCGAGAACGTCCTCACCGCGGTGGCGAAACCCACCCGGGACGTGCGCGAGCGCGCGGCGCAGCTCCTCGATCGGCTCGGTCTCGGCACGGCCGCCTCACGATCGGCATGGCGCCTGTCCGGCGGAGAGCGCCAGCGGGTGGCGATCGCGCGAGCCCTCGTCCGGAGCTCCGCGTACTTCTTCGCCGACGAGCCGACGGCGGCGCTCGATCGGGCGTCGGTCGAGCTCGTGTACAAGCTCTTCCGTGAGGTCGCTCAGACGCAAGCGATCGTGCTCGTCACGCACGATCCCGCTGCGCTCGCCGTGGCCCACCAGGTCATCGAGCTCCGGGACGGGGTCGTCGTCGCGCGCCCCTGACGCAAGCCATCGCCGATAGTGACCACAGTGTGCGAAGATGTGGTCATGAGCGAGCAGGTCGGCGTGCGTGACCTCAAGGCCCAGC
>Ga0070698_100004943_pt1 | contig 14614 bp, 14 predicted proteins | sample KBSK1502metaG_FD_65477 | JGI IMG/M metagenome (GOLD analysis project Ga0070698, IMG submission 65477) | Corn, switchgrass and miscanthus rhizosphere microbial communities from Kellogg Biological Station, Michigan, USA - KBS K1-50-2 metaG | ecosystem: Host-associated > Plants > Roots >...
AAAGCGGTGTCGCACTGCGCTTGCCACCGCACTCCAAATCGTGCGCTTGCGTTACAATCTCGCCATGTACAAACTCAAAATCCGTTCTCGTCAACGCGAAGAACTCGTTGAGTTCACTGATGAAGTCCAGACCAAATTGAAAGAGTCAGGCGCGCGCGAGGGGATCGTTGTGCTCTACGTGCAGCACACGACCGCCGGTCTGACGGTAAACGAGAACGCCGATCCTGACGTGCCGCGCGATATGCTGCACGCGCTCCGCACCTTAATTCCACAACATGGCATGGGCTTTCGCCATGGCGAAGAAAACTCCGACGCGCATATCAAAGCCAGCCTCGTCGGGCCCAGCGTCACCATACCTTTTCACGGCGGAGAGTTGTTGCTGGGACGTTGGCAGGGAATCTTTCTCTGCGAGTTCGACGGCGGCCGCGAGCGAAAAGTGATCATGATGATTCGCTGAGATCTTGTTGAGGGGAGTTCCTTTCTTGAGACAAGTCTCGTGCTCTCCTCTTCAAGGTGAATAAAAATCGCGACTGTGTGTGTTATCGCACGGACAGAGTGCCTCTTCATGTGGTTACCTCACAACCCGACTAAAATATTCATGTCGCGGTGCGGACTTGATTCCTTCGGCCGCTGCGCCGGGAACTCAATGCTGTCCAGAGGTCCAAATGGCCGAAATGTTTTTTGCGCGCCGTCAGCCACTCGCTCTGGTGATCAAACACAAGCGCAAGCTGAGCTTTGTCTCGGCCTTTACGCTGGCGCTTGTATTTCAAGCCCTGGCCGCTTCTCACCCGCTCGTAGCCCAGGGTCTGACGGGCACCATTAAAGGCACCGTCAGCGCCACCGCAGGCGATCCTTCGGCTCGTCCCGAACTGCTACCCGGCGCCCGCCTGACGCTCGTTAACCGCGATTTGCCAGGCCCAGCGTTTAAGGTAGTAACCGATGAAACCGGTAATTTCATGTTCCGGGACCTCCCCGCCGCTGTTTACACGGCGACCGCGGAAGCCAATGGTCTGCCGCGCGTAACCAGCGAAATTCGCCTGACGGCGGGCGCAACGCTGGCCATAGAAATTGTCCTCACTGCCAATCTAACCGAGTCAGTAACCGTGCGGGATGAAGAAGGCCAGCTCAGCACGGGAGAAACCACCACCTCGAATACCGTCCGCGTCGAAAAACTGGAAGAACTTCCCCTCCGTGCCGATAATTACCAGAGCGCCCTGCCGCTTACCCCTGGCGTCCTGCGCGGAATGGATGGCGCCGATCACATCAAAGGAACGCGCGCCGGCCAAAACGTTTACACGCTTAACGGCGCGGACATCACCGATCCGGTCAACGGTAATCTGGCTTTTGATATTCCACTTGAAGCCGCCGCCGGCGTACACGTGGAAGCAAATCCGTATTCGGCTGAGTTTGGGAAGGCCATTGGCGGCTCGAGCAATCTGGAGACTAAGACCGGCGGAGACAAGTTCAAGTTCGGGGCGACGCGGGTCTTCCCGACTTTCCATAACATCATCGGTGGGAAGGTTGATTCTTTCAGACCGCGGCTGACTTTCGAAGGGCCGATAATCCGCAAGCGGCTCTACTTCCTGCAATCATTTGAGTATCGCTTTTCGCGGATTTATGTGCCCAGCCTTTCCGCGCCGCGCGACAATTCAACCGCTGAGGCCTTCAATTCTTTCACGCAGCTCGATCTCACCCTGGACAGCAGGAACCGTCTGAAGTTTGCCGGCGCGCTTTTTCCTGAGAAGAAGCGCTTCGTCGGATTGAACACCTTCAATCCCCAGGAGACGACGCCGAACACAAAACAGAACGGCGACCTCTTGCTGGTTTCTGAGCAAGCCATCTTTGACAACCAGTCCTTCCTTTCTTCGTTATTCGCGTACAAGACTTTTAAGCTCGATGTATTTGGGCAAGGAGGAAGGCCGCTCAACATTCTTCCGGACGGCAATAGCGGAAGTTACTTTGCCGATACGCGGCGTTCGGCGCGCCGTTTTCAGTGGCAGGAGCAGTATTTCGCTCGTACCCTCGCGCTCGCTGGGCAGCATTCAGTCAAACTTGGCGTCGAACTTGACTACACGAAGCTATCCGGCCGTTTCAATTTCCGGCCGATCGTCATTCGTCGCAGCGATCAGACCGTCAGCCAGCGTATCGACTTTGTTGGGCCCAGCTTTATCGATCGACATTTGACGGAGTTCAGCACTTTCGCTCAGGATCGCTGGGTTATCAACCGCAGCGTGACCATGGACTTGGGTGTGCGGTTTGACCGTAACAGTATTTCCAATCACAACGATTTCTCGCCCCGGCTCTCGATTCTCTATCTTCCGTTCAAAGACGATCGCACGGTGATGCGAGTGGGCCTCGGACTCTTCTACGATCGCAGCCCGCTGTCATCCAGATACTTCGAGCTTGAACAGTTGAGCGACGATGACGAACGGCTCGGCAATGTTGGACTTGATACTTCTATCCACACGCATTTTCCTGAACGCCTGGTCACGAGTTATGCAAACGATGGACTTACTATAATTGATGGACCGCGCGAGTTCATGAACGTAATCAACGGTCCGTTGCGTGACGCTCTCAGCAGGCGTTGGAGCCTGCAGGTCGACCACAGTCTTACTAAACATCTGACGTTGCGTGTGGGGTACCTTCAGCGTTCTACCAGAAATGAACCAATCATCGTTCCCCGGGTCAACGGCGCCACTCAGGGATTGCTCGTTCTCGAGAGTCGTGGCGTGTCCAGATACGACGAATTCCAGGCGCTCGCCCTCTACAGCGGTCAGCGGTTTCGTAATTGGAATGTTGCTTATGTCTGGTCCAGGGCCCAGGGAAGCCTGAACACGGCGGACAATTTCCTCAGTGATTTTCCGGCCCTGGTGGTGCGGGCAAATCAGTACGGATCGCTGCCATTTGATGCGCCGCATCGATTCCTGGCTTACGGTGAAATAAAAGCGCCGCTTCAGATAACACTGATGCCGGCCTTTGAGATTCGCTCGGGCTTTCCTTTCTCTTTCGTCAACGATCGTCTGGAGTTCGTCGGGTCTCGGAACCGGGCCCGCTTCCCTGCGTTCCTCTCACTTGATATGACCATCCTGAAGGGCTTTAAGATTCCGTTTCTGGACAAGCAGGCGCGAGCCGGAGCGGTAATTTTCAACATCACCAACCACTTCAATCCGCGCGATGTCCAGAACAACACCGGCAGCCTCCGTGTCGGCCAATTCTTCAATAGCCTGGGGACGTCTGTGCGAGGCAAGTTTGAATTGGACTTTTAAAAGTTAAGACCGCAAAAGCGATTCCGTGGATTCAAGTTTGAACATGAATCTTCTTAGTGTTGCTTAGTCGAGTTTCGTGTCAGCTTCTCAGCCATTGACTAGGCTTCGTCAGAATTCTTCATCATCTCGACAAATTTCTCGACGTCCTTGCGGGTGTGTTCCAACTGCCGGCGGCTTTCCAGGTAAGACTGCCATTGTGCGGTCAGCGTCAAGGCCTTCGTTGTGTCCTCATCGAGCGCCTGCGCCATCAGCGCGATCAGATCGCTGACCACCCGCGTGTGCTCGAGCAGTGATTCGATAATCGCATGAGCCAACTCGGCTTGATCGGGTTCAGGCCCGGGGAGGTCGGTCTCGCTGATGTTGGTTGGCTCGTCAGTCATCTGTTAAGTCCCGTTAGGGACGAAATGTTTATAGACCATCGCGCCGGGATTATCTCATTAGCTCCGTGGGGGCGAAATATTATCTTGCGCAACAATCCAACATTTCGCTCCTACGGAGCGAGGACTTGTTCTTGGTTTCGTAACTATAAACATTGCGCTCCTAACGGATCTTAACCCGAATACCAGCTCCCTCGAATAAAGGGCAACTCCGTAACCGTCGCCGGAAACTCCTCTCCGGCAGAAAGCACTTTTACCTTCGTTCCCGGCTCAAGGTAGTCGTACTTCACGTAAGCCAGAGCGATCGTGTGTTTCATCCGCGGCGAAATCGTTGCCGAGGTGATGCTGCCAATTTCCTTCTCATCTTCAGAAAGAATCTTCGCATCGCCCGCGAGCGCGACCTTTGCTTCCATCGTCACGCCGGTTAGCTTCTTCGCTACATGGCCACGATACTTGATGCGCGCAATGATCTCCTGGCCGATGTAACAGCCTTTGGTGAAGCTCACGGCGTCATCGAGATTCGTTTCCGTAACCACTTTCATTTCGTCCATGTCGATGCCAAAGCGTGGGACGCCGGCTTCGATGCGCAGCGTTTCTTCAACCTCAGGGCCCAGCGGTTGCGCCCCGGCAGCTTGTAATGGCGCCGATAATATTGAAGCGTCGTTCGAGTCAACCAAGAGATCGAAGCCGTCCTCGCCGGTGTGCGTGGCGCGAATGACCGTCACCTCATTGCCGTTTTCGAGTTGCGCAGAGGCGACCTGTCCGCGGGCGACGGCGGCGGCCGTTTCACCCAGCGTCTGGCGAAGAGTCTCGGCAGCGTTGCCACCCTGCACCGATAACATCGCCGTTTCGCCCGTCAGATCCCTTAGGCGAAAGTCGCCCGCGAGGGTAAAGCGTTCCAGTAGTTTGGTGACCGTCTCTAAAGTTACATTTTCTGTGTCGATCAGAAAGCCATCGTCGCGATGAATGATCCGCGCCGCGGCGATCAGCCGCCCCTGCACATTCGGAAAAACCGCCGGCATCCACGAGTTGACCGCCAGCGTTTTCATGTCGTTGGTGATCAGGCCGTTTAAGAACATCACGGCTTCGGAACCGCTGACCAGCAGACGTCCGCGCGATGAAAGATCGATCACGCCGGCGCCGCCATCGCGTACGGCGGAATATTCGTTTGTCTGGTTTGAGTCACTCACCGTTAGGAAGATTCAGATTTCGCCATAGCAATAAAGCCCATTCTGAACGGCTTTGCGGCAGTTGGCGAAGCCAACGAAATATTAGTAGCCCACAGCGCGAGCTGTGGGTAGAAGTGCAACCATTGGCACCGGAGCCCCAGCGGGGCGACATAGGATTTGGCCGCGGTGATCCGTATCCTTCCGAATTATGTCGCTCGCTGCGCGAGCTTGGTTTCAATTTGCGACGTGAACCCACAGCTTGCGCTGTGGGCTACTGATACGCCGCCCGCCAAGCGGGCTGGTTCTGCAAACATCCGAAGCGATCCAACTATATATTATTCCCGGCTATCTTGAATCAAACGTCATTTGTGGTGTTTGCCGTCGCGGTGTCAGTCACCAATTTCGCGGCACGAACCAGGGCGATCGATTCTTCGAATCGCCCGCGCCACAACTTTGTAGTCATTCAACTGCGCCTTTTCGTCGCGACTGGTAATCAAGACCTGCGGACTCGGATGATAGAGCGGCACCAGCAGCCGATTATTCCAGCGACGAATCTTGCCCGCGTCGTGCTTCAAGTTGAACTCATGATGGTGAAGCAACTTTAACGCATCAAGCGCGACTGTTCCGAGCGTAACTATGACAGCGGGTTCGACCAATTCGATAGTTCGCCGCAGAAATGCCGAACAGTTTCGGATTTCGGAAGCCTTCGGCCGCCGATTCGCGCCCGACTCAGCGCGCGGATTACAAATCGCGGCGCTGGTGATAAAGATCTCGCTGCGCTGCAAATTGATCGACGCCAGGAAGCGCTCGAAATTCTTTCCCGATTGATCGCCCGAGAAGGGAACGCGCGTGCGGTCCGCGCCCTTGCGTCCCGGTGCTTCGCCAATAAACATTACGCGCGCGTCGATCGCGCCGTTCAAATCGCTCAGCACAGCGGCGCGGGCACACATCCCGGGGCACTTAAGGCAAATTGCAGCGTCGGTGACTAACTTAATAAATTGATCTTGCCTGTCCGCAATTGAAATCAAAGGCATTGACTTAGGTTTGCTATTGCAGTAGAAGTCCTGCGCACTTTCAGCTCAAAAACTTTCAGAAGGAGATCACTCTGATGCGTCGACTATTTTTCTTAACTCTTTTTGTGCTGGCATTGGCAGTCCCATCCGTACTGGCACAGGATCCGGTCAAGGTAGATGCGAAACATTACAAGGTCGAATTTGAGAACACTCGCGTGCGAGTGTTGCGCATCAAATACGGCCCACGCGAAAAGTCCGTCATGCACCGCCACCCAAACGCCGTCGCAATCTTTGTCACGGACGCTAACGGCAAGTTTACGTTTCCGAATGGCAAGACCCAGGACTTCAACGCAAAGGCAGGCGAGACGATGTGGACGCCGGGAGGTCTTCATCTGCCCGAGAACACGAGCGACCAGCCCTTTGAACTGATCCTGGTCGAGTTAAAGACCCGAAAGCACAAACCGGCCGCGAAGAAACCGAGCGATACCGGAACTGCGACTACGACGCCTAAGCAATGAAGAATGATTCGGGGCATCTCCTCCGTGCCCCGATTCGATCCAGTCGCTATCTAATCACCGTTATTTCGCGCGTCGTCGAATTATATCCACCGTTATCGACGAGGTTGCCGTCTTTGTCGACCAGCTCCAGCTTGACCTGGTGCTTGCCGGCAATCCATCCGCTCAACCAAATAGGCTCCCACTTGTCGATGAACTTTGCTTCACCACCGTCGATCGAATAGCGCACGCGAAACGTGCCACCATCACCTTGCAGCTTCGCATTTAAGAGCCAGAAATCGATCATGATTGGATCGGCGTCTTCGCCTTTGTACTCGCCTTTGGGACGGCTGTAAGTGAGCAGAGGCTTGGTTGGATCGACCTCACCCGCTTTACTCGGCGGAAAGTCCTTGCCTTCGCGCGCTGGTGATGAGCTGGCGCCTGAATTCGCGTTAGCAGACGCGGCGGGTTCGGGCTTCTTAGCTGGACTTGCCATCGTCTGGCCATCTTTCGTGGTCGTCGGCTTGGATGCATCACCGCCGCCCTTCACAGTGAACTCAACCATCTGAAACGCGCCCTCATTCTTGTAGCTTTCATGCCACGGCCGCGATGGGAAGACACGCAGAGTGTGCTTGCCTTCCGTCACGTTGCGCAGCTCGAACGGCTGATTGATTTCGTAGTAGGCCTCGTACGGTTGATTGTCGAGGATCACGTGTATGTGATTACCCTTGCCGGTCGCGGGATCTTTGTGCGGCATATAGCCTTTCAGATCGCCGCTCAGCTCCAACTCAACCTCGACAGTCGAACCATTGATCGTAGCGTTGTTCGTGGGCGAAATGATTTTTGCCGTGGGCTTGGCCTCGTCCTGCTCGCCACGCGCTTTCATCATATCGACGATCTTTTGCGGGCGCGGGACGACTGCAAGATTCTGAACTCCGGGCGGCGTGACGCTGGTAGTCGCCGTAGTGTTGGCGTTGTCGTCAGGCTTTTGGCAACCCGCTAAGATCAACAGCAGTGCGCAGCACGAAACGAAGGCAAGTGGAGAGTGTTTTGCAAACATCATATGGTCCTCCAAAAAAAAGCCGTTAAAGATATTCAGTTGCTGATTTCACCATCTCGCTTATCACAAAAAGCGGGCAGGGAACAAGCCCTGCCCGATGATTCTGGAGTGCGGTCTCCCGATGTATCGGGAGACACCGCTTTAAATAGTTCGGAGCTCAAATGAAAGCGCCGTCGCCGCTTCGCTCTGCCGGCGCACTCCAAATTAAGCGGCGATTGAGGTCGCCTGCCGCTTTTGCGTCCGTTGCTCGACCGCGCTCCAGTCGATGTTGCTGAAGAACGCTTCGATGTATTTCGGACGATCAGCGGGTTTGTAGTCAAGGATGTAAGCATGCTCCCAAACATCCATGACCAGCACTGGAATGAAGCCCGCTACGTTGCCAGTTTCATGCAGAGTAATCCAGTGATTCGACAGAAAACCGTTGTTGGGATTCTGGTAGCAGATGGCCCAACCCACGCCGCGCATCTTACCAATGCCGACAAACTCGGCCTTCCAGATGTCATAGCTGCCATGGCTTTGCTCGGCCGCTTTGCGAAATGCCGAATTGTTGTTTGGATCGCCGGTCCCGCCGCCGGTCTTCAGGTTGTCAAAGTAATACTCGTGCAGGACCATGCCGTTGTACTCGAACCCGAGACGCCGGGTGAGTTCTGAATACTCGGCGAACTCGTCCTGATCGACTTTGGCGTCCTTGACGAACTCAGCGATTTTTTCGTTCAGCTTGTTCGTCTCTTTGACATAGCCTTCGTAGAGTTTGAAATGCATCTCGAGCGTCTCGTCCGAAATGCCTTTCAGGTTGCTTAAGTTAAATTGTCTGGCTTTGTAAACATTCATTGAACCTCTGTCACCTCCATGAATTATTGCGTACGCGGCTGAATGTCGCCGTCACTCTGGGCAGACACCTACCACGATAGTCGAAGGATAGACCCGAAGTGTGGCAAAGGAATGGAGAGGATGAGGCAATCCTGTTGCGAAGAGAAAGAGTGGCACAGACTTCAGTCTGTGATCGGACTGAAGGTGTGCCACTCCCAGAAACACACAGACTAAAGTCTGTGTTACTTCCCGCCAAAGATTATCCAGTCGCCGTGTGACGTTCCCATTAACAGCAGCAGCGGCAGCGACAACCAGGCATTGGTGCGCGAGGCGACGAACGCCTGGCGCGCGAGTTCCGGCGCGGCGGGCGGACCGCCCTGCATCGCACCAATCATGCGCTTGTTGTTGGGCCAGATAATGCCCCACACATTCAGCATCATGATTATGCCCAACGCGCCGCCCACGCCGATTGAGAGGGTCTTGTTACCGGCGAAGTGCTGGCCCTGCACAGTGAGTCCACCGTCGAGCCAATAGATAATCCCGATCGACATCGCCGTTACCAGAATCAGGGCCACCAAAGCAAAGACGCGGCCGTCTTTTATCAACGCCGGCACTTTCTTAATGATGAGGAATTCGATCAGAAAAGTAATCACCGGAATAAAGAACCAGACGATCAGCAGGACCCAGCCGTTTACGTTGGCTTTAGTTGCATTGGCCAGGCGCACGTCGGATTTGAGAATGTACATCGCGTAGTAACCCAAACCCGAGAGCACGGTTAACACCGCGCCCCAACGAAAATACCAGAGGGCCGGCAAGAGCAGGTCAGGATTAACTTTCTTCTTCGTCTCTGGATCCAGTTTTTTCTGGAGTGGAACATTGACCAGATTGAAGAAGTACAAAAGCCCGATCCAGGTGATGCCGGCAACAAAGTGAAGCCACCGCATCGCGATGTGCGAGATCTCATCGGCGCTGGGTGCTTTGAAAACACTGTCGAAGATAGCCAGTCCAAAGCTCAGATGAGACGCTGATTCGATTAACATAAGTTCCTCCAAACTAGTCCGTCTTGTCTGCCGCCCAGAATCCTGCCTTAGCCTGGTTGGACATCTGCATGGGGCGGACAGACGTTTAGAAACCGAAACCCTTGAATGTTCGTGCTGCGTTTATTTCGAACGAAGATTACACCCAGAGACTGGGGTGACGCAACACTATTACAAGATTGAGCGCAGTCGAAAGTGCTTGCAGGTTGCCGTGCCTTACGGTAAACGTAGTGTAAATGAGATTCAGAGTATGCCTTGGCAGCTTGCTGCTTGCAGTCTTCGTCAATATTGCCGTGGCTCAGCCTGGCCGCGGGGCGTCCACTCTCAGGACGATCACCTTACTCACGGAACCAAACGCGATTATCTGGGTTGACGAAATTCGGCGCGGCACGACGGATTCGAACGGAGCACTGACGCAAATAAAGGTCTCTGGCGGAGCGCATACTCTCCGCGTGCGCGCGCATGGCTTCAAGGAAAGCTCGGTGCCCGTGACTCCTTTGCAGCGCGGCGAGATCAGAGTGCGTTTGCTCCGCACGAGCGACGAAGCTGAACTCGCTTTCCAACAGGCCGAGGCCGCGCGCGAGACTGCCAGGGATGACGCGGCGCGTCAGCAGGCCGCGGATCTCTATCGTCAAACATTAAAACTTCGACCGGCTTTTCCGTCAGCACACGTGGGGCTGGCGCGCGTTCTGCTGGATCTCAACGACAGCAATGGCGCGCTGGCTGAAATAGAATCTGCCCGCCGTTATCGAGCTATTTATCCTGAAGCTTCGGCTGTAGAAGGACGGATCTATCGTGAAGCTGGGCAGACTGATGACGCCATCGGATCATTCAACCGCGCCATTCGCGAAAGTCACGGCTTTCAACCCGAAGCTCATGTGGGTATCGGGCGCGTCTATGAAGACAAAGGCCAATACGAACTGGCGGGGCGCGAATTTCAGATCGCCATCGATCAGCTTTCAGACACCGAACCGATCATCTATCAACTGCTCGGCGCGGCTTACGAAAAAAACGGCAACAACAAAGAAGCGATCGCGGCCTATGAAAACTATTTGCGACTGGCGCCGAACGGATCGCTGGCGCCGGCCGTGCACTCGATTATCGAGCAGTTGAAAAGTCAGGGACCACGGTAACATTCGCGTCAGACTGTATCAGCGAATCGGTGTGAGGCTACACCTGAGAGCCGAACGTCCTCAGCCGCTCACCAGGTGCCGAGCCCCCGACGCATTTTGGAGCTTTACCTTCACGGCTCTCTCATCAGAAAGACATCCCACGCCCATCTTCCCAGTTGAGCGTCATGCGTATCCCTGACCTTTGCGCGATAGCGGAACTGATTTCCGTACTGATCGATGCGTTTCGACACTCCATAATCGAGGTCGATGAGTTTCAGGCCGACATCGGCCAACTTACGCAATTCGTTCGGCTGGGAAATCCCGTCATGGTTCCGGTCTTGCCATAATCGTAACGATCCGAACACACTATCGTTCTCATCAATTACTCCGTTATCGTTGCCGCCATTTTCCGGCTTATCGAACTCAGCGAGGGCGGTGAAGCCATTCGGAGTGGATGAGATTGTCTGTAAAGTCAGGTCACCGAATAACTCGGTTCCGTTGTCGATTCTTCCGTTACCATTTCGATCAAGAGCAAGCCATGAGTCATCTGAGTGGGCAGATGTCCAAGCGATGTGCTCCAGAAGCCCATTGCTGTTCAGGTCGAAACTGACCCCCGACGCGGCGTCTGTAAGATCAAAGCCATTGCCCAGGATATCGATCACTATCGGACTATCCCCGAGGGCTGCCGCGTTATATTGATAGACGTAAACGCATTGACAGGTGGAAGGATCGAGTTCATAGCGATAGTTTGGACAGGAATTGGGACACGGAGTCGGACCGCTCGCTGGCGGGGGTGTAGCGGAAGGACTCGGTGCGGCACCATAGCCATTGTATTGGGCTGATGCACTTGCATCGCAGTTCGTTGGACCGTTCGCACCACGCGTGGTGTCATTAATAGTCGAGGCCAGGTTCATGGCCGAGCCGCCATCTGGACAGTTACTGGGTGTGTCAGCGAGGCCGAAGGTATGTCCAATTTCATGCGCCATCGCCTGAAGGAGGGCTGCAGCAACGTTGACGCCGGGGTTCAGGTTGCTGAGCGCGCTGAAGCGATGACCGGCGCTGGTTTGTCCCCCGGTCTCACCTTGATAGTCGGGCCCAAGATCCGGCTCTTTCCGGTTAACCGTGTAACTGTTTTGGCCGGAGACGGGCGTTGAACTGAATTGAAAGGTTACCCCCGATCCCGCTGCATTGGCCCAGTTCGTGAACGCGGCTTGGATTGCTTGAACTCCCCCGGAATTTGGGCAAACGCTGGATCGATATAAACCCTAACGGTGGCGCCAGCAGGCCACGAAGATTGTTGAGCGCTCGCGGTGGTTCCATTGTTAGGCGGCGGAGTGCAATGGGTACAGTCGGATTCATCCGCTGAAACATCGCTCAAGAGGTTAATTGAAAGTGCTAAGGAGCAAACAACTAGAACTGCGAGGAGCAGGTGGGGGCGGTATGCCATTTTAGTTCGGACCCTTTCTGCGTTGAGGCGCTTATTGCTTGTTTTATTTCAGTAAGGAAATAATCCACAGACTTGCCTTGATAGCTTGCGAACGGAAGATTCGCTCCTTGATCAAGCGGGATAACCTGTCCGCTGCCGATTGCGTAGCCGGTGATAATGTCGTAGTCCTGTCCGTTCGACTTTAGAAACAGAATGTATTTTTCATCAGTTTGCGGGAAGCCTTGTTTGGAAACCCTGTAGTGTTGGACTTTGCCGGACGGGAAAATCACCGCTCCCCCTAGTCGCTGTGCGACGATTGTTTGCCCTTCGCTGAGGCGTTTTGCCGCTTCCTTTAGTATTTCGTCAACACGGAGCGAGAATTCGGAATAAACAACGCTGCGATTGTTAGAGAGATAGGCGTGCGCGTCGCGGACATATCCCACTACGATTGCATCGCTCTCAGCGACGGGGAGGCCAGGTAAGCCTTTCCACCAATAGACATTCACAGGTAACTCGTCCACATCAAAAGGAGCCTCTATGATTCTTCCCGTGGGTAATCGGTCATAACGCTTGCTCTTGGCTTGGCGCTTCGGCTCAACAGAAGGGCATTCCGACCACAGAGCCACCGGATCTTGATTGCTGGGCTTTTCCTGGCTGCGAATTTCATTGTGCGCACATAGCGCGATCACGAATGTTAGCAAGGTCAACTTGAGAAATTCTTTTTTGATCGGCATACGCGGAATAGTGGGGCCGCTTAGAATTTAGGCTATACCGAGACATCTAATGACGTGAGGTAGAGCCGGTAAAACGCTAGAACTATACTCGGCTTTTTTGTTATGTCAATAGGTTTTTGCCAGGCCTAAATTTTTTCTAGAGTTGTTTGCAGCGGCGGTCATTATGCGACTAGCGGGCTCGTGCCATCGCCATCGAAAGGCCCTTCAGCCTCACTTGCTACGGTCTCGGCCCCTGTGAGAGCATACGGCGTCGACTTTCCTTTGCCGAATTTTCCAAACTCCGATGAGCGCACCCATTGTTTCCAAACCCAGCTCAGTCTCGCGCAAAGCCGGTCTCTTCACGGAATCCGTGATTCGTGAAATGACGCGCGAGGCCATGAAGTATGGCGCGGTGAATCTTTCGCAGGGTTTTCCGGATTTCGCGGCGCCCGAAGACATTAAGCAGGTGGCGATGCAGGCGATAGCCGGCGACGTTAATCAGTATGCGATCACCTGGGGCGCGAAAGATTTCCGCGAAGCCATTGCGCGCAAGACGAAATGGTATCTCGGTCTGGACATCGATCCGGAAACTGAAATCACGGTGACCTGCGGTTCGACCGAAGGAATGATCGCCGCGATGATGGCGACGGTCGATCCGGGCGAGGAAGTGGTTGTCTTTGAGCCGTTCTATGAAAACTATGCGCCCGACGCGATCCTTTCGGACGCACGCCCCAGACACGTCGCGTTGCGGGCGCCGGACTGGAGCTTTGACCGCGACGAGTTGCGCGCGGCTTTCAATTCAAAGACGAAGGCCATCATCATCTGCAACCCAAACAATCCGACCGGAAAGGTCTTCACCCGCAGCGAGATGGAATTCATCGCCGGCCTGTGTCAGGAGTTCGACGCGCTCTGCTTCACCGATGAAATCTACGAACACATTCTCTATCCGCGCGAGGGGGCTGAGATCGCGCATATCTCAATGGCCCAGATTGAAGGCATGCGCGATCGCACGGTAGTCGTCAACTCGATGTCGAAGACTTATTCAGTAACGGGCTGGCGCGTCGGTTACTGCATCGCCCCGCCGGAAATTACCAGCGCGGTGCGCAAGGTGCACGACTTTTTGACGGTGGGTGCGGCTGCGCCTTTGCAAACCGCGGGCGCCTACGCGCTCTCGCTGCCGCCTTCCTATTACGACCAATTGCAGAGCGACTATCGCGCGCGCCGCGATCTGATTTTGCCCGAACTTGAAAAAGCAGGTTTTGGAACCTTCTCTCCTGATGGCGCTTATTACGTCATGACCGATATCAGCGGTTTCGGTTTTAAGGACGACATCGAATTCACGCGTCACCTGATTCGTGAAGTTGGCGTGGCTTGCGTTCCGGGCTCGAGTTTCTACAGCGATCCTGCGTTGGGTTCGCAACAGGTGCGGTTCTGCTTTTGTAAGAAGGACGAAACGCTGCTGTTGGCTGCGGAGAGGCTGAAGAAGCTGCACGGATAGATACTTTCGAAGAAAAGAAATGGATGAAATTCTGAGAAAGCTAAATGAAGTTGCTTGGCTCTATGCCGACAAAGATCCTAAGGCTTTAGCGATCCTTGAGGAGCGAATAGCGAAGGCCGCTGCTCATGAGAATCGAACGATAAACTATTCTGACCTTGTTCGAGGCGTGGAGTTTAACTTGCCGGACGGAAGTGTTTACGAAATCTGTGATTTCCAGAAATATGGTTTTGATAGCCGTCTTATCGGCGATTACTTGGGCTATATTTGTAAACGTAGCTACGAAAGAGCCGGCTTCATGGCAAGTGCGGCTGTCGTTATGAAGGAGGAAGGGATACCAAGTCCACCTTTCTTCGGATTTATGACGAAACTGGGACTTCTTAAGAGTCCGAACGACGACAGGGCCACTGAGGTTTGGTTGGAAGAATTAGATAAGGCTCATCAGTATTACAAATCAAACTGAGGGAAGCTGTGAGTAAGTTAATGCGAGCTTGTGGTTCCAAAGCCCGCGTAGCGGGTGAAAGCATAAAGCCTTCTATGAAGCCGGGTCGTGTCAAGAGATGAATTCGGGTTGATTGTTCACCCTTCTATTCGAGTTTCCACGGATTGCTTGCGCTAGTCTTTAGTCGTGGTCTCATTCAA